>Ga0233437_1007818_pt1 | contig 10163 bp, 9 predicted proteins | sample SI_122_August201_FD_182714 | JGI IMG/M metagenome (GOLD analysis project Ga0233437, IMG submission 182714) | Seawater microbial communities from Saanich Inlet, British Columbia, Canada - SI_122_August2016_200_MG | ecosystem: Environmental > Aquatic > Marine > Inlet | place: Canada: British... | reverse complement strand
TGGAGCGAATTTGACGAAGGCTTTGGCTCACCCGGTGTGGCGCAAGTGGTCGAGGCCATGGGCGCGAAAATCATCGGCCAGTCGGCGAATGATCATGAACCGTTGTATGCGCTGATGTATGCCATGACCCGGCCGGCCGCGGGCGGCGTGGTGGCGGAGGGCCTGGGCGCCATCGAAAACGCCTTGCTGGATGCCAAGGCGAAAAGCCTTGGCGTGCCGTGCTATGAGCTGCTGGGCGGCAAGATGCGCGACCGTATCCGGGTCTATTGGTCCCATTGCGGTACCTGGAGGATCAATCATCCGAAATACTATCCACCGCAAATCACCGATCTGGACGGGGTTAAGGCGATGGGCGCGGAAGTGCGGGAAAAGGGTTTCAGCGCCCTGAAGACCAACACGTTCCTGCATGATGACGGCAATCCGCGCGGCTGGCGGCCGGGCTTTGGTTCGCCCTTCGAGCCCGAACTCAATGTCGACAAAAAGGTACTGCGAAATTTGCGCGCGCACCTGGAGGCCTTCCGCGACGGCGCGGGGCCCGACATGGATATTCTGCTGGATCTGAATTTCAACGCCAAGACCGAAGGCTATGTAAAAATCTTGCGCGAGATTGCTGATATGGACATGTTCTGGATCGAGATCGACAGCTATAACGCCAACGCTCTGGCCTATATTCGGCAACAAAGCCCGCATCCCATCAGCTCTTGCGAGACCCTGCTGGGACTGCGTGACTTCCTGCCCTATTTCAATGCGCAATCAATGGATGTCGCGATCGTGGATGCGGTTTGGAACGGGGTTTGGCAGTCCATGAAGATCGCCAATGCGGCCGAGGCTTTCGAGGTCAACGTCGCGCCGCATAATTTTTACGGCCATCTCTGTTCCTTCATGAACGTGCACTTTTCCGCCGCCGTGCCGAACTTGCGGATCATGGAAATCGATGTCGACCGGTTGGCCTGGGATGACGAGTTGTTCAGCCACACGCCGGAATTCGTGGACGGCCATATCGTGGTCTCCGACCGGCCCGGCTGGGGCTGTGACCCGGTGGAAGAAGCGCTGGAGGCCCATCCGCCAACCGGCGCCACGGGTAACGCGGATTGGGCCATGCGGAAAAATTAGACCACCTTATCGCGATGCAGGCGGGCGATGTCCCCGTCATCAACCCCCAACAACCCGCGCAACACGTCATCGGTATGTTCGCCAAGCGCTGGTGGGCGGGTGATCTTGGCCGGTGAGGCGGAAAGCTTGATCGGGCAGCCCACGGTCTGATAGGTGCCGCGCTGGCCGTACTCCAGATCTACAATCATCTCGCGCGCTTTCAGATGTGGATCCGCCAACACCTCGCCGGTATCCTGACAGGCCCCGGCCGGCACCCCGGCCTCGCCCATGGCCCGCATGATTTCATGCTTGTCGCGCGACCTGGTCCATTCCCCAATGATGGCATCCAAGATCTGGCGGTTTTCCCAGCGGCTCTCCGCGGTAGCAAAGCGCGGATCGTCGGCCAACTCGGCCTTGCCGATCACGCCGAGGAAAGCATCCCACATCTGCGGTTGGGCGAAGATGAAGACATAGTCGTTGGCCCCGCCGGGATGGCAGGGATAGAGAGTGCCGGGAACGTTGCGGCCAAGCTGGTTGCCCGTGCGTGCCATGGCGTGGCCCTGGCGCTGATGATCACGCAGGCTGACCCGGCAGAGATTAACCACGGCGTCCTGCATGGAAACTTCCACATGCTGGCCCAGGCCGGTGGCATGGCGCTGCTGTAATGCCGCCAGGATGCCGATAACTGCATGCATACCGGTGCCTGAATCGCCAATCGATGGCCAAAGATATGTCGGTGGCCCATCAGGCTCTCCAGTGACGCTCATCGCCCCGCCCATGGCCTGGGCGATGGGCTCGAAACTCTTATAGTCGGCATAAGGGCCGTAGGTGCCGAAGCCTTTGATGGTGGAATAGATCAGACCAGGGTTGATCTCCTTCAGCACGTCATAGCCGAGGCCGAGACGGTCCAGGGCGCCGGGTGCAAAGTTCTCGACCAGGACATCGGATTCCGCGATCAGTTTCTTGAATAGCTCTTTGCCCTCGTCTGATTTCAGGTTCAGGGTCAGACTGCGCTTGTTGGCATTCAAGATCAGGAAGAACAGGCTGTCGCCCTTGCCGTCCGCCATGTTGCGGCGGGCCACGTCGCCGCCCGTCGGCTCTTCCAGCTTGATTACGTCGGCACCAAGGAAGCCCAGGATCTGCGCACAGGCCGGGCCCGCCTGATTATGCGTCATGTCGATGACGCGAATGCCGTCCAGTGCCGTGCTCATGCCGATTTTCCTTCCAGGGTTGAGGCTGGCGAAAAGCCTAGCATCAAGTCAGGATGGGTCATAACGTTTGCCTAGCTTAAGCAACGGCATTCAAAATTGATGCCATACTGCGAAAGGGAGCAAACGATGGCTGATTTGAATGAGCGGCAACAGGCGATCAAGGACTCTTTCATCGAAAATCGCGGCTATTGGGCCAAGATCATGGATCAGCTGCTACTGCTCAGTCCCGATTATTTCGAGGCTTATACCGAGCTTTCATCGGTGCCGTGGAAGCACGGCGTGCTGGAACCGAAGGTCAAGGAATTCATGTACATCGCCGCCGATGCTTCGACCACGCATCTTTACAATGCCGGCACCCGCATCCATATGCAAAACGCTTTGCGTCATGGCGCCACGGTGGATGAACTGTTCGAAGTCTTGCAGTTGACCGCTAGCCTGGGCATTCATTCCTGTACCGTTGGGGTGCCGATCCTGCTGGAAGAGTTGGAGGCCGCCGGCATGTTGGGGGAGGAACCCCTGGATGCACTGCAAATCGAGTTGAAAGAAGCGTTTACCAAGAACCGGGGCTATTGGGCGCCGTTCCTGGATGGTCTGTTGCGGCTTAGCCCGGAATTCTTCGAAGCTTACCTGAAAATCTCCTCTGTACCCTGGCTGACCGGCCCGCTAGAGCCGAAGGTGAAGGAGTTCGTCTATATCGCCATCGACGCGGCCACCACCCATCTTTACGAGCCCGGCCTGCGTCAGCATATCCGGAATGCCATAGGCCACGGTGCCAGTAAGGAAGAGTTGATGGAGGTTTTGGAACTGGTAACGGCCATTGGCGTCCATACCATGACCGACAGCGTACCCATTCTGGTGAAGGAAGCCGAGGCTCTTGCCAGCTCGAGTTAAGCCTGCCTTGGACGTGGTTTTCAACTTGCTATAAGCTTTTAATCTTGGTGCAACGTAGATTGGGAAAGGCCGGGAACAGCCATGGCGGATATTATCATCATCGGCGGCAGCATCATGGGCTCGAGCATCGCCTATCATCTGGCCATGACCGGGCGTGCGGGCAATATTTGCGTGATCGAGCCGGACCCGACCTATGAGTGGGCCGCGGCGCCGCGTTCCTCGGGCGGTGTGCGGCTGATGCACGGCTTGCCCGAGAATATTGAAATGTCCCGCTATGGGCGCGAGGTCTACAAGGACTTCGCCCGCCTGATGGATGTGGACGGCCAGCCGGGCAGTTTTGAATTTCTCGAACACGGCTATCTCTATCTCGTCTCGGGCGCCAAAGGTGTCGCGGCAGCCGAGGAAAGCTGGCGCATTCAAACCGGATGTGGCGTGCCCAATGATTTTCTGGACCGCGAGGCGCTGGCGGCGCGCTTTCCCTCGTTAAATGTGGCCGATGTGGATGCGGCGATCCATGGACCGCAAGATGGTTTCATTGATCCCAACGCCGCGGTGTTGGGCTTTCGCCGCAAGGCGCTCAGCCTGGGCGTCGAATATATCGAAGACCGCGTCGTTGATATCGAGGTCAGTGGCGGTCTGGCCCGGAATGTCGTGCTGGAATCCGGCAATAAGGTCGCGGGCGATATCATCGTCAATGTCGCGGGGGCCTGGGGGCCGAAGATCAGCGCCATGGTCGGCATGACGGTGCCGGTGGAACCGTTGAGCCGCAATACCTTTTATTTTGATATTCGCGGCCAGATCGAAACCATGCCGCTGACCAACAGCCCCAGCGGCGTCACCTTTCGCCAAGAGGGTGCCGGCTTTACCGCCGGACAGACGGACACCAATGTCCCCTTTGGTTTCGATTTCTCGGTCAAGCACCATATGTTCGATGAGGTGTTCTGGCCCTATCTGGCGCATCGGGTACCGGCCTTCGAGGCCCTGCAGGTCAAGCGCGGCTGGGCTGGGCATTACGCCTATAACCGGATGGACGGCAACACCATTATTGGCAAGTTTATCGGCGGCCTGGATAATTTCTATGTCGCCACCGGCTTCACCGGCGCGGGATTGCAAAAAGGCCCGGCGATTGGCCGCGCCATGACCGAATTGCTGCTCGATGGCGGTTATCAGACAATCGATCTCTCGCGTATGTCCTATCAACGGGTGATCGACGAGAAACCGCTGCTGGAAGTTGGCTTCACGGCCTGAAGGCAGCCTGAACCGAACCTATCAAGACCCGAAAACGCGGACCAAAGCCATAAGGTAGGTAGGCTGTTGCCGTAATCCTTATTGGCCGTAAACGTATTTTGCGATTATGAGCCGTTGGACTTGATTGGTGCCCTCGTAGATTTGTGTGATCTTGGCATCACGCATCATCCGCTCGACCGGATAGTCTGTCAGGTAGCCGTAACCGCCGTGCAACTGCACTGCGTCCGTGGTCACCGACATGGCGGTGTCGCTGCAGATGAGTTTGGCCATCGAAGCCATCCCCCGCGCCTTGTTCTGGTCTTCACCGCTGGCCGCCTCGACCGAGCGATAGAGGAGGGCCCGGGACGATTCCACCTTAACCGCCATGTCGGCGATCATGCCCTGGACCATCTGAAAGCGTGACACGGGCTCGCCGAACTGTTGGCGTTCAGCGGTGTATTTCACCGCCGCGTCGAATGCACCCTGGGCGATGCCAAGCGCCTGGGCCGCGATCAGCGCTCTGGAATAGGTCAGCCCTTCGGTCAGATATTTGTAGCCCCCGGTCGGGTCGCCGACGGCGCGTTCGGCGGGAATTTGGCAGTCCTCGAAAATTACATCCGCCGTCGGGCTGCCGCGGAGGCCCATTTTCGATTCGAGCCGGCCAAACGAGAGGCCCGAATCATCCCGGTCGACCAAAAATAGCCCAAAGGATTTCTCGCCGGTACGGGCCAGGACCAGATACCAATCAGCCCAGGTCGCCCCCGTGATGAAACGCTTGCGGCCGTTCAGGGTCCAGCCGTTACCGCTCGGCTCGGCCCGTGTTTGCAGGCTCCACAGATCGGAGCCGCTTTGCGGCTCGGTCAGACACCAGCCCATGCTTTTCTGGCCCGCCGCCACGGGCGGGATGACCGCCTCGATCAGCTCGCGCGTAGCGTATTGCAATAGCGGAAAAGAGGCGATCCAGTTATTCATCAGCAGCTGCGACGAGGTGGCGCAGCAGCGTGCGACCTCCTCACCGCAGATCACCAATGACATCAAGTCACCATTCTGGCCGCCCAGGTCTTCCTCGAAAGCCAGGCCGAGCAAGCCTTCTTCGCGAAAGGCTGCAAAGGCGGCCGCCGGAAAGCTGCTGGTTCGGTCTGCTTCCGCCGCGTGCGGCGCCACCTTGTCAGTCGCGAAGCGACGCATGCTGTCGCGAAATTGCTCGTAGACATTAAGATCCTGCACGGGCCGTTCCCAGGTTTTCAGATCGGCAAGGTTTTCCTATGACCTGATGGCATATCAGCCGAGATTCCCCGGATGGTCAAGTACGGCTCCGGCCATCCGGGTAGCGAATTGATCCCGCGACGGCGAAGGCCCGCGGTGATGACCATGGCTCAATGGGCGCGAATTTCTTCTGGCGTTTTGTAAACTGTTGGGGTGGACGGCCAACGATCCCTGATCTGGGCCTTTTTTCACCCTAATGAGTGGTTATGTATAAGATGTAGGTTGTTGTACAAATCGGGAGGACTGGACATGTTGAATCCAAAGACTGGTTTGCTGTTGGCCTTGGTTGGCATTTTAGTTGGGCATTACGTGTATTTGCATGATCTGCTAAGCGGCGACACGCTGATCATGATGGGACCGGCGTCATGGACCGTGGCCGTGGTTGCCCTGGTCGTTGCCTTGGCCGGTCTGTGGCTGCTCGTGCGCGGCAATAATGACGGGGCCGCATAAGCCGGTCGATTTGTTTCGCCAAGCAACAAAGGCCTGGCCGTTATACGCTAAGTCTTTGATGTGATCGTCTCACGGTAATCCGTTACCGCAACCACGATCAATAATGCGAAGTATCAGGCCGGTGGTGAGGCCGGCGGCCCACAGCTGACGCCGTATCAATTCGGCGGCGCGGTGCCTTTTGTTGATTGGCATGTCAGTCCAAGCGGGATGAAAGTAACTGGGCGAGGCAAGGAATGTTTTGGCTTGGATCCATATTCGGAATAATCGTATGTGTGCTGCTGATGTACGGTGCATGGCGGCTGGTTCGATCACTTGAAGATTGAGCAATGGAGCACCATCGGCACTCTGTCCATCTTGTCAATCCGTGCCCGGTCGCATCATCTCATGAATTCGATGGTTAGATTATGAGCATGGGCGAAAGGGACTGAAATATGACTGCGGCGGGAGACGATACCTCCGAAACCCCGGAAACGGTTTTGGCCAAACTGGAAACCCTGCGGGCCAAACGGGGTTACCTGCTGCCGCATCATGGTCTGATGGCCGTGGGCGAGCCTGATCTGCTGGCAGCCTACGACCAGATGTACTCCACGCTAACCCTGGGTACCCGGGTATTGGACGAGCGGACCAAGGAAATCATTTGGCTGGTCATTTTGACCACCACGTCGGAGGCCATCGCCACCCATCATATCCAGCGTATGCACGAAGCCGGCGGCACCGATGCGGAGATCGAGGCGGCGGTGCGTCTGGCCGCCTACGCCCGTGGTGCCGAGTATTTCAATTTCGTGCGCCAGCACTGGGCCCCGCACCTGGCGGACTATGACGCCGTCAGGGCCTATCGCGATGGCCTGAACAGTCTGGTGGCGGGTAGTGGCATTGAACCGGGGTGCGTGGAAATGGCCCTGGCCGCGGCCCATGCCTGCCAGCGCCGCTGGGAATGGGTGGATGAACATATTGTTGGTGCTTACCGCGAAGGGGTTGCCGAGCGGGCGCTGCTGGAAGCGCTTAGCCTGATGATGTTCCCTGGTGGGATACCCAATTTCGTTGACGTCGCAGCACGCTGGCAACGGTTGATCCTGGATGGGCGGGTGTCCGCCTCGCCGGCCTTCGAAGCCTGGGCCCGTGCGCCGGGCCAGGGCGGCTTTGATGAAGCCTCCGGCGGCGGCGATACCCCGCGGCAAGAATAACGCCGCACGCCTTGTCTATGCGCCGCACAGGTACCTAGTTGATACAGGAATTCCTGTCCCCGGAATTCCCGTAAACAACAAATCCACAGGAGGGTGGTTATTATATACTGTCCCCGGAATTCCCTTTCTTGGACGGCCCGGCTTGCGTGGTTTGACGGGGCGTTGAAGGGTGGCTTCCAGGGCGTCGAGATAGCTCGCGGACCCGAGCGGATGGCCGGTACGGCTGTGTTGCCGCAGGCTGTCGAGCGCCGCCGCCGCAACGCCGCCATCCAGGAATGAGCGCCAAGCCGCCTCGCGCGCAAGCATCGGTTCCACCGTCACCAAGCCATCGTCCGCTGCCGCCAGATGCGCGCGGGCGCTCGACCACGGCCAATCCTCCGCCCGCTTGACCAGCCCGGCCCGTACGGGGTTCAACTCCACATAACGGGCACAGGCAAGCAAATAGTCCTCGTCCATGGCAAAGGAATGAAAACGTTCCTGCCAAAGATGGCCGCGCCAACCTTTGCGAAAGTTGATCCGCCGCGTGTAGCGCCGATGCGCCTCCCCCAACGCCGCGCGCAAACCGTCGGGATGTTCGGGTGTCAATATCAGATGCACATGATTGGGCATCAGGCAATAGGCCCAGACCGCGACACCGGCGCGGGCGCAATATTCGGCGAGCAAGCTGCGATAGGCGCGATAATCGTCGGCCTCGAAAAAGACTTCCAGCCGGCGATTGCCGCGCTGTGTCACATGATGGGGATGCCCTGGTACAACAATGCGTGCTATTCTTGCCATGACTGCATTGTAAACAACAAATCCACAGAAGGGTGGTTATTATATACTGTCCCCGGAATTCCCTGTCCCCGGAATTCCCGGCCTCTACTACTACCGGGCACGGAGCTATTCGCCGGCCTGGGGACGTTTCCTACAGCCTGATCCGATCGGCTATGCAGGCGGGGCGAACATGTATGCGTACGTGGCCAACGATCCGCTGAACTTAGTTGACCCGTCAGGCGAATTCGCTTGGTGGATTGCGGGCGGAGCTATTGGTTTTGGTGTAGACTTGTCAGCTCAGTATTTAGAGTCCAAGCTTTCCGGTCGAGATTTCAGCTTTGATTGGCAACGCAGCTTGGTTGCGTCGGGAACCGGAGCATTGACAGGTGGAGCAAGTGCAATCGTTGCTCAACAAGTCGGCAAAGCCGCTCTCAGAGCCGGTGCTAACGCAGCTATTGGGGCCGGTGCCAACACCGGTCAAACGGCTGTAATGAACAAACTTAAGGGCACTGATCACAGTCTTGCCAGTGCGGCGTTGCTGGGCGCCGCGTTCGGTGCAGGGGGTTCGCTGGTTGGCGACGCAGGCAGTGCGATTGCATCCGCACGAATATCAAATCCGATCAAGCAGCTCACCGTAGGTCAGAAAAATATTTTAAGTAAAGTGGTGAACAATAGTCGAATAGATTTTTCTCGACCGACACCTGGAATTGTCGCAGCAACGGGTGCAGCGTCCAATATCACATCTAACTCATCTGCGTTTTTCGGCGGATCAGATGACCGCGGCTCCAGCTCTAGCTCAAAATAGCGATATGCCGATGCCCGATACGAACCTAAAGGCTAGACTTCGCATCTCGTTTTGGCTGGCGGCGGCTTGGATCGGAGGGGGATGTCTATTTGCGCTAGTGTCCTGAATCAGAAATTCGCCTGATTATCTTTTGGTATGGTTTTCAAGCAGAAGCGTTTGACGGCATCAAGGATTTCGTCGGCGGTGCGGACCCACTTGAAGGGCTTTGGATCCTCGTTTCGGATTTCGATGTAGTCCAGGATGGCTTTTGTAAGCTCGCGTTCGCTGCGGTGGACGCCACGCTTGATCTGACGCTCGGTAATTTCCGCAAAGAAGCGCTCTACCATATTCAGCCAGGATGAGCCGGTCGGCGTAAAGTGCACATGCCAACGTGGTCGTCTGGCGAACCAGGCGCGGATCGCCGGTGTCTTGTGAGTGGCGTAGTTATCCATGATCAGATGGATGTCCAGATCATCGGGAACCCGGCGTTCAATCTCCATGAGGAATTTCTTGAACTCGGCCGAACGGTGACGCTTGTAGCATTTGCCAATGACATCTCCAGTCGCCGTGTTCAGGGCGGCGAACAGGGATGTGGTGCCGTGGCGTTTGTAATCATGGCTGCGGCGTTCGATCTGACCGGGCCGCATGGGCAGCACAGGTTGCGAGCGGTCAAGTGCCTGGATCTGGCTCTTTTCATCGACGCAGAGCACCAAGGCGCGCTCCGGCGGGTTCAGGTATAAACCAACCACATCACGAACCTTGTCGATAAATAACGGATCGGTGGAAAGCTTGAAGGTCCCGCTGCGATGGGGTTGCAGGCCGAAGGCGCGCCAGATGCGTTGCACGCTGGTCGTCGAGACGCCACTTTCCGCTGCCATCATGCGCGAACTCCAATGGGTCGCGTTGCGCGGTGTGCTTTCGAGAGTTTGAACAATTAGCGCCTCCACCTGCGCATCCGTGATGGTCCGGGGTGCGCCGGGGCGCGGCTCGTCATAAAGTCCATCGATCCCTTCAGCGATAAATCGTTTCCGCCACGTCGCAACCGTCCCTTTATGGACACCCAAACGCTGCGCGATAACGTTGTTCTGAAGACCTTCCGCGCAGGCCAGCACAATCCCCGCCCGCTTGGCCAAACCCTGAGCCGTCGTGCGACGGGAAACCAAAGACACCAAAGCCGCCCTCTGTGCCTTATTCAACGTCAGCGGTTCAGCAATCCGAGGCATGGCAATATCCTTCAATCCCGATTCAAATACATTCCAATAATACGGGAAACTTCGGGTTCAGGGCACTAGGTGATGGGAA
>Ga0233437_1007815_pt1 | contig 10165 bp, 10 predicted proteins | sample SI_122_August201_FD_182714 | JGI IMG/M metagenome (GOLD analysis project Ga0233437, IMG submission 182714) | Seawater microbial communities from Saanich Inlet, British Columbia, Canada - SI_122_August2016_200_MG | ecosystem: Environmental > Aquatic > Marine > Inlet | place: Canada: British... | reverse complement strand
AAAAAAACGTAACGGTGAGTTACAAGAGTTTGATAAGAATAAAATTATTTTAGCTATTGACAAAGCTAGAAAACAATCAGCAGAAGAATTTGTTGGTAATGTAGGATTAGAAATCGCTAATGATATTACAGATGTTATTAGGGAAGAAAAAGTTATTTTAAGTATAGAAGATATTTCTGATATTGTAGAAATAAAATTAATGGAATATGGATATGGTAAAACAGCTAAACAATATATATTATATCGTGCAGAGCAAGATAGAAATCGCGTAGATGATTCAGATAAATTATTAACAAATAGCTTTATTAGTAAATACAAAAAATTACCTAACCCAATGGATATATATGGTGCTTTTACATATTATCGTACTTATTCTCGCTTTCTAGAAAAAGAACAACGTAGGGAATATTGGTATGAAACTGTACGTAGAGCAGTTGAATATAACTGTACTTTAATTGAAGGAGTAACAAGGAAAGAAGCTGAAGAATTGTTTGATAATATATTTTATACTAGACAATTTTTATCTGGTAGAACATTATGGATTGGCGGCACTCCTATAGCGAATCTATATGGTACAAGTAATTATAATTGTGCTTTTACAATAATAGATGATTTTATTAAATTTAAAGAATTATTTTACTTACTCATGATTGGTGCTGGAGTTGGATTTAGAGTATTAAAAGAAGATATTGTAAATTTACCAGAAATAAGGAGTGATGTACAAGTAGTGCATAAGCTATATGCTTTAGTTCCTAAAGAAAATAGAAAAGAACATACATCATTAATATTTAATGGAAGTATAGTAACAATTGAAATTGGTGATAGTAAAGAAGGTTGGACACAAGGATTAGAATATTATTTTAAAATCTTAACTGAAATAGAATATCATAGTATAGATACAATAGTATTCAATTATAATAGTATTAGACCTCAAGGAGAAAGGTTAAAGAGATTTGGTGGCACAGCAAGTGGACATAAAAGTCTAAGAAATATGTTTAACAAAATTGATTTAGTTTTTAAGAAAAATACAAATGGAGAGAAGATAAAATTAACTTCACTTAATTGTATAGATATATGTAATATTATAGGTGAGAATGTAGTTATTGGTGGGGTAAGACGTACATCTGAAGTTGGATTAATAGGTGTAGACGATATGGAATCTGCTCAAGCTAAAAATAATTTATATTTGCCAAAAGAGGGATCGGATTTATTAAATATAAATGAAGAAATAAGTCATAGATCTATGAGTAACAATAGTATTATTTATTTTGAAAAACCAAGTAGAGAAAAATTAAAATGGCATATGCAACAATTAGAAAAAAGTGGTGAGCCTGGATTTATGAATATGGAGGCAGCACGTAAACGTAGAGAAGATTGTCAAGGTGGTAATCCATGTATGGAAATTTTATTACCTGATAGAGGATTATGTAATTTAGTAACAAATAATGTACATGGCTTTGTTGAAGATAATGAATTAAATAGAATTGGTTTATTTAAAGCTATGAAATTATCTGTACGTGCGGCAATACGCATGACATGTTTAAAACTGGAATTATTTAAGTGGAATCAAGTACAAGAGAGAGATAGACTAATAGGTTGTTCTTTAACAGGGTGGCGTGATGCAATAGATACGCTTGAATATACAAAAGAACAAGAAAGTTATCTATTTATGGATTTACGTGATTATGCACATAAAATTGCTAAGGATTATTCAATGGAACTTAATATTCCAAAACCATTATTAGTAACTACTATTAAGCCAGAAGGCACATTAAGTTTATTAGCTGGGGTATCTAATGGGTTACACTATGGACATGCACAGTATTATATAAGAAGAATTCGTATTAATGCACATGATCCTTTAGTAAAAATATTTGAAGAATTAAAATATCCTATTTTTGCAGAAAATGATCAAGATTTAGATACATGCACAACTAAAGTTGTAGAATTTCCTGTAAAAAGTACTAGCCCAATTACGAAGTTTGATGTTACAGCGATACAACAATTGGAAAATTATTTAATGGCTATGCGTAATTATGTAGATCATAATGCTTCAATAACTGTTACTGTTCGTAATCATGAATGGGAAGAAGTAACTGATTGGGTATGGGATAATTGGGATGAAATTGTAGGTATATCTTTTTTATCGTTAGATGATAATTTTTATCCATTAGCCCCATTTGAAGCCATAACTGAAAAAGAATATATTAGTAGGAAGAAAGATGTTCAACCATTTGATCAATCTTTATTGGCAAAATATGAAGGTAATTTAGATGAAGTGGATGTAGATTCTAATGACTGTCCTACTGGGGCATGTCCAGTTAAGTAAAAGACTTGACTTTTAGTGTATAATATGGTATAATTATATTAAGGGTAATAATAAGGAGAAAAACTATGTCAACAAGAGCAGAAAGAAGAGAAGCAGCGCGTGAAACTCGACATAAAGAAAAAAAACAACTTAAACTACGTGTAAAAGTAAAAGGATCATTAGGTAAAAATGCAACATTTGAAGAAGCTGATAGTTTAATAGCTAAATTGAAAGATGAAAGAACAAAAGCAGAATTTAAGAAAAATATGTTGCAAATTATGCAACGCGAAAATGCTAAGTTCGATAATGCAACAGATAAAGAAAAAGAACTATGGATTGAAGAAAAAAAAGAATCAAATGAGAAAGTAGAGAAAGTAGAGGAATTAGTATAGATGGCAGAACTACAAAGAACCACAAAGATCTTTAAAGTAGATACTGAATTACAAGCTATGCAATTAATTAAAGATTTTCAAGATTTACAACAAGAGCAAGGATACAAGGTAGGTAAAGGTGATTATACTTACAAAACTAAAAAACAGAAAGGAGAAATAATTGATGACTGGTATATAGTTACTATTCAACTCAATTATATATAAGTATTATGAGTAATGATTCTGTATTAATGGATATGTTAGATCAAATTACAGCAATGATAAAAATGCCTGATGAGGATTTTAAAGAAATTGCTGAAAATTTAGAAGCAACAAAAGAAAATTTAAGAGAACAAATGTTAGATGATGAGATGATCGAATTAGTTAAAAAAGACCTTGTTAAAACAGGACAGCCTTTAATATGGTATTAGATGATTATCGCTTAGCAGTAGTAGAATTTGGTATGTTATTTGAAAGTGCAGAAGCATCAGAAGAACAAAAAGATTTTTTACGTTTTATTTTAGATGTTAATACTGAAATGGTAGAAAAATTAGAGTTAGCTTTTGATGATGGAGATGTAGTTATTCCTATTGAATTAGTACACCCAAATGCTAAAGTACCAACATATGCACATACTTTTGATGCTGGTTGTGATGTATATGCAACAGAAGATTTTACCATTCCTACAAATGCACGTGGATTTAAAATAAATAGCGGATTAAAAGTAGCTATCCCACCTAAGTGGAAAATAAATGTTGTTCCGCGTAGTGGGTTAACGTATAAGACTACTATGAGAATTGCAAATTCCCCAGGTACTATAGATTATGGCTACTTAGATGAAGTTGGAGTTCTAATAGATAATTTAGGTGAAGAAGTAATTTCTATAAAGAAAGGACAATGTTTTGCTCAACTTATTATTGATCGTGCCTATAAAGGGAAATTTGATATTGTACCATCAGTAAAAAACTTATCTCAAAATCGTGAAGGTGGATTCGGAAGTACCGATTCTGAGAAAGTAGATGATAATATTAAATTGTAATACCGTACAAGAAAAATTACATAATGCGGGCTGGCATATGTTCAATGATTTATATATTGATTTAGATCAAAAGTTAGATATGCGATGTCCGAATGGACATAAAATTAAAATGACAATGCGAAATTGGCAAGAAGATCCAAGTTGTGAAATATGCAAAGAAGAAGAATTAAAAAAAGAACTTAGTAATATTTATTCACGTGTAGATGGAGAAAAGCGAGTGCTAAGTCTAGATGCTTCCACTGGGACTACTGGTTGGGCATTATTCGATGGAATGACTTTGCGTAAAGCAGACTCTATTTTAATTACAGGTCGTACAGCAATAGCACGTATTGTTAAATTATATATATGGTTAATTAAACAGTTAGATTTATATAAACCAGATTTTGTAGCAATAGAAGATATACAATTACAAACATTTGAGAATTACAAAGGTGATAAAAGACAACAGGTAGTTGTTTATAAAACATTAGCTCATTTACAAGGAGTGTTAATGTTTGTTTTAGAAAGTAGAAAAATTGATTATGCTTTAATACACGTAGCTAAATGGAGATCTTATTGGGGTATTAAAGCAAAAGCACGTTCAGATCAAAAAAGAAGTGCGATGTTAAAGGTTGAGAACAAATTTAAAAAGAAGTTTTCAGAAGATGCATCTGAAGCTATATGTTTAGGCATGTATGTGGTTGATAAGCATTTAAAAAGTGAAATTACAATGTGGAGGAAATAAAATGCATTTACAGTTAGGAAAATTATTAAATGCTGAAGCGTCATTAAATAAATTAATTAATAGTGACTTACCAGCAAAAACATCTTTTCAAGTTGCTAGATTAGCAAAAAAGATTTCGGGTGATATAGTTGATTTTAAAAAGGCTAATCAGGAATTGATTGAGAAGTATGGAGAACGAAAGGATGGAAAGTTGATAATAGAAAAGGGGAAATATAAACTTGGTAAAAATACTAAGACGTTTAATGAAGAATATAGAGCTTTAATTGAGTCTGAAATTAAGATTGATTTTGATCTTATTGAATTAGAAAATATTGAGGGACTAACATTACAACCTAAGGATTTATTATTACTAGAATCATTTATAACAATATAGTATTACGGAGATAGTTAAATGGATTGGATAGAAGCACAAGAATGGGAAAGAAAATGGCACGATAATTGTACAAACTCTTATGAAGAAGAAACAAAGCAAATTAATTATGCCAATCGGATGGGACTTAAATTACAAAAAATAAATGGTAAATATCCAGTAATAGACTTCCATAATAAAAGTGTAGTAGATATTGGTGGTGGACCATATTCATTATTATTAAAAGGCATTAACTTAAAAGGAACTGTGGTTGATCCATGTGATTATCCGTTATGGGTAGGAAAAAGGTATGAAGCAGTAGGTCTTAAGTATATAAAAGCTAAAGGGGAAGATTATAATAAGGGACATTATGATATTGGATTGATATATAATGTTTTGCAACATACAGAAAATCCTCAAAAAGTTATAGAGAATATGCGTAAAATGTGTGACATAATTTATTTACATGAATGGCTTGACACTCCTATATCAGATGGACATATTCATACATTAAAAGAAGAAGATTTAAATAAGTGGCTTGATGATAGAGGATTGATTGGATATGAAAAATGGAATAATGAGATATTTACACCGTACTATCATGGGTTGTTTATATGAGAATACATATTATAAGTCAACCACATACGCAATTAACTAGTGAATATATAAGATGTGCATATACGCAAAAAGTAGTAAAATTATGCGATATGCTTGTGAAAGAAGGAATGGAAGTATTTGTATATGCAAGCGAAGATAATGATACAAAAGCAACATTAGTGACTTGTATAACTAAAAAACAACTTGTGAAATTAGGATTTAATTCTGCAAAAGATTATCTTAAAAATGATTTTGATATAACTAGACCACTATGGATTAAGTTTCAACAGAACTGTATATATGAGTTAAAAAAACGAGTTCAAAAAGGTGATATAATAGGTACATTTTCAGGTAGGGCAGATAAAGAGATTAAAGAAAAATTTACAGAGTGCCGTTTTGTTGAATTAGGGATAGGCTATGCGGGAATTTTTGCTGATTTTAGAGTGTATGAATCACAAGCATGGATGAATACGAGCTATGAATTGAATTCAAATGGACGTTTCTATGATACAGTAATTCCTAATTATTTCAATCCTAAAGATTTCCCTTCTTCTTTAGGTCTTATACCTAAGCATTACTTATATGTAGGTCGAATGATAAAGCGTAAAGGACTAGAGGTAATTGATGAGATGGCGGATCGTATGCCAAAGGCTAAGTTTATTCTTGCTGGGCAAGGAGCGGTACAGAGAGATGGTGTAATAACTTGTGACGATGGTACAATATTAAAAAGTAAGAATCTTAACTATATAGGAACTATAGATGGTAAACGACGAGGAGAGCTAATGAGTACTGCTATAGCATTGATATGCCCAACATTGTACTTGCCTCCGTTTGAGGGGGTTCATGTTGAAGCAATGATGTGTGGGACACCTATTATAACTTCACCGTTCGGCGTATTTAGTGAAACGTATGAGCAAGGTGTACATGGATTTAGATGTAATACGATAAATCAATTTGTAAAAGCTGCACATGAGGTATATAAATTGGATAGGGAAGTAATACGTAATCATGCTCAGAGTAAATATTCAATGGACGTTGTAGCAAAACAATATATGGAATATTTTGAATTGTTAGATGGATTGAGTAGAGGTGGGTTTTATGAAAAATAAGGTATAAAAAAACGAGGGTCTATATAGACCCTCTTTTTTATTTGTTTAAAATGTATTTAATTTTGATTTATCTATATTTAATACAAATTTATTATCAATAAAGCTATGTGATTTTTTCATAAAATCTTTCGGTAGTTCTCCTTCATAATTAATTAAATTATGTTGATTGGCTATTATATTGACCGTTTTGCCAAAAATGTTTATTCCAGATAGATTAAGATTGTGATTTGTTAGCTTAAATTTTCCTGCATATATAATCATATCATTATCTTTTCTTATAAGTAATTGCATTTAACCTCCTAAAAATTCATTCCAAAAAATATTGGGTTATTCCCACCCGTCTCGGGAGGCGCCTCTCCTGAATCTACTTCAAAAAGATAATATCTTGGAATATCAGTACTTGGTCTATTTGTACATAAAAATATTTTATTAGTATCGAAAACTTCTAATCTACAGTATTCGGGAGAATTTGTATCAAATGTTACTCGTTTAGTATCTTGTTCTACTACTAGGTCATCCTCATCTATAGAAAAGATAGTTATAACTCCATCATCAGGACCCATAGCATCAAATGCAGTGATAGCTATATCATCATTAATAATTCCTATTGTATTAAATCTTGAATCAGTGACTTCAAATCTATCTTCATCTATATTTGTTAAATTATCAAAATTACTGTCATATGAAATTGTTTTAATAGTTCCTATACCACCATGTCCTGCATGAGAAACAGCAATTCTATTTGATTTATATCGTAACATAGAACCATTAGTTCCTGCTGACGTATTATATTCATATTCATTAATTTTTGTTATTACATAGGTACTTTGATCATAACTAAAAGTACCAGAGCGTCCATCTAATGATGAATCTGACCATACCATTACAAATTTACCGTCTTGAATTTTATCAATAGCAGTACTAGAATTACCACCACTAGCAAGAGTAACACTAAGTAGATCTTTTTCAGTAATTACATATGTACTAGCATTAATTTCAAATATTTGTGCACCTATTCTTTGTGTACCTGATATATATTGTTGTGATCCTACGGCTACATGAGTGTCATCTAATTTAACCATTGAATGGTTACTAGAAGTACTGGTATTAAATTCTATTTCAGCACCAGACTCTCCTGTTTTTTCATTAGTTAATTGATAGCTTTCGTCATAGGTGAATATATTCATAAATCCATCGCCATCTTCGCCTTTACGGACTAAAACTATAACTCCAGGTTGTAATATGACAAGTTCAGGATACAAAATAACTTCATCAGTTAATTCATAATCATCAACAACAGGAGTTCCTGTAAATAACAAGTTAGAACCCCAAGTTAATATCTTTATATGTCCATGACCACTACTATCGGTTTGTACAACAACAGCATGTGTATCATCAATAATAGCAATAGCTTGATCATTGCCCCCTTGTCCAGCATTTGCACTGTCAAGAGTATCTTTTTGTGTTATATCATATAATGCCATTCATTTCTCCTTTTAACTAAAATCTAAGCTTGCTTGACAATAGAAGTTTGTTCCATCAAAGTAAATAGCTACTAAATCAGTACCTGATGATGTTAATGTTGGTTCTGTTCCACCAACCCAATATATACTACCAGATTCTCCTGCCCAAGTTAATGTTGCAAGTCCGCCATTTACAAGTTTTAACATATAGTTTCCTACTTTTATATCAGTAGTATCAAATGTTAGTGTAATTGTATTAGCAGTTAATGTAGCTTTTTGTTTTTGATCTGTTGAAAAATCTACTGAGAAACTTGCTGTCTTACTTCCATTATCTAACTCTTGTGTAAATCCAGCAGATGCTAATCCAGTTATTACCTTGTCTTGAGCATCTAAATTTCCACCTAATTGTGGAGTTGTGTCATTAATTATATCAGTATTACCTGTTACCCCAGTTACGCCAGTTACACCAGCACCAGTTACTCCAGTAGCACCCGTAACACCTGTAATTCCAGTTACTCCAGTAATACCAACACCAGTTACTCCAGTATCACCTGTTATACCTGTAACACCATCTATACCACTAACACCACTAATACCACTAATACCAGTAGCACCAGTATCACCTGTTATTCCTGTAACACCATCTATACCACTAACACCAGTTGCACCAGTTGCACCAGTATCACCTGTTACTCCAGTAACCCCAGCACCAGTAACCCCAGTAACACCATCTATACCACTAATACCACTAACACCACTAATACCACTAATACCAGTAGCACCAGTATCACCTGTTATTCCTGTAACACCATCTATACCACTAACACCAGTTGCACCAGTTGCACCAGTATCACCTGTTACTCCAGTAACCCCAGCACCAGTAACCCCAGTAACACCATCTATACCACTAATACCACTAATACCAGTCGCACCAGTTACTCCAGTTGCACCGTCGTCACCTTTCGCACCTTCAGATATCGTTGTACGAACATGAGATCCATGTGTCGTTCCCTCATAATAAAATGTAAGAGTTACATCAGATGTTCTTGTTGTTTGCCCATATATTTTAACTACAAGTCTATCACTATCTAATATTCCAATAGAACTAGATTGTACCATAATCATATTATACATAGTAACATCAATATTATCTAAAACATCACTTGTAAAATTAAATAATTCTGTTTCTGTTCCTGCCAAATTTCTTTTATAAACATAAAATTTTACAGTAGTATCTCCAATTAAAGTACTTAACGCAAAGTACATTATTGCATGCCAAGTTCCTGTAGGAATTGTTTGTATTCCTGGAGATCCCATACTTGTTACCCATTCAAAAGCAGTTCCTGATGCATCATTAATTGGTACTTCACCATCTGTATTTTTAAAAGTAGCACTAGCAGTCGTTTCTGCACCTTCAGTAACTACCCGTCTCCATTTTTCGTAGTTAGAAATTACACCATCAGCTTCATCATGCCAATATAATGTTAAAGGAACTGCCGCAACACCCGTTACTCCAGTAACTCCAGTTACGCCAGTTATACCAACACCTGTAACTCCAGTTACTCCAGTATCACCCGTAATTCCAGTTACTCCAGTATCACCTGTTATACCTGTAACACCATCTATACCACTAACACCACTAATACCAGTTGCACCAGTATCACCTGTTATACCTGTAACACCATCTATACCACTAATACCACTAACACCAGTAGCACCAGTATCACCTGTTATACCTGTAATTCCTACACCAGTTACTCCAGTATCACCTGTTATACCTGTAACACCATCTATACCACTAACACCACTAATACCAGTTACACCTGTAATTCCTACACCAGTTACTCCAGTATCACCTGTTATACCTGTAACACCATCTATACCACTAACACCACTAATACCAGTTGCACCTGTAATTCCTACACCAGTTACTCCAGTATCACCTGTTATACCTGTAACACCATCTATACCACTAACACCACTAATACCAGTTGCACCTGTAATTCTGTCACCTGTAATTCCAGTTACTCCAGTATCACCTGTTACTCCTGTGACACCAGTAACACCATCTATACCTGTAACTCCAGTAACACCATCTATACCTGTAACCCCAGTATCACCAGTTATTCCAATTAGTCCAGTTGCACCAGTTACACCAGTTACTCCAGTTACTCCAGTAACACCCGCACCAGTTATACCTGTTAC
>Ga0233437_1007813_pt1 | contig 10166 bp, 27 predicted proteins | sample SI_122_August201_FD_182714 | JGI IMG/M metagenome (GOLD analysis project Ga0233437, IMG submission 182714) | Seawater microbial communities from Saanich Inlet, British Columbia, Canada - SI_122_August2016_200_MG | ecosystem: Environmental > Aquatic > Marine > Inlet | place: Canada: British... | reverse complement strand
AACGTGCCATGTGTTGTTTTAATCATCAAGGGTTTTTCTTGTTTCATGGTGAATCCTTATCTATCCAAAAACACTTTTCGTGAATTGGTATGCACATGATGTTTGCAAAGCCCTTTCTAGGTTTCTGAACTGGTGCTAGAACGATTTCTTCTTCAAGCTCAAACTTCTTTTCGCAAACGATGCACTCTTTTACTCGACCTTTCAGTACGCCTTCGTTTACTTTAAAGCATCTATGCTCCGCCATCGAGAACCTCCTGAGCATCTTCTAACTCAAGCTGCTTTTTGACTTGTGCTTCATCAGCTGGATTATCCAGTGGTTTTCCATGGGGCCATTCAGCCATTCTTTTAATCTTAGGATCAATATGTAATGGTTTAATCTTAGATTCTTCCTCAAATGGATTCTCTTCAACTTTTGTAATCTCACAACCGGGTTGTGGTTTATCAGTCATAGTTGGTGTGATCTGCGCATTAGCAGGTAAGGTTTTTGGTTCTGGCTTAGGCTCTACAAAGTTTTTGATCACGTGATCAATAACAAAAGTATTTGGTTTTCCTGCAATGATTTCTATCTTAATTGATCTAACTACTAGACGATCACTCGTACCATCCATAATAACGTTTGAATCAGTCCAATCATGTCCTATTTGTATCTCGATCTCTTTGCCTTTGTATACTCCAGTAGATATAACTCCTTTGAGTCCTTCTGTGAGTATTCCAGTATCTAAACAGATTCTAGTATTATTTAGCATCTTCTTTCTCCTGAAGTTTAGTCGTCTTTAATTTTTCAGTTCCATATATTTTTATATTGTGACTCAATGAATTTAATTTAGCTATAAATGCTTCAATATCTTCTAAAAGTTCTTTAAAGTCATCTTCAGTTGCGTCATTTTTATCTGCATCATTAAAACAAACACTGGCATAGTCACCTATTTTAAAATTGTACTCTTCAAATTTCATGTGAACACCAAAAACATATTCATGCTTTCTATATTCAGAAGTTAATTTGAAAGTCAGATGTGGAATACTATTGTAATAATTAATTACTTCCATAACTTTGAATACAACTTGAAAATCTTTATAATTTATCATTGAATTGCTCCTTAAGGACTGAATCCTTATTAGCCATATCTAGGTATTGCGCCCAGTATTCTGGCCACGTCTTTTGTATTTTATTTAAATTAATGTTATCTGCTCGAACAATTAGCTCTGCTAATTGCTGAACGAAACTTCCACCGTATTTCTTCATCGCCTCTGAGACGACATATATTTCTCCAAATCCTGCTTTACTTGTCATGTTTTTTCTCCGCTACTATTCTTTTCTCAACGAATTTAGCTCCGTCGTAGAAGCCTCGTTGATATTCCATAAAATCATCAGGTGATCTACTACGTTCATCTTGACTTCGAGATTCAGTTAAACCAAGATCTTTCTCGGCACATATTAATTGATTTCTTATTATATTGAAATCACAATTTGAAATACAGCTATGATGTGATTGGATAGTATCTACATCTTTTTTCAATATATTAAAAATTTCTTTAACGCTCTGCTTATCAACACAGTGCTTTTGTACATCCAATACACTAAAAAATTCTTTTACCATATCATTTTTCTCTGGATATTGCAAACAATGTATTGGAAATTTGTGCTTGTATAATCTCGGAAACTGCGCTGCGATTATCATAAGTCCCACCTCTTTCTAACTGGCTGACCATTCATATATTTCCATGAATCGGTTCGCTTTTCTCTACGAGCATTTACAAATACGTATGAACCGCAGTTACAAATAAGTGTTTCTCCATCAATATGTGGTACACTTGAATCTAGATGTTTAGTACGTCTAACATCTTTAGCAGACATTACTGTGCCCTGAGCGAACTTTCCTTTAGAAAAACCTACTGGCTGTCTACATTTTTTACATATAACTACCCACCAATATTCTTTAGTGATCTCAAGATCTATATGATCCTCAGTTACTTCAACTTTTGGGCGTTGCTTTAAGAGTTTCTTGAAAATGTTCATCGTCCCCTCGCTGACTTAAAGACTTCAATCGCTAGCGTATTTACGCAAGCAATCATATCTGGAGTTTCTTCTATAGGTAATTTTAATTCGAATCTCTTTTGTATTTGCCTTTTACATTCTTCCATAACTTTTGCTCGATTATTAATTACAGTAAGCGTTCCTTCGCTCAAAGGTAATTCTTTGTTTGCTTCTGCGTTTAGATCTACCTCAGTCACCTTTGGTGATATTGTAGATTTAGGTGCAGCTTTAGTCGTTTCTTCGGCCTCTTCTTGCCTTACGAAGGTTGCTTTCTTTAGGTTATTGAACATACCATTTACTTGATATTCAATATCGTAGACTGCAAACATTTTTACTGTATCTGCTATCTTGTTGAAATCACTATATTTGATTCCAGTGCTATCTACAATAAGATTGTATGGTCCTTTGTTACCTTCTTTGTTTTCGATATCTACTATTTTAATTTGTTTTTCCATGATTATTCACCTCTACAGTAATGGCGGAACGCACAGATACCAAAGTATCGTTCTTTCCAGGGAGGAAGAAGTTTCCACCATTAATTCTGTGTGCCATAGTCTAATGTGTATCCCTTGCCCTCGCAATGCGGGCATCTGACTTTGATCGCGCATTTCACGCGTCTAGCCATCTCTAAATCTGGTTTAAGTGTGATTCGCCAAGAGTATGCTTTTCTACCAGTTATTTCACAGACTCGCTTGGCGTGCATCTGAACTAGATTCATGTTAACCAATTCTTTTCTCCTCGGTCTTACGCGATTAGGTATACATCCGAAGCCATCTGCGATCTCTCGATCAGTAGAGTCGGGATTCGCCAAAATATATTTATATACTTTGTCTTGGTCTGTGCCAAGCAATCCCTCATCTCTGATCTGGTGATATGTTTCAATGCTCGAATCTTTTACGAATTGTGGACGGCTCATGATATGTACTCCTCTTTAGAATTTAATTCTGGATGAAATTTTGAGTTATCTAATAGATCTTTAACGACTTCTCTACCTTTTTTTGTTTTTATGGCTTCCAAAATAACATTCTGTATGCTTCTTTGTTTTAGATTTTTGTTAACATATTCAATGTATTGATTAAGATGCGCTAGAAATGTTGTAAGATCCGAAATTGCTACAACATTTTCAGTCATATCTCTTATTGGTGTTTGTGTTGGCAACTCTTGATCTCCAAAAGTAACTTTTAAAGATCCGGCCAGCACCGGTCTTTTACATTCAAAAGATGGGATTTTTACAAACAGTTCCTTGAACGGTATTACTTCATCGGGTTTTTTTATTGACATCATTAAGTTCGGAGATCCCATTATGATCTAGTCTCAATAATTTTGCCTCGAGGTAGATATTTTCTAAGTGCCTCTTGCGCATTTTTACGATTGTCTTCATCATTTGGCTCACCTTCGAACCAACCTATCCGTACGTTTTCTACTGATATTGCGTATCCCATTTTAATAATAAACCTCTAGCTTTGTAGCCAAATCTTTAACTTCTATAAACTCTCTGTGAGATAGTGGTCTAACCAAACTGATCTTCATCATAGCTCTAAGCTTTGCCCAGTTCAGGGTATCTTCAAAGAGCTTTACAAAAGCATTTCTTTCTTTTTTAGTTGACATTTTAATCACAGCTTGGACAGAAGTCATCATACCAGACTTTGTGCATTTCGCAAAAAGTCTTTCCTGCAGCTAGAGCTTCCTTCTCTTCTTTGAGATCTTTCTCTAATTGATCGTGTTTAGCCTTGCATATCTTACAAACCTTTGTTATCTGTCCTTCAATTTTTAGGTCAACTATTTCAGTTGGATCTTGTCGAGAATCACAGCGTTCGCATAGTATTGTACTCTTAGCGCAGTTTTTACAAACAACTCTTCCTGTTCGATCTTGAACTAGATGTTTGTTTGATTCCATAGCTTTACAGTAACTGCAGACTATCGGACAAATTGTATCTTCAGAATATTTGTTAGAATCTTTTGTAGTTAGCTTGCCTGCTTTCATTTCTTTAACTTTCTGAGCAGCAAACTCTTCAGGTCGTAACTGTTTTATCTTTCGTGAGTCATCAAGCACCTTTGGCGCAAACTTTTCGATTTTTTGGTTTTCCATCTTCTTTCTCCCCAATTATACTAGGATCTTGATCTTTATATAGTTTGTGTTTACACATAAGGTTACCGTAAGCTATGTTCATTTTTGTACCAAGCTAGCCAAGCAGATGCAGTGATTGCGTTGGTGTGGATCTTCAAGGCAGCTTGTCTAGCATTTGTTTGATGTCCGCAGAATCTACATTTAACATCGCCAGATGTGTCTCCATACTTGGTTGAGTTCTGGAATCTTTGGCACTTCCTGCAACCCCACGATATGATCTTATTCATCGTATATCTCTAATGATTGTTATATTTACTATACAGATCAATATGATTGAAACTATGTAATAATTAACATGGCCAGTTTTAGCAATAAAAGTTGTAAATGCTCCCCACAATAACTGCAGCGCAAAAAGTAAGTTTAATCCAGCCCAATGATACTTTTGGCTCTTAGTTAATTTCATTGTTTCAATAGCTCCGAGTTCTCATGGATGTTTCCGATTACTTCAAATACTTGTCCAAACATATCGCTAAAGAAACATCCAGAATATTCTTCATCATAAGGTTCAGGTAGTTTTTCTAATCCATGTAAATTCCAGCTACCACATTCTTCCCATTCAACAACACCAATAATATTTTTAACTGACCAATTAGGATGTTCGTCCAATCTCAGTATATCGCCTTCGTAGATCTCTTTTCCGTTCTTGTCTTTTAGTCCTGTAAACTGCATCAATTCTAATTCATTAAAGTCTGCGCAGGTGAAGCCCTTGACTTCCCAAATAGAAAAAACCTTAGTCATAGACTTATCGGTTTTGTCGTATGCTCGGAATTTAATCTCTCTTGACATTTTTATTGAGGTCCTCCAAAAGCCTTACTCATATCTTCTTGCATTTTATCTAATTCCCTGCCAGTCTTTTCTTCTCTTCTTTTGGTTTTAACAAACTCTTTGACTTCATCTACAGTAAAACTAAGTTTGGCGGCTTTGACTGCCACATTGACTTCCTTAAAATCTTTTTCAAAATCATGCTCTTCAACTTCGACTTTTGGGTCTGGCTTAACAAAACTATCTGCAGTAAGTTTGGCTTCAACTGTTGGAAAGTATCTCTTAAAAACTGAGTCTGGAATATCAAGTACAACTTCTACAGCAAACTCGTTCCATTTAACTGATGCGCGAGTTACATCATTGACCATACGAGTTATATTCCCGGTCTTCGTTATGATTAGATATTTTGAGACTTTCATCGTAAATCCTTCACCTTCTTGTAAACTTCTTCAGTAAGCTTTACATCATCCATACAATAGTTCTTCAACATTGTGTATGCTTGATTCTTAAACAATGCTATTGCTGCCTTACCTGTGCCTGACTTCTGACCCAATCCCAATAGTTTAGCCATGTTGTTTAGAGAGACTCTCTTCTCCATTACAGTCATAACATCAAAGTGTTCTCTAGCTAATTCCTTGAATGCTGATTTGATCGTTCTACAATCTAACTGCGCTATCCTAGCCATGATGAATGGTACATCAAAAGCCTTACCATTAGCTGATACGAGTATGTGATCTGGATGTTGCTTCAAATAATCAATAAAAGTTCGGATAATAACTATCTCTTCTTCATCAACACATTCAAAATTATCAATCGGTGTAGAATAATAATTACCGCCTTTTGCGCAGATACAAGTTATACGATCTCCATACCAAGGGTTTAATCCAGTTGTCTCTATGTCAAATGTTATTGTGTTTGCCATTTATCTGTTCTCAATCCTAGGTGCTAGCACTATGACAAAATCCTCACTTTCTAAAGTCAATGGATAATCATATCTAACTTTTACAGTTACGCTATCTCCGAGCAATTTGAAAAACTCTACAGCCCATAGAACATAACTTGTTGAAAACATAGAGCAGGATTCCTCTTTTGCATGATAATCTAATGATGGTATTTTCTTAGGAGACCAATCATATTCTACAAATCTACATAGCATCAATTTTGCATGATCTGTCTTAGCGATAACCAATATTATGTTTGCTGGATCCATAACTGCAATCTGCTTCTTTGATTTAGAATTATTCCAACTCATCGGATTATCTGCCGGACCTAGTTTTTTAGATAGGTGTTTGACAATATCGCACTCAAGACCAAAACCAATATCAATCTGTTTTTTCATTGTTTCTCCGGAATGAATGTTGCTTCAAAAACAGGTAGCTCTAATAGTGGTATTGTTGCACCCTCATCTACATTTGCAAATTCCTTGCTCTCAATCAATAAAAACACATTATCGTTTACAAAATCGTGCTGTGGTGTAATTGAAACTATGTGCGCATCGTCAGGCAATGGATTTTGAACAACTCTACAGTATGATTTAGTTTTCTTAAAAATAGCTGCTAAACATTCTAATGAAATTTCTAGTCTTTTGTATCTCATGGCGACTCCTTAACTGCAGGATCTTCAGCTTTAGTTTTCAAAGCTTCTGCGCAAAACTCACCTATTCGTATAGATGCCGTAACTTTTCTATCGCTTACTCGCGTAACTGTCAATTTGTAATCCAGAGCATCTCGCTCGATATCACATAATTCGCATATTGGTTTTTCCATTACTTTCTCCCAGCTTTAGCCTGTTGCAAATAAGATATAATCATTTTTTCGATCACGCAAGACATCTTTTTTGCTTGATAATCGCAAACTGACTTAAACTGTTTCTTAACTTTTGGATCTACTGTTATCGTTATTCTAATTTTTTTCATAGTCTTTCTCGCAAATCTTTCAGATGTTTCTTTAAATCCGATAGATATTTACTCGCAATTAATCGGTCTTTTGTTGGTATTTCCAAAGATAGAACACATTCAACTTCATTGATTCTAGTTTCAGTTTCTTTGATCAACCATCCAGTAATCATCTTACTTCTACCGTTTTTAAGAAATCTTCCTTCATCCATAATACGTATAAGTACATACTAATATATATAGTTTATGCGTACCCTCCCACCCCATGATTGCCGATGGAAGCTTCCATATATATAAATATATTTTTAATATATTATTATATTATTGTTAATATTGTAAACAATTAATATGTTTACGTCCATCGATTCTAAATGCAAACAGCATACCTAATTGAATACAGTTATTTTGAAAAGGTTTTGCTCTCTGAAAATTAGTTCCATGAGCAATCATGGGGTGAGGGGGTTAGAATTAAAAATATAAAAAGGGTTTGTCTAAGCTTATTTCTTTTCCCAGACAATTGGCTTTCCTGTGATTGTTCTCAGGACTACATTGATTCCAGCTAGTGCCATAGCAAGGTTCTCTGGAGATAAAATAAATTCAGGATTATAAATTGTATAAATTACACCACAAAATCCGATTAAATTTACCCAAAAAACTTTGGATTCATATAGCAATTTCACATCGATTTTCTTAGTTGCCATCGTAGACTACACTCTCAGCTCGAATATATAACATACATTAATTACATTGTTTGCAATAATGCAAAGAACTACATTAGTCAGTTATTTCGGTATTTATAGACCAAAAAGAGCGTAGTTCCTGTCGATATTAATGTCTGCGTATTTGATATCATAAAGGTAATATCCTTGATCTTTATGGCATGAAGTAAGTAAAAAACTACTCCGCTGACTAAAAAAACGTAGAGTGGCAAAGATATATCTTTAGATTTCTTAGTCTTAAGTAGCTTATATACTTGAAACCATTGAGCAATTCCAATGCTAATTATGCCTAGAGTTCCGATGGTTAGGTAACTAGGGATCATATCGACACCCTAATCCGGTGTTCTAATCCAGAAAGCTTTACTTTTGGAGATCCTGATTTCATTGGCTCATAATTCTTTACATGGCCATAACTTCCCCAGTGTGTGAGGTAAGATCCAGTTAGAATAAAATGCTTATTTAGTTCCTGAACTGTTTTGTTTCTAAGATTTGCTTTGTAGAAAACTCTAGTATGATGCGCTAGCTGATGAACGTGGCCAGCGGCATAGATCTCAGCATCAACCATGTTAGCCAGATCAATTGCAGCTTTCATCTTAGTGTGTGGTAGACGTGCGCCAGATGCTCCATGAGTTGTATACATTGTGTAGCCTTGATCACCTACTTTTATGTAATGTAATTTTCCCCAGCCAAGATACTTAATTCCAAGCTCTTTTGCCATGATCTTTGTGATGTTTACTCCAGACGTCTTCCAAAGTCTTTGTTCGTGATTACCTGGATGAATACCTTTAATCAGGCCATCTTTAGCTAAGGGTCGATATAAATCGTAAAAGTGTTCGAGTTGCTGTTCAACAATCTCTTGCTGTTCGTATACTCCAGCACCTACAGAATCTCTTGTTGCAGTTTCTAGCTCATCACCCATAAGAACTATCGGGTTTTGCGTTTCTAAGATCCAATCTAAATTCTGTCTGTGGAATGCTTCGTTGTAGTGTCGGTTTCCGATATGTTCATCACCCATTAAAACAAGGGTGGCTTTTTCTAAATCACTTAAATCCATGATATTTAGTGTAGGATGTAGTTCGCTCTTTAGGGCAGCGTGCTTATTATCTTCCCAATTTTGTATTGCTTCTTTAAAGGACATTTTCAATCACCAATGACTCAATTCCTTTCCCTAAAGAACGGTCTTGAGTAACATAATAACCTCTGATTTCGTAATCTGGATGTTCGGATTGGAGATAGTCTCTGGTCTTCTCTAACTGTTTGATTGCTTTGCGCTTATAATTATCTCCAGACTTAACCTCGTAGATGTGTAAAATTCCACCTTGGAATACCATAACATCAACTTCACCAATTTGTTTAAGTCTCTTACCTCGTTGAGTATACATCCCAACTTTAGTGTACGGCGCAGATAATCCTGTGCAACCCTCTTCTTCTTTAAGACCCCAACAGAGCAGATCTACCAAATATTCATGTGAATATAAACTACCTCGTTGCCTTCTTTGTCTTGTTTTCATAACTCTAGTATATAATATACTTCCACGCAGCAATTATTAATGATACAATTAACAACGTCAGAAGTATGTCTAGTTTCAAGTTTATTTGTTCGCAGATTTGTTTCATCATGAGTTTATTTTTTGATCTTTGGAAAGTGTGCTGTTTGTTCACCAAAGAATTTCTTTAAGCATTGAGAGCGTATAACTTTCTCTAATCCGGTCTGGCTTTTGTTAGTCTCTTCTACATTTAATGGTGGATCTATCTTTCTATAAGCGCAGAATTGATTTGCGTATAAGTCAGGGTCAGTCATACAAACATCAATATCAAATTGTTGTGACTCATCCAAATCTTCATCACCAACACCATAAACTGTGACTGGTCTCTGGCATTTGCAATATTTGTGGTCAACCATATATGGTCGCCTTAGTGGCGGATGTCTGTTTTGCATGATTATTAAGGTATTAATGCGTGAACTATCTTTGGTCCGAATAGCGTAAGTGCTGTCCCGGCAATCGTAGCAAGCGTTGTGGCGATACCAATATATTTAGCCATAAGCAATCGGTGATTTTTAACTTCTTTTTGAAGATCTTTTATTGTCCCTTCGTTTTCAGAAATACAACTAACGTTTCTAGCAACATTGCCATTCTGTAGCTTCTGATGCTCTTCTAGTCTAGCAACAGAGACGCGCAGATCAGAGCAGATCTCCAGTACCTGACCTAACCGATCAGTCATAGCGTCACCTGCTTTCTACCGAAGCAGAAATCCTTAGTAAAGCACCACCAGATAGAGTTCTTAATTGGGTTGTATCTTGGATCTTCCTGCAGAGTTTTGCGCTTATCAAACGTGGTTCGATAATCTGGATAATATGTAGGATCTACAATATACTCCTTGCCTTCAAAAATGTAAGTTGGATAAGCATGGCCTACCTTACCTTTTGGGTTACTTGGATCTTTAACCCATCCTGCGATGACATGAACTTTGTAGTCAGGTACTCCAGCAGCAAGAGAAAGAGCCTTTAGTAAAATGGCATTATCCTCGCAATCTCGATACTTCATTTGTATGGCAATATCAGAGTCCATCCAGAACTCAGCAAATTTACCGCCAAAGACAGGGTTATTTATATCAAATCTGTAGTGA
>Ga0233437_1007810_pt1 | contig 10172 bp, 9 predicted proteins | sample SI_122_August201_FD_182714 | JGI IMG/M metagenome (GOLD analysis project Ga0233437, IMG submission 182714) | Seawater microbial communities from Saanich Inlet, British Columbia, Canada - SI_122_August2016_200_MG | ecosystem: Environmental > Aquatic > Marine > Inlet | place: Canada: British... | reverse complement strand
CGGATCAATTAGGGACTGCTGGCTTCGTAGACAAGTAACAAGAAGAATCCCAAGTCGAATAACTCGGTCCTGACCGTAACACACCATATTGGTCTCCGACATTCATAAATATTCTGGCAATAACTGCTATATATCAAAGCTTTTAAAATGATAAAACACACTGTAATATCACTTACATATAACACTTTTCACATGATGCACGTTCCGATGAAATTGGGGTGAATTGACGGAAGGCTTCTGGTAGAATTTATTGATTTCCCCTTTCTTCCCATTGACCTTTCAGTCCGGTCTTTTTATTCCGGAGTTGTTTCCTCAACAACACCTCAAGCTTATCAATGCGCAGATCACTCCCAAGAGGCCTGCCAGTTCGCTCATGCTGAAAGAGGGGTTCGTGATATTTTTTCTCGTGAAGTTCGTCTTCAAAAAACCAGCATTGTATCCCCGGAATTTGCAGATGATTTCCCCCCAGGTTTGAGAGTGACACATCCGGCAGTGATGGACAGGGGTAGAAAGAATTCGCCAATTTGGGCCGGATCTTGAAGTTTCCAGTTACATGGTTAAAGTGGTCAAATGGACAAAGGAGATAAGTCATGACAGAAAATAAAAATGGCCATCCATTCAGATCCGGGCTCAGCCTTGAGCCTCTCCTTGATTTCTGGAGAAAGAACGTGGCGCCGGCCTGTTCCCACATGGGGGCAATGTTTGAGGTGTTTGAAGGCCGGATCGAAGAGACACCCGCGCTCAAAGGCGTCATAAAGAATGTCTCGGTTCTGGAGAATTACCAGGACCTCTTGATTCCGCTCATGAGCGTAGTATTTCCGGCCGCCTCCTCGGATACCGAAGTGTCCGGGGCCTTGATCCCTTTCACGTATCAACCTTTTTACGTCTCTCCCAGATTCAAACAGCTCATGGCGGGTGAAGACGGGTTCTTGAAAGGAAGAATCAAGGACGACCAGGGGGTTTCAGAAGAAGGCGGGTTGCGCAGGGCCTACTTTTTGATCCTGGACAGAATATACGGTCTTCAACAGGGTCTCGATACGCCTATCATTCGTATTGTACAGGATCAGGAGACGGGGCTGGACAGGTACTTCAGGATAACGCTTGACCTCCAGTTTGTGGAGGTTCGAACTGTCGGAGAACCCAGAGAACTGAGCGAGAAAGAAAGGGCCACCATTGCCGAGAACATCACGGACATCGAGATCCTGTCTAAGTTCATTAATCTCGAGAAATTCGAATTTTACGGTTTCACGGTTGTCCGGGCCATAGATGTTACCGAATCGGAGGTCATTTCGGCCCTGGAGAGGGATCTGATCGACCAGCAGTCGATCTTTTCCGCTGATGGTTTCAAGCGTCTTCAGGAACGGCTTCGGATCCTCTTCAGACGTCCTGATCTGATGGCCGGGATGGGCGCAGTCCAGGGAGACCAGGTCCTTGTCTTGAGTGATGGCTGTGAGATGAAGGCCAACTGTATTTTCACCAACTCCAATCACATTCCCATGTCCGAAATCGAGGGGTCTATGTGGCTCAGAGCCGTTGAGCTAGGGTCCATCCTCAGGGTCCCCGACCTCAAGGAGGAGCCGGACCTGACCCCCACCGAACAGCTCGTCCTGGACATGGGGGGCAGATCCATGTTGATTTCGCCGCTCTTTTATCAGGGTGAGGCAATTGGCACCCTTGAAATCCTGAGCCCCCACCCCCGGGACTTGGGCGCCATCGATGAAATACTGGCGAAACAGATCACACCGATCTTCTCGGTGGCCCTGAAAAGGGGCCTGGACGAGATGAACAATACGATCCAGTCCATTATCAAGGAAAAATGTACCGCAGTTCACCCTTCGGTGGAGTGGCGGTTTCAAGAAGCAGCCTTCAGCCATATGGACCGTCTACGCCAAGGTCAGCCATCGGAGATGGAGCCGATCATCTTCAAGGATGTCATTCCATACTATGCCCAGTCTGACATAAGAGGCTCGTCCGAAGGCCGGAACATGGGTATCCAAACCGACTTGACCGAACAACTAAACCTGGCGCTTGATATCATGAAATGGGCGGAGAAGGCAAAATCATGGCCGCTCATCAGTGAATTCAAGCACAGGATTGAGAAACGGATTGAAGGTGTGCGCACGGGTTTGGCATCGGATGGGGAAGCCTCGACCGCCTATTTCCTCAGACGCGAAGTGGAGCCTGTCTTTGAAGATTTGTCGGACCTTGGCCCCCGGGTCGTCCAGGCTGTTACGAACTACCGAAAAGCCATCGACCCCATGGTGGGCGTTGTCTACCGCAAACGGAGGGAATTCGAGGAGAGTGTCTCCATATTGAACGAGACCCTGTCCGCCTACCTGGATGGGGAGGAGGCAGAGGCCCAATCAGTCTTTCCACACTACTTTGAAAAGCGCCAGACCGATGGTATCGACTATATGATGTATGTCGGGGCATCGATGATGGAGAATGGCAAACTGAGCGCTTTTCATGTCAAGAACCTGGGACTGTGGCAACTCATCGTGGCCTGCGGCATGGCACGGCACACAGAGAAAATCAAATCGGAGCTGAAGGTCCCTCTGGATACCTGTCACCTGATATTGGTGAACCATACACCTCTCTCCATACGGTTCCGCTATGATGAAAAACGCTTCGACGTTGACGGCGCCTATGATGTCCGCCATGAGATCATCAAATCCCGAATTGACAAAGCCGTTGTCAAAAGGACAGGGGAGAGATTAACGCAGCCCGGGCGGGTGGCAATCGTGTACTCCCACGCCGATGAGGGTCGCGAAATGCAACGACACATCGATTTCCTGAGGGCCCGGGGAAATCTGTTGAATGATCTGGAGTTCCTCGATCTGGATGATCTGCCGGGGGTGAGAGGACTCAAAGCGTTGAGAGTGGGTATCAACTTGGAGAATGAAAACTCGCCAGGTCTGAATGAATGATCTTTTGGATGAAACAGCATCAAATGAAAATCTTATGGCCAGGTTCGGCAGGGGGGACAGCCGTGCCTTTGAAATCCTGGTGCGACGTCATCAGCGTTCAGTTCTCAATTTTATTTACCGTTTTATAGGAGACCGGATCGAGGCCGAAGATCTGGCTCAAGAGGTATTCTTGAAGGCCTGGCAATCGGCTGCCGCCTATAAGCCCACCGCCAAATTCACCACCTGGATTTATCGCATTGCCGCAAACCTTTGCATCAATAAGCAAAAGTATAATCGTATCAGAAGATTGTTCATGGTTTCCCCTTCGCGTAAAGAAGAGGAGGCTTTGGGGGATGAATTCTATGCCGACCATGCCGGTAAGAGCCCATCGCCTGAAGATCTCCTGTTGGTCGCAGAACGGAGACGTCAGATTTTGAATGCGATTCAGCAACTCCCGGCCAACCAGAGAATGGCACTCGTCCTGAAGAGATATGACGATCTCTCTTACAAAGAAATCTCCAAGATTATGGACCTTTCTGTCTCGGCCGTGGATTCCTTGGTGGTCAGGGCAAAAAGAAATCTTCGCGGAAAACTTGTCTCACTGGAAAAAAAATCGCAGGGTTTTCCACGTTGAGTTGTTTAAATGAGTAACGACTGCCCAAAATGCGGATTCGGGAATGATAAATAGAGAATCCACAATTGGTACTATCCAGGTTTAAGGTTTGAGTGATGAATTGCCGCAACGTAAAAAAGAAGCTTTCAGCCTATCAGGACAGAGAACTGAGCCCGGATAAACAGGCTGGGATTAAGTCCCACCTTCAAGGTTGCCCGGAATGCAGCGCACTGTATGCAGAGTTTCGGCATACGTGGGATGTGCTGGGTGAGGTGCCGGAAATCGCTCCCGCACCGGCATTTTATCCAGCGCTCAAGAGAAAGATAGCCGGATTGAATGACCGCCGTTTTTTCCCCGGGCTGCGGCAGGTCTTTCAATTTCTTCCCACTCCTCTGGCGACGGCCCCCCTTGTGCTCGCAGGCCTGGTCATCGGCGCTTACGCCGGGAACTTTTTCTTTCAAGAAGGCTTAATCTCCCTCAGGGGCCATCAGCCCAGGTATTCCCAGTTGGATGTAAGCCTGGCTGCCATCAGGACATTTGATCCCATTCCACCGGGCACCCTGGCCCATGGATATGTGAGAATGGCAAGTTACCGAGGGAGTACACGCTGATGAGAACGAAATGGTGGAGACTGATTCTGATTTTCTCGCTGGCAATCAACGCGGCAGTCCTTGGGGTCTGCGGATATCACTATTACCGCTACACCTGTGCTGCACCATCCGCATATTGCCCTCTATCTCCGGGGGACCGGCATTTTTACCAAGGTTTAGGTCTCACAGATTCTCAGCTCGAAAGGATGGCGCCGCTTGCTCATACGTTCCATGCAAGGCTTGATAAGCTGAGCAGGGAAACGGAAAAGAAAAGAGAGCTGCTCGTGAATCTATTGAGCCGGGAAGAGGTGGATTCCGGAAGGATAGAGAGCTTGAGGAAAGATATGGCCGGCATCCAGGACCAGATTCAAAGAGAGGTTATCACCCACCTCTTGGATGTGCGCAAAATACTGAACCCTGAACAAAAAGAGCAGTTCTTCGCGCTCTTGCGCAGGAGCATGAAACAGGAAAACAACTGGTTTTCCAAAAACGGAGGTTAATTGTGCGGTTACGTTACCTGTTCAAAGAACTCTATTACCGAAGGCGAAGAACCCTGACGGCAGTCCTCGGGCTTTCCGTGGGTATCGCCCTCCTCATCATCATTAATGCCCTCTCCATGGCCTACCACGAGGCTGCCCGCATGCCCCTTAAGGAAATTGGCGCCGACATAACGGTGCAGCGTGCCGGCGATGTCCCCGAGGAACTCGCAGGCCCCGTCTTTGCGTGCTCAGCCATCACCATTCGAAAGCAGGAGATCGAAAAAATCCGGAAAATCAAGGGAATTGAGGGATTTGGCCAGGCCCTCCTGATCTGGGTCTTCGACCCCGACCGTTTTACGATTGTCCTGGGCATTGACACGGAAAATCCCATTGGTCCTGGGATTCTCCGAAATAATGTGACCGAGGGAAGATTCTTAGAAAAAGGAGGGGAAGAGGCCCTTGTGGACGTATCTTATGCCCGCCAATTCGGAATCAAAGTGGGAGATTCCATAACGATTGATAAAAAAGTGCACCCTGTGGTGGGGCTTGTGGATGCGTCTCGTGCCGCGAAAATCGCAGTGGCCAATGTCTATCTCCCTCTAAAAGTTGCACAAGAAATAGCGATCTCCGCCAAACAGGTCCAAAAGGTCTCTCCGTTCGACAAGGGAGACGCAAATCTCCTATTTATTCGAGCAGACCAGAGAGATACCCGCCATGTGGTCGCCGCCTTGAAACGTGTCTTAGGGAAGGGCGTCAATGTGGCTACCCCCGACTCCTTCCTGAAGCTTCTGGGGGACCTCTTTGCCTTATCAGACAAATTCTCATTGGCCACGTCCCTGATTGCGATTCTGGTCGCCATCCTGATCGTCTTTAAGACCATGGCGGGAAACATTTCTGAACGGGCTAAAGAGATAGGGACCCTCAAGGCGGTTGGGTGGACCAATGGCAATGTGGTATTTCAACTCACGGGTGAATCCATCCTCCAATGTCTTGCGGGGGGGATCTTAGGCCTCTTGATAGCGCTTATCTCTACATTTGCACTGGGGTTCATGCAAGTCAATATCCCCATTCCGTGGGAGATGAGCCCCACCCCTCATTTCCTCCCGGGCGGAGGAGACCCTGTTTTCAAAACATTGCGGCTTCCCGTAGAGGTCCCCTGGACATTGGGGTCTTTCGCCATCATGCTTTCCATGCTCATCGGTGGCATTACGGGGGGGATTTTGAGCAGGCGTATTTCACGAATCAAACCATCAGAGGTACTTAGACATGAGTAAAGAGGCTATTCTTAAGGCAACGGATCTTGGAAAAGAATATGGCGAGCTTTGTGTGATCAAGGATGTTTCCATGATCATGGAAACAGGAGAGTTCATCGCCATTGTGGGAAAGTCAGGGAGCGGCAAGACGACCCTCCTTTCTCTTGTTTCAGGGCTGGAACGTCCCTCAAACGGCCGCGTTGTCCTCAATGACAGGGACATTACCGCCACATCGGAGAATGATCTGGCCCTCTTTCGCCGTGAAAACGTGGGGTTTATTTTCCAGTCATTCAATCTGATCCCGACCCTCTCTGCATGGGAGAATGTAGCGCTTCCCCTTTTCCCTGAAAAGATGTCAGAGCAAGCCATGCGAGACAGAGCACTGGATCTGCTGCATCGGATGGAGATGGATCATCGGGTGGACCACCTTCCCTCTACCCTTTCAGGAGGAGAAAAGCAGCGGGTGGCCATTGCAAGGGCACTGGTCAATAGCCCTAAAATCGTCTTTGCCGATGAACCCACCGGCAATCTGGATTCACAGACAGGGGAATCTATTATGAACATTTTAAAGGATCTTCATGCGGAAAATGGGATGTCCCTCTTGATGGTCACCCATGATCTCGATCTGGCTAAGGCCGCGGATCGAATAGTCCGCATGCAAGACGGGGAGGTTATTTTATGAAAAAATTGATTGTTTTCTGTTTCCTGGGCCTATTTCTGTTCAGTACCCCTCTTACTGTTTTCCCTGAGGAACCCGTACGAATTGAGGTCCTCTATATGAATCATGGTCCTCTCAGGCCGACGCTGAGAGAGCTGGACAAACTTTTTACCGGATACGGCGACAGGATAGCCGTTCATCGGTATGATTTTAACAGTGAGGAGGGGGAACGGTTCAAGGTAGAAAAGGGGATAAAGGGACATGTCCCTTTGGTCTTGTGGATTGACGGCAAGTCCACCCTGAAGGTGAATGGCACTCCAGTCACATTTAGCGGGTTTCCAACAGGATCGGGGCCGGCCTTTTTTCAGGGAAAGTGGAATATGGATCTCCTGAAAGAAGCTCTTGATCAAATAGTCCATAAAAATTGAGGTTTGATTTGTATTACCCATATATTATTAAGGAGCTTCGCCATCGGCACAACAGGACCCTGGTGAATATATTGGGCATAGCGGTTGGGATCGCCCTTTTCGTCTCCATCAATGCCACGTCTACAGCCTATAAAAAGGCGGTGAGCCAGCCTTTCAAAAATCTGGGGGCCGACCTGGTTGTTCAACGGGCGGAAAAGCGCAGCATCAAAGGGGGCCGGCCGCCCGCATCCATGAGAGGGATACGCCTCCCCTTTTCAAACCAGCTCCTTTCCCCCCGGGACTTGAACCGAATAACTCGGATTGAAGGAATTGACGCAGGGTCCTCAGCGCTTTTGTTGTGGGAGTTTGAGAAGCAAGGCTTCAGAACCATCATGGGTGTGGACATTGAGCAGCCGGACCTGTTAGGCCCGGTTAAGGTAAGAGGGTGGCTCAAAAGTGGTCGTTTTCCTGAAAAACAGGGGGAAGCGGTACTGGAAAAACACTATGCAAAGTTCAAGACAATCCACTTGGGAGACACGTTCAAGATCAGCGGCAGTCCCTTTGTGGTGGTAGGGATTTTGGAAATCAAAGAAGGCGCCCAGGTCGCAGCCGCCAACATATACCTGCCCCTTGGAGACGCTCAGGCCCTGATCAAGGGAGGAGCGGATGCAGTGAACATCCTTTACCTTCGATTGCAGAATCCCTCCATGTTGAATCAAGTCAAGAAACAGATCGCCAAAGAAGTAAAAGGTGTATCTGTCAACAGTTCTGATTCATTTCTTGAATTGATGGGGGGTGTCTCTATGATCTCCGGGCGCTTTTCCATAATCGCCTCTGTGGTCGCCTTGTTGGGGGCCGTACTCCTGATCATGAAAACCATGCTCTCCAATCTTGTGGAACGGTCAAGGGAGATTGGCATTCTGAAAGCGGTGGGCTGGACTCACGGGGAGATACAAAAACAACTCATGGGTGAAGCTTTTCTGCAAGCCGTTATCGGGGGGATACTGGGTATCCTCATAGGCTATGTGATTTCTTATGGCATGGGGTTCCTCTCCATTTCCATCCCGGTTCCCTGGGAACTAAACCCCGTGCCTGCCATGGCAAAGGCGGAAGCGGTTGCACAAGCCGTCAGGCTTCCGGTGAGCGTCTCGCCTGGGCTGGCCGCCACTTCCATGGCCCTGTCCCTTGTTGTGGGTTGTGCGACCGGATATCTCCTGGGAAGACGAACCCGCAACATGAAACCCGCCGATATCCTGCGGCAACTGTAAAGATACTCAACAGTAAAAGGAGAATTTATTATGACCCAAAAAAAACTCTTGATAACGCCAATCCTGTGGTTGTTGTTCTTTTCTGCGTCATTTCTGCAGGCAGCGGAGCCTTTCAATCTTCGCCACTACGGTAACTTCAAAAAAGTGGTGCATATGAGAGGGATGAATGGGGTCGCGGATCTGAACACGGTTCTATCCGCACCGCATACTTATGCAGTGGGCGCCATAAAAGACGGAAAAGGTGAGATTACGGTCATTGACAGTGAAGCATGGCTGGCCTACGGCAAGGATGGCCTTGGTAGAACCCAACACAAGATACCCGAAGGAGAGCAGGCGGCGCTGCTCGTTACGGCACAAGTGAAAAATTGGAAGAAAATTGTCGTACCGAAAAGAATGTCCGAATCGGAATTACATGACTTCATTCTCAAGAACGCTGAGAGATACGGGTTGAATACCAAGAAACCGTTCCCTTTTCTTATTGAAGGACCCTTTCAGGATCTGAGATGGCATGTAATTAATGGACCCAACCCTGAATTCAAGGGGCATTTTAAAGGTCACGGGGGAGAGCCGCCTTTCATTCAACTCAAGGAGCATATGGAGCAGACATCGGGAGTCATCATCGGGTTCTACTCTGCCAATATCAAGGGGGTGTTCACACATCCCGGGGAATCGTGGCACCAGCATATCCTGATTCGGGATAAAGAAAGGGCCGGCCATGTGGATGAAGTTGCGGTTGGAAAAGGGGCAGTTCTAAAACTACCGGAAATCTGAAAACCCCTTCAATACAAATTCCGTGAAATTCCGAAATTCCGTGAAATTCCGCGCGAAATTCCGGGGACACAATACAAAATTATTGATTCCCCCTTTCTTCCCATGGGCCTTTCGGTCCGGTCTTTTATTCCGGAGTTGTTTTCCCAACAACACCTCAAGCTTATCAATGCGCAGATCACTCTCAAGATGCCTGCCAGTTCGCTCATGCTGACGGAGTTCCTGATATTTCTTCTCCTGAAGTTCGTCTTTAAAAAGTTCAGTATTGTGTCCCCGGAACTTTCCCCAAGCCCGTCACTCCCGCATTCGCGGGAATGACGAAAACGGGCCTTTTCTGATGTTCTGGAAGACAACGTCAGGTTGATGAATCGCCTGAGGAATAATGCTCATATATGGTTCAACTTCCGGATGGCCAATTGGCGAAGTGGAAAGAATTTTTTCTTGCCAAACAGTTCGAGCAGGTCTCACTTTCACTCCTCGGTAATCTTCTTCGAGTGTTCGGGTCAGCCTTTGACATTGGATAAAGAAGCTGGAACCTGATGCGATTTGGCCCTAAACGAATATTTTGTCCAATGTCAAGGGCTGACCCCATGCCGCTGCTCGATCTGGATGACCTGCCGGGAGTGAGAGGTCTCAAAGCGTTGAGAGTGGATATCAACCTGGAGGCTGAGGAACTTATTCCGGTCGGGCGTATCGCGACTGGCCCTGCCTGAAGATATCACCGCCAAAGGCATCGTTGGCCACTATGACCGGGAAATTCTCTACGGTAAGCTCCCTGATAGCCTCGGGTCCCAGGTCCTCATAGGCAATCAGCCGGGCCTTCTTGATGGAGACCGCGAGGAGAGCTCCGGCCCCGCCGGTGGCGGCCAGGTACACCGCCCGGTGGCGTTTAAGCGCCTCCAGAACTTCGGGACTGCGTTGCCCCTTGCCAATCATGGCCTTTATGCCCAGCTTCAGGAGGGCCGGAGCATAAGGGTCCATGCGGTAGCTGCTGGTGGGACCGGCTGCGCCTACGGCCATACCCGGTTTGGGAGGAGCTGGACCCACGTAGTAGATCACCTGGCCCCGAGGCTCAAAAGGCAGCTTTTCGCCGCGCTCTATCAGCTCCACCAGGCGCTGGTGAGCCGCGTCTCGGGCGGTGTAGATGATGCCGCTGATGAGCACCCGGACGCCGGCAGTGAGTCTATCAATGATCCTGCCATCCAGGGGGGTGGTTACGGTTATTGCGTC
>Ga0233437_1007808_pt1 | contig 10173 bp, 10 predicted proteins | sample SI_122_August201_FD_182714 | JGI IMG/M metagenome (GOLD analysis project Ga0233437, IMG submission 182714) | Seawater microbial communities from Saanich Inlet, British Columbia, Canada - SI_122_August2016_200_MG | ecosystem: Environmental > Aquatic > Marine > Inlet | place: Canada: British... | reverse complement strand
TTGACGGTGCGTACCGGTTTGTGCCAGATACCCAGAAAATGGGGGTCAGTATCCTCCAGGCGGCAGTGGATATCACGCTTCCTTCCAATGGGCGGTGTCTCGACTGTCACACCAAGGCAGGGGGCGGAAACAATTTCAAACGGGGCGATATCGAAGAGGCCCACCGGAATGCCACCCGTTCTTTTGATGTCCACATGGCTTCAAAACAGAACGGCGGGGCCGGGCTCAATTGTGTCGATTGCCACACCGCCTCCGGCCACCGGATCGCAGGTCGGGGCACGGACTTGAGGCCCTTTGATTCCACGGATGAGGTCTCCTGTGAGAAATGTCACGGGAACACCCCCCACGACGATAGAAAGCTCGATAAACACACCGATCGCGTGAATTGTACGGTGTGCCACATTCCCACCTTCGCAAAGGTGGCTCCCACCGACATGGCCCGGGACTGGAGCCAACCGGGGGAACTGAATGAAGCCAGGGGGCTCTATGAACCGTTCAACATCAAGAAGGCCCAAGTGATTCCGGAATATCGGTTTTTCAACGGCAATTCCTATTTCTACCAGTTCGGTGATGCGGCTATTCCCGAGGAAAATGGTTTCATTACCATGAGCGCTCCCATGGGCAGCATCAACGATTCCGGTGCCAGGATCTATGCCTTCAAGCATCACCTGGGAAATCAGCCCATTGGTGAGTTCGACAGGAAATTGCTGCCCCTCAAGATCGGGCTGTTTTTTGAAACCGGCGTGATTGATCAGGCGGTTATAAAGGGTGTTGAGGCGGTTGGCTGGACTTATGAGGGTTACGAATTCGCCAGGACCGAACGTTTCATGGGATTGTTCCATGAGGTGGCGCCGTCTGGTGAGGCACTCTCATGCAACGATTGTCATTCAGGAGGGGGGCGGATGGATTTTAAAGCCCTCGGATATTCGCCCAAACAGACATACAATGGCAAGGCCCTTTGCGCCAGCTGTCATAAGGACGAATCGGATGAGTGGAAGGCGGACGAACGCTTCAAAAAGGTACACGAAAAACATGTAGACGATAAGAAATACGACTGCATCAAGTGTCACAATTTCTCAAAGGCCCAATAGACTGTTAATACGGTTCTTCAATCAGTTTGAGCCTGTAATCGGAACATCCACCTCTTTAAGGTGCCGCGATACAAAGGATTTGATGGCATCCGGATATCGGGGGTCAAGGCTGGAGTTGCTGTGGTCGGACCCGGTGGCCACAAATAATTCCGCCCCTCCCCCGGGGAAACTGTCCCTCAGGCGCCAGGCATGGTAAAGGGGAAAACTCTGATCCTTTTCGCCGTGGATGATCAGTACCGGTACATGGATGGTTTGAGCCAGCCGCACAGGGCTTATGCCATCCATTTTAAACCCATAGTAAATGTCCATATAAAAAACGATCATGGGCCCGAAAAGCAGACCAAAAACAGGGTTAACGCTCCTGTACAGGCTGCGCAGACCTTCTTTTGTCCGCGCGTAGCACCCTTCCAGGAATAAGAGCCTGATACGATCCGGATGCCGTGAGGCCGCCAGAATGACGCCGGCAGCCCCGGCGGAATGTCCATACAACAGGACCGGTTCGTCCAGCCAGTCCAGGACGGCTTCCACATCTTCGGCAAACTGAAACGCGTTCATGGACCGGTTGGGTGTGGAATTGCCATGATCCCTTGCACTGTGGAAGACCGTTTTGAACCCCAACCTCCCGAAAACACGGGCCCGACCCGTCATGCGGTCCCGGTTACGGCTCCACCCGTGGGCCAGCAGAACCGTCCCCCTTGGCGGACCTTCAGGTTCCACAATCCATGCCTCCAGGGACCCCCCGCCAGCGGCGGGAATTTGAATGTCCTTAACGCGACCCCAGTCGGGCCTGTCCTGAACCGGTCTGCGGGGAATTTGATGAACCAGATACGTTAGAACAAGCGTCAGCAGAAGGTAAACCGCGGCGACAACAATAAGGAACCCCATGAAGAATCAGCCTCTGTTTATGGTTGAATCTAACCGTTTTTGAGAGCGGCCGATATCTTTTCAGCAGTCGCATTGATCTCACCCATGTCCCCGGGTATGATTTCCCATTTTGAAACCGGAAGATCGGGCCCCCCCGGGACCTTGGGGATCAGATGAAGGTGGTAGTGCATGACCACCTGATTGACACCTTTTCCGTTCAGCTGAACACAGGCCACGCCGGATGCTCCTAACGCCTTTTCGATCCCCACCATCACCTTTTTTGAGGCCCTGTGCACGGCGGAGAGATCTCCGTCGGAAATTTCCGCCAGGTTTGCCGTGTGGTTCTTGGGAATGATCAGGGCGTGTCCCGGAGATATGGGATTAATGTCCATAAAGGCCAGGACCTGGTCATCCTCATACACCTTGAAACTGGGTATTTCGCCTTTAATGATTTTACAGAAAATGCAGTCTTCCATCATTAGCCTCCTAGTCCGACAGTCCGTTTTTTAAAATGATGTCTTGAATCGCCAACCGCGTCTGTTCAGGAACATCAGACCTCTTTTTAACGTTCATGCTTCGCATCACGTCGTAGGTACCATCCTCAAAGAGCACCGGTACCTGGGTGATATAGTCCGGATGGTGGCAGCACCCCGGCGCAAAGTAACGTCCGGGCTTTTGCCCCTCGGATAGGGCTTTTCGCGCCCGGTGGTACATGTCCTGGCCCATGACCATGCCGGACAGTCCGTTTATACCCACGACCATCTGGCCTGAATCAAAAAGTCTTTTTCTTTCCACTGTCGTTTTTTCCTCCGCCCCTGTCTAAAGATTATTCGGTAACGTTATGGTCGAAACAACCTGGTTCAGGGGTTCAAGGCCGCGATCCGCCACATCTTCCAGCAGCGAAACAAGGCTTTTGAGGGCATGGGGAATGTAAGCCTCAAAATAGGTCTTTTTCATGACCTTTGATAGATGAGAAAAGGCCCCCAGGATCTGAAGGTTCCGTTGAATGGCCAGGTACGGATAGTCCCTCTCGAAGGGGACCGCCCATGCGGGATGATGCTCTTTGACCAGGGCCACGTAGGCGCCGTAGATTTTCTGCTTCTGAACATCCGTTAACCGCACATAAGGGTCCACCAATAGCGACGAGAGATCATAGGCCAGGGGTCCCAGCCGCCCGCCTTGCCAGTCGATGATGCCGATTTTTTCACCCTTTACCATAATGTTTCTGGATTGAAAATCCCGGTGCATGAAAAACTGCCCGTCCGCCCGGGACGCTTTTTCAGCCAGATGATGAAAGGCTTTTTCTAGACCCGGCAGAGGGAGATCATATCCCAGGAAACCCTTCAAAAAAGCGTCTCTGAAATAGTGGGCTTCATATTGCTGCATTACGGTTCGATCATAACGTTTGGTTTGGGCGCACCATGCGGTGTTGAAACCCGTTTTCCCCTGGGTTTGCAGATGAAAGAGATGTTCTAAAACCCTTCCATAAAGAGGCATCGGGTCTTCGCCTGACCGGACCACGTCCTGAAGGTTTGTGGACCCCAGGTCTTCCATGATGAACCACCCCTCAGCAAGGTCATATTGATGGATGACGGGAAGGGGAACCCCTTTTGGTTGAAGGTGACGGGCAATCATGAGGTAGGCGGTGTTTTCGTGTTCTCGGGCGGCCGTCTTTGGGGGATTGGCCATGGCAATGAACGATCGCTCTGATTCAGGATCCCTGACGCGCCAGAAAATACGGTGTGAGCCGTCACCGGGCAATTGATCAAAAAAGGCCCTTGTTATTCCGGGGTAAGCCTTTTTAAAAAAGGCCTCGAGTTTTGCTTGGAATGGCTGATCCATAAAGCTGCCCCGAATGCCGGTTATCCGATAACCCCCACCCGGTCCTTTGTCACTTCGCCCGCTGTTGCAATGACACTGTCAATGACCCGGACGCCTTCTTTCACCGTGACATTCTCCCACAAAATGGAACGGGTAACTTCCGCACCTTTTTCCACAAAAATGCCATCGCCCAGAACGGCCCAGTCTGTGAGCCGCGCACGGTCGTGAATCCGGCATCGGCGACCCATGAGAAAAGGGGCGCCGTTCAATGTTTCCCGGTTGGCCTCAATATAACTTTCGATGGTCCCCGCATCCCGCCAGTAATGGTTTTTCACCACATGACCCCGCACGGGGCGACCCAAACCGATGAGGGACCGATAACATTCCAGAATACAGAAAAAACGACCGGAAGGGATATGGTCCAGTACCGGAAGGTTTATAATATGAATGCCCGTAAAAGCCAGCCGTCCTGTTGCCGGTGCGGGGTTGATATCCAAAATATCCTTTTGCCGGCTGAGTTTGATCTGATTGAAAGGCGCAAAATCATGAAGCACCAGGGTCACCAGATCGCCTCTTTCCCGATGGGTCTGGTAGGCCGAAGATAGATCGATGTCCGTCAGGATGTCCCCGTTGACCACTACAAAGGGCTCATCGTCCCAGAACCACCGGGTTTTCCGGATACCGCCCCCCGTACCCAGGATCTCAGGTTCCTCGCTGATATGAATCCTCACCCCGAAGGGCCGCCCTCCGTCCAGGTAATCTCGAATCTGGTTTCGGTGATGGTGAGCGTTCACCACAATCTCATCCACCCCGTGGGCCGTCAACCAGTCTATGGTGCGGTGGATGATGGGCCGGTTTCCCACGGGGACCAGGGGTTTGGGTCTATTTGATGTGAGGGGCGCGAGCCGTGTGCCGAGGCCCGCCGCCAGAATCATTGCTTTCATGGGTCTGTTTTTTCCATTGCATTTGTTTGTTACTGATTATACATGATGAAGGATCATGTCAATGCCGTTTTCACGAAAAGAAAGGACCGTCCATGCATTCTACCCTTGAGCTTTCGGAACTTCATGACCACGTGGGCAGGCTGTTTATGGCCGGCATGCCCGGCCCCCGCCTGGATGCGGGGACCATCTCGCTTATTCGAGACAAAGGTCTGGGCGGGGTTATCCTGTTCAAACGGAATATCGTAGACCCCCTTCAGGTGGCAGCGCTTGCGAACGATTTGCAGGAAACGGCTCTAAAATACCATGGCGTTCCACTTTTTCTGGCCGTGGACCAGGAAGGGGGGCGCGTGGCCCGCCTGCGGGAACCCTTCGCCGCGTTTCCCGGCAACAGCGCCATCGGTGATGGTCCCGATTCCCGTGAGATGGCGGCCCGTTTCGGCCGGGTGACGGCCAGGGAAATGGGCCTGGTGGGACTGAACATGGATATGGCGCCGGTGCTGGATGTGCCAAAGGGGCCGGTAGATCAGGTCCTTCAAGGTCGAATGTTCGGGGAAGATCCGGGGCAAGTGGGAACTCTGGGGGGGATTGTGGTAAAGGCGCTTCAGGAAAACGGCGTTATGGCGGTGGGAAAACACTTTCCGGGTCTCGGGAAGGCGCGGCTGGATCCCCATGAGCATCTTCCCACCATCCAGGCGGAAAAGCAGGAGATTGAAACCATCAACCTGCCGCCTTTTCAGGATGCCATTGAGGAAGGGGTTTCAGCCATCATGACGTCCCATGCCATTTACCCGGGCCTGGATCCGCATAATCCGGCCACCCTTTCTTATGGAATCATCACGGAATGGCTCAGAGAGCGGCTGGGGTTTCAAGGGCTGATCATCACCGATGATCTGGAAATGGGGGCCATCCAGAAGGATCCGGGTGTGGCCGAAGGTGCGGTAAGGGCTTTTGAAGCGGGTAATGACATCCTGCTCATCTGCGAAGACCAGCAGCTTGTGCGGGAGAGTATGAACCGGGTGAGAAACCGGCTCCTTACAAATGAGGCGTTGCTTTCAAGGCTCCATGAATCGGTGGGCCGCATCATGGCCGCCAAGGAGGAATTCCTGGGGGACTGGGAGCCTGCTTCCATCAAAAAAGCGAATCGATACTTCAAGAGCAACGTCTGATTTTATCCAAATCCATTGTTTAGCACACAACGCCCAATTAGTTCCAAGCCCATGGCACAGGCGAATATGAGCATGGCCGCGTAATCCTTTCGATCCATTTGGAGTTCTCGCAAATAGGTTCGCATCCCTCGGTTGTATCCACGGCTCTCCATGGCCATAGCGAGCGCATCTGCCCGTCTCATGATGCTGTGGACCAGCGGTATCAGCAGGGACGCAGTGGCCGTCATCCGTCGTAAAACGGGACCGGTTTTGAAACAGGCACCCCGGGCCGTCTGGGCCTCCCGGATCTTCTCCAGTTCATCCAGTATGGTGGGCACAAACCGCAGGGCCATGGATATCATCATGGCCAGATCGTGGGAAGGCACCCCCAAACGCCTGAGAGGTCGCAGAAGCCTTTCCATGCCGCTGATGAGTTCCCCGGGAGAAGTGCTCATGGTCAGAATGGAAGCGCTCAAAATGAGCAGCAGGAATTGCCAGATGACAAAAGCCCCCGTGTGGAGACCCTCGTAGGTGAGGGTAACCCGCCACGGGGGAAAAGGTGGAATGGGCGTTCCTTCCGTAAACAGGAGGTGAAGAAAGAAAAGGAGCCCCAGGAAAAAAAGCACGGGGCGAAAAGCGTTTCGCATATGAACAAGGTTCAACCGGCTCAGGGGAACCAGGAGTATCAGGAAAGCAGTGATCCAACACTGGGTAAAAATGTCCCCCTTTAAAATCACGATGCTCAGGACAACGGCAGCGGCCAGTTTCACCCGGGGGTCCAGTCCGTGGATGATGGATGAGCGTGGAATATATTGCCCCAGATGCACCATAAAATATTCCTTACCCTTTGTGGCTTTGAGGCTTTGCGTGAGTCAAATGGGCATTCAATTCCCGGCAGGCTTCGTCCAGTGTCAGTATATCCGTGCGAACCGGATTTCCCATTCTTTCAAGTCGCCACATGAGTTCGGTCACTTCCGGCACATCGAGGCCTACCTTTTTGAGCATAGCCACATTGGAAAAAACGACCGCGGGCCTTTCGTTCATAATAATGCGGCCCCGGTCCATCACCAGAATCCGATCGGCGCCGACGATTTCGTCCATGTGGTGGGTAATGTGAACAATGGTGATGCCCCGGGCATGAAGCTTCTGTACCACTTCAAGGACCCTTTTTCGTCCGGAGGGGTCCAGATATGCGGTGGGTTCGTCCAGGATAATGTACCGGGGTTTCATGGCCAGGACGCCTGCCATGCACACCAGCTGTTTTTCACCGTTTGACAGGGCGTGTGGGGCTTTATCCCCGTAGGATGCAAGCCCTACCCGGGCAAGCGCTTCCTGAACCCGGTGCACAATTTCTTCTGCGGGCAATTTCAGATTGCCGGGTCCGAAGGCCACGTCTTCTCGAACGGTCATCCCCACAATCTGGTTATCCGGATTTTGAAATACCATCCCCACCAGTTGCCGGATGCGGTAAAGATCGGACGGGTCCTTTGTGCTCATCTCTTCCACCCGGACGTCCCCCCGGGTGGTGGGCAGAAGACCGTTTAGGTGCCTGACAAGGGTGGTCTTTCCACAACCGTTTGGGCCGATGATTCCCAGGTGAATCCCCCGGGGAATTTCCAGGCTAATTTCTTTGAGAACCGGTGTTTCGTCACCGTCATAGGTGTAGGAGAGGTTTTCAACACGAATCATGCGACAGGTCCCTAGATCTTGAACTTGGGTCTGACCCGCTTCACCACATAGGCCGCCGCCAGGATTTTAACCACATCCCCGATGAGAAAGGGCAGTACCCCCACGGAGATGGCCTTATTTACCGAAATCTTGGCCACCAGTGAAAGCTGGGCCACGCCCAGAATGTAAATCACAGCGGTTCCCGCAACAAGGGCGGCAGCAGTCCAGGCAAAGCCCGGGGCTTTTTTCAGATTCATGAGTATTCCGATGACCCAGGCGGCGGCCACAAAACCCAGCAGGTAGCCGCCGGTGGGGCCGAACAGAACACCCAGGCCCGCTTTTCCGCCCGCAAATACGGGAAGCCCCAGGATTCCGATCAACAGATAAATGACCTGGCTCAAAGCCCCCAGCCGTGCCCCCAGAAGTGCCCCTGCCAAACACGTAAACAAGGTTTGAAGGGTAATGGGAACCGGGGGCAGAGGGATGATGATGTAGGCGCCGGCCGCAGTTCCGGCCCCGAAAAGGGAAGCATAAATCATGCCCCTCAATGACATGGCGGATTTTTTCAATTTTTTACCTCACGGATTTTTTGAAACCACTGCCTCAAGAATTCGGCAATAACATTCGGGGGGGTCCATGTCAACGGCTTTCCGTTCGAGGAATAATCAGCCTGTGAAAAACCTCACTTGACGACCGATTTTATTTATGATACGCAGGGGTTCCGGAAAGAAATCCGGCTTTATTTTGAACGTTTAAGTGGCAATTGGGGAGGATGTTATTTCCGAAACCATTAAACCATTACAACCATAAAGGAGGATTAAAGGAATGGCTTACAATGCGGTAGAAATGGCGGACTGGCAGATTTCAGAAGCTGCCGAGAAAAACATGCCGACACCTGATGAATGGCGAGACAAGTTGGGTCTTGAGCCGGAAGAAATGCTTCCCATGGGAAGACTGGCCAAGCTGGATTTTCTGAAAATCATCGACCGTCTTCAAGACAAACCCGATGGCAAGTACATTGAAGTGACGGCCATTACCCCCACGCCCCTGGGCGAAGGGAAAAGCACCACGTCCTGCGGCCTCATGGAAGGTCTGGGCATGCGCGGCGTTAACGTTGGCGGCGCTCTCCGGCAACCCTCCGGCGGACCCACCATGAACGTCAAGGGAACCGCGGCAGGCGGTGGCAACTCACTGTTGATCCCCATGACCGAATTCTCCCTGGGACTCACCGGCGACATCAACGACATCATGAACGCTCACAACCTGGCCATGGTGGCCATGACCAGCCGTATGCAGCACGAGCGTAACTACAACGACGAACAGCTTAAGCGTCTGACCGGCATGCGTCGCCTGGATATCGACCCCACCCGCGTGGAAATGGGATGGATCATTGATTTCTGCGCCCAGTCGCTCAGAAACATCATTATCGGTATGGGCGGCCGCTATGACGGCTTCACCATGCAGAGCAAGTTCGGCATCGCCGTTGGCTCCGAATGTATGGCGATCCTGGCGGTTATCCGGGACCTGGCCGACCTTAAAGAACGCCTCAACAATATCACCGTGGCGTTTGACAAGAACGGTAAACCGGTCACCACCGGCGACCTGGAAGTGGGCAACGCCATGACCGCTTTTATGCGTAACACCATCAACCCGACCCTCATGTGCACCGCTGAATACAATCCCTGTATGGTGCATGCCGGCCCCTTTGCCAACATTGCCGTGGGTCAGTCCTCCATCATCGCCGACCGCGTGGGCCTGAAATTGTTTGATTACCATGTCACGGAGTCCGGATTTGCGGCCGACATCGGCTTTGAGAAATTCTGGAATGTGAAATCCCGCTTCAGCGGCCTGAAACCCAACGTATCGGTTCTGACTTCCACCATCCGTGCGCTCAAAATGCACGGCGGCGGCCCCAAGGTCACCCCGGGCATCGCCATGGATCCCGTCTACACCCAGGAGAACCTGGAACTGGTGGAGAATGGCTGCGAGAACATGGTCCACATGATCGGCGTTATCCGCAAAGCCGGTATCAACCCGGTGGTCTGCATCAATCGCTTCTACACCGACACCGACGCCGAGTGCGCCATCGTACGTAAGGCGGCCGAGGCGGCAGGAGCACGATGCGCCGAGAGCAAGCATTGGGAAAAGGGCGGCGAAGGTGCTCTCGAATTCGCCGATGCCGTAATCGACGCCTGTAACGAGGAAAACGATTTCAAATTCCTCTACCCGCTGGAGATGAAACTGCGCGACCGCGTCGAGAAGATTGCCCAGGAAGTCTACGGCGCCGACGGCGTTTCCTGGACCCCCGAAGCGGAAGCCAAGGCCAAGATGCTGGAAAACGATTCCAAATACGATGATTTTGCCACCATGATGGTCAAGAGCCACCTGAGCCTCTCCCACGACCCGACGGTCAAGGGCGTGCCCAAGGGATGGACCCTGCCGATTCGTGATATCCTGATCTATTCCGGCGCCAAGTTCCTCTGTCCCTGCGCCGGCGCCATCAGCTTGATGCCTGGAACCGGTTCCAACCCCGCCTTCAGGCGGATTGATGTGGACACGGACACCGGAAAGGTGAGCGGCCTGTTCTAATCGGGACGCTTTAACATAAACTGCATAAAGAAAGGGCGATCGTATGATCGC
>Ga0233437_1007800_pt1 | contig 10185 bp, 7 predicted proteins | sample SI_122_August201_FD_182714 | JGI IMG/M metagenome (GOLD analysis project Ga0233437, IMG submission 182714) | Seawater microbial communities from Saanich Inlet, British Columbia, Canada - SI_122_August2016_200_MG | ecosystem: Environmental > Aquatic > Marine > Inlet | place: Canada: British... | reverse complement strand
ATCTCCCCGTTATATTGCACCTGCATGAAGCTCTGATTGGCACAAATCCCGAATCTGGGGAACGCTGGCTGACAAACTCCCTTTCTGAATCGATTGAAGTCCTTCCCAATAACAAATCAATCAAGTTCAGAATCAGAAAAAATGCTATTTTCCATACGGGTGATCCGGTTACAGCACATGACGTTCAATTCACCTATGAACAAGTAGCCAATCCGAAAAATGCCAACCTGATGGCCGGTGCCGTAGATGAGATTGAAGAATTTGAAATTATCGACGACCACAATTTTATCATGCATCTCTACGAGCCCTATGCTGGCTGGGAGGAATTGCTCTGGATCGGCATCGCCTCGAAAAAATATTTTGAAAAAGTTGGCCGGAAAAAATTTCGGAAACATCCGATAGGCAGTGGCCCTTTTAAATTTGTTGAGCGCAAATCCGGGGAATATGTGACACTGGAGCGGTTTGATCGGCATCCGTTCTGGAGGACGGAGTTCAAGACTCTGAAATTTCTAGTTGTTCCAGATGAGGTAGCCCGCCTGGCGATGCTCGAAACCGGGGAACTGGATCTTGTCAGCGACATATTGCCCCACAACGTGGGACGCCTGCAACAGAACAGGCAAGTGGTGGTCAGAACCGAAAGCAGGGTCCCCAGCCTCTACGGGATATCTGTTAAACCAGACAACTATCCAATTTTCAAAGATCCCAATGTCGGCTTTGCCATGCGATATGGCATCAATCGCCAGGAGATTATTGATCGTGTTTTTCTGGGAGAAGGGTATATCCTCAACAATTACGCCTCCAAATCAGAACTGGGGTACGACAAGGACATCCGCTATGAATATAGCCTGGAGAGAGCCAGACAATACCTGAAGAAGAGCGTTTACAAACCTGGAGATCCGGTAATCCTCTCATACACCAGCGCTGTCCCCAATGCCCGCATGATTGCAACCATGGTGCAACGCTACCTGATACAAGTTGGTTTCACGATTAAACTCCAGCAATTGGAAGCCGGTGTTCAAGCTACTTACGCGAGGGAACGCGATCCCCGGGAAGGGCACATGACCCTCTATGCCTGGGGCGGCGGCAGAGATCCCAGCTTGAGGCTGCTGTTGAGCATACGCAGTGACAGCATCTATAGTGCATGGCAAAATAGACCCAGTCGTAAAGAACTGGATGCGCTGGTCGATGCACAGGCCAAAGAGATGAATAAAACCAAGCGGCGGAAACTTTTGCAGCAACTGCATCAACTATTGGCTGATGAACCTGGGGGTGTCGTCCTGTTCGGTTCCAACATGATCTATGCCCATTCGAAACGGATTGACTATCGCTGGCTGCCCAAAACCTCATATACGTTTAACCTGCACCGGATCAAGATGGCTAAGTAAGGCCCGGCTCAAAAATTATTCCAGTGTTTTCCATTAATGAAAAGGAAACACGTTGCAGTCACATTCTGTTCGCAAAATGTCCAGTGTTTTGGGGGCTTTTGCAAATAGATTATGTGAAGTTATTTATGAACGATCCCTTAACGGTTCCACCGATATCATATCGATCTTGCCGATAATACAGGGTTCGACCTCGGCGGATATTGGAACCTTTGCGGTTATCTTTTCTGTCCGATACCGATCATACGATGGTTCATGAATCCATAATCTTTATTGGAATCCCTGTTGGAAAAACCGGTGTGGACAGATACATTTCCAGAGCCTACCTGCTCCAGAAGCAGTTCTATCGCATCGGGCTCATACAGGTGCATTGAGTACGTTCTGTCTCTCACCAGGCCCTCTTTTTTACTCATCACCATTTCTCGGGCATTGATGCGGTCACCGGCCAGTTCTCTCTGGCGGCAAACAACGATATCGTCCTCGATTTCATGCCAGGCTTCGGCATTAAAGCCATTTTTGACAATTGAGCCATCGGTGACGTCAACCAGCAGCCAGCCTCCGGGCCGCAGCAGGCGGTATGCTTCCCGTAGGATCTCAATGTCTGCTTCCGGCAGATTGATATATCCCAGTGAATTTCCCAGGATCATGACGTGATCGAAGCTCTCAGATGGCAACCCGGTGTCTCTGGCATCCGCTTGAATACAGACCAGGGGAATCTCTCGTTTTTCAGCCTTCAAGGCCGCATGATCAATCAGGCATTCCGAATAGTCAAGTACCGTGCAATTATCAAAACCGCGGGCATGGAGTTCGAAGCAGTGACGACCATGTCCTCCGCAAAGGTCCATGATGGTATGCCCCGGATCAAGGGGCAGAAATTGGCAGATCACATCCACTTCAAGGCGGGTGATCTCATCATCACATACCGAACGGGCATCTGTCGCAAGGTAGACTTCATCAAACAGGGTTTTCCACCAATTGGGATCAACTTCTATGGGCATAGTTTCTCCGTATGAGCGCCAAAGTCAAACAGACCGTCTGAGGCTATACAGGCCGCCGAACCACCCCACGGCTGCAGGCGGGCTATCTCCAGTTCTTCTTTTTCCAGGCTGATAGAAATACCCATTTCATCTGCCAACCACATTTTTTCGAGCTCCAGACAATCTGACCAAAGTTTTGAGCAGTAGCTTTTCAAGCCATCAATCTGTCCTTCAGTGATTAAGCGGGGGCGAAGGGCCATTTTAATCGGCCCCAACAGATAGGTGAAATTGTGTTTAAGGGACAACTTTTGTTGCATCTCAACAACCTGTCTCAGCTCGTCGAGATTGCTGTTCATGATGGATTCATTAATCCGAGCGGTAGCTTCTCCTACGCTCATATCTGATTTTAAAATCGCCAGGGGTTGAACCCCGCCACCACTGCCCACGTTGGTGGGGACCCCGCCATATCGACCCAGAAAACCAAAGAGGTCTCTGGGTCCAATCAGACAGCGAAAATCGGTCTGACAAACATCCAGGTTGAGTCGATCATTTTCCAACACGGGTATCTCCTCGGACCAGCCAGCCAGCGGGATCTTCTCCTGAACAATGTAAGGCTCATCTCCAGAGGCCCGCTTAATAGCTTCATCCGCATCTTTGTTTATCCCACCTACGCGGACACCGTAACCGGAATACCCTCGTTCCGGTTTAAGAACCAGATTCTCCCAGTTCAATCTTGTCCACTCCAGCAGATCATTGATGACCTCTCCCTGAGGGCCATCAGTACGTCTCTGATGAAATTGGCGTGTCCAGGGGGTTCTGGCAACAATCTCCTTATGAAAACGGGTTTTCCGGGGTCCGGTGATGACCTCGAATGCCGCTTTGGCATTAATGGGCTCGGTTCCCCGGGGATTGATCACCCGGCCCTCTTTGACTGCCTGAAGGACCGGGGAAAGATTCTGTTTATGGTGTAGTTTAAGCAGCACATCGGTGTTAAAATCCATGAATATCACAGATACCGGCTGGCCCTGATAACATACTTTTCCGCTTTTTGACTCAAGTTCATGGGGGGCCATTAAAGCGCTGGATATGCCATCAATCCCATTGAGCCGCTGGGCCAGGTTGATGTTTTCCGTCACATCCACCAGGGTCTCCTCTTCAGCAACAACGGCTATGAGGCCGGAATTGTTTCCCTGCTTTTTTCGATGGGCGTCGATCAGCATCTCAACGAAGCCGGTAATTGGAAACAGTAACGGATGATCGAAATCCAGACTGACTGCAGGATCATTGATCTGAATAAGTTTCTGCCAGACACTTTTACCGATGATCTGCGTGATACGTTGATAATCCCAACCTCCGGGACTACCTAAATTCCATTCCGAATGGTATCCTTCAAAAACACTCATAGGGGTTCCTTATGATTGTAACTGATGATTTTAGTTCTTGTTTTGAACAAGCATCCTACTTATCCTGTCTCAGAAGTGCAAGAGTAACTGGTGGATTGCATTGGCTCTCCTATTCACAGATTCGCTTTAACTTCTCTCTCAGCAGTTGAAAAGGCAATTCTCCACCTTCGAGGATGGCGGAGTGGAATTGCTCCCGGCCCAACCTGCCTGCAAAACTTTTTTTCAGCGTCTCTATTTCATAACGTCCCAGGCAATAACACACTTGATACCCGGGGTTTAGCTGAAACCGGTAAATTTGCCGCAGGGCCTCTTCCCTGGAGAAACCAGTACTAATCAGCAAATCGAGCGCTTCTGCTTTCTTCAGAAAACCAAAAGGCAATCCAATATCCACCTGACACCGAGCAGCTCTCCAGAGTCGTCTTTTATGGTCAATCAGGAAGTCAAGCGGTCGATCCACATATCCATATTCCGGTAAGAGAGATTCTGCATAGGAGGCCCAGCCTTCATAAAAGAGCGGTGATTCAATCTGTCTGCGTATTGGATTGGTCAGATGACGGCGGATTGTATCCAGGTAATGATGGCCGGGAACGGTCTCATGAGCCGTTAAAAACTGAAACTCACGGTGAAATCGCTCCCCTAACAGAGCTGTTTCCCGGGTACGATTTTCACCCGGGAGAGAGGTTGTGATATAAAAATAGCTCATTTCCCGTTTATCGCTGCTGAAGGCTGCAGCAAAGGAAGCTGTCCCCCGGACTGATCTCAGATAGGTTGGTGTCTCCTGCATTTTAACCGGTGAACTCAGACCGGTTTCATCGAGGCCGTTCTCCCTGAAAAACCTCTCTAAGTAGCTTGTTTCCTGCTCGTAAAGTTGGAGTGTGTCTTGAGTTGCTGCCGGAGGCCGGTAAGTGTGATAGATTTTCTGCCAGTTTCTACTGCCATCAATCTTTTGACTTAGTTTTTCCAGTTCCTTTACGTTCTCCTGCCAGTCGTTAACAGCAATCTCAAATATCTCGTCTGGTTTTCTACGGATGACGAAGTGGTTTTCCAGACTATGACTTAAGGTGTCGGTACCAAACTGTTGATCCGGTATTGGAGAAACAGATCTGATGAAAGCCAGAAGCTGAGACAGGGATTCCAGAACCTTCTGCCTGCTGTTGCCAAAAACGGTATTCGCACCGATGTCTGGAATTAACGTGAATTCATTTAAATACGCTTCACAATCGACAATCATACACAGGCTGGCATTGTGATAAGAGGTCGGAATAGAACTGATATTGAGGATTGCCTGCTGAAACAGGCCGGGAATGGATTGCAGGCGGGCATTAATCCTTTCAGTCCGTTCTGCCTGCGATGCAGATGGTTTATGAAGGGCGTGCTCAAGCCCGATAAAGGCAATCTTGAGGTAAAGTAGTGGATTGTAACTCCAGGACCTGTTCTGTTCCAACTCAATTAAAACACCATTAAGATTGGCCTTTAGCAGCTTTAGATCGAAAAGGGTTTCCTGACTGATTATTTCGGGTTCCAGAACCCTCAACTCTCTTTGAAGTTTCTTCAAAAACTCAACAGACTCCGTAATCGCTTCCTGATCCAGATTGTCCAGTCGGTGGTAGAAATCCCCCGCCTTTTCGGCCCGCGGGAGAAAATGAAACTCATCGCTGGCGCACATGACAGGAAATCTCCAGGCCAGATAGTCAAAATACCTTTCGGCAATCCTGAAATGGGAGTTGGCTTCTAAAGTCATGTTGATGTTTTCAAGCCGATGCTTAGATTTTGAAAAGTTAAAAAAAGATTAGAAATGGTCAGCAATGTCCGGTTAGGTTTTTGCTACACAAAAGCTGAATGATAAAACCCGTCTGTGCGCATAAGGATTTAAAGATTTCCTAAGTTTGCTTCACGAAAAACCGCCAAACTCGCCTACCTCGCTCAAACAGGCTCATTTTCGCTAGGCTAAACTAAGAAAATCTAATAAATCTTTATAAGCTCGATCCAGGTTTCATCATTCAGCTTTCTGCAAAAACCTAACCGGACATTGCTGAGAAACGGTTAAAGATGTCAGGTGGCAATAAAGAAATCATTGTAGTCTATATTTTTTTTGATCATGCCAATTTTTACTAATGCCTTGACTGTCCGATCATAGTCATCTTTATTTAAGAATCCTGAGATATTATTGGCGGTCCCGACGAGATTGGTAACTTCATCCAGCATTCGTTGCTGATGCAACCGATCAGTTGGTGCCGCGCTTCTTTTGTGGTGCTTCATCACAATATCCAGAGCTGCTTCTTTATCCAGTACGACCTGCCTCCAGCCCTCAATGGTGGCCTGTTTAACCATCTGACAGATTTCGGGATCACCTTCCAGAATCCCATCACTGGTATACAATCCATCCTCCGGAAAATTATAACCGAATTCGGACAATCGAAAGGTAACGAGATTTTCTGGTTTGACGCCCTTGTCATAAAAAGAAAAAATTTCATTGTAACTCATGACTGCGAGTGCATCAATTTCACCCTGAACCATTTTTTCATAGTCTACGCCATCTTCAAGATGGTGAAGTTCCAGCCCTAAATCCATATCGATGGCTAAGATCGGATAGGCTAAGACACCTCCCCAGGAGCTGACTGTCCGGTGTTTGAGATCTTCAATTTTTCTGATGTTAGACTCTTTTAAACAAACCAGCATTAATCCACTTTTTTCAAAAACCTGGGCCAGTAACTTCAGCTCAGCGCCTCTGGCGATAGTTGTTAACGCCGATGCCATCCAGGCTGTTCCAAAGTCAATCTCGCCTTTTATCAAATCAAACAATGTATTATTCTCAGGTCCACCATCCAGCAATTCAACCTTGACTCCGTTTTTCTTAAACAACTCTTTTTCCAGTGCCATATAGTAACCAGCGAATTGAGCCTGGGGCATCCAATGTGTCTGAATCTTGTATGTTCGTGGCAAAATCAGATTTGGGCTCTGGAGCCGTTGAATACGCTCGCTTTCTCCAGCGAGAGTCTGTTCTTTTTTCAGTTTTGCAGCTATTTGCATCAGGCTGATGTGAAGTCTATCAATTTCATGACTTTGACTGGACGTATCTTTTTGAATGTTTTCAATAATGCCACCCACGTTACCGGCTTTTTCAGCGAGATCGATAAAGGAGGTCGTTGTTTGACGCACCTGGGTTTCCGCCAGTCCAACTCGTTTGATGATCTCATGTATGGAGTCTTCAGTTGATTGAGCTGCTGACGCAGCTTTTTGGGCCAGGTTTCGCACTTCTTCAGCGACAACACCGAATCCCGCGCCAGCCCTGCCAACCCGAGCTGCCTCCACGGAGGCATTCAACGCTAACAGATTGGTTTGAAAAGCAATATCATTGATCGTTTTGACAATATCACCGACTTTTTCCGAGCTTTTATTGATCGCTTCCATTGATTCGACTGCACCCTTAACCACATCCTGGTTTTCTGATGCAATGTCTCTCGCTTTGAAGGCAATCTGGTTCGCCTTGGCTGCGTTTCTGGAACATCCCAGGATAGAGTCAACCAGATTTTTAAGGTCGATTATCAACGATTCAACTTTATCCTGGTCTAAAGCTTTTACCCGATCTGGATGAGGTGTAATTATTCTACTAACTTGGACATGTTCTCGTATTAATTGGTTGATTTGTTTACCGAGACCTGGTGTTAAAATTTTATCTGCTTCGATAAAATTGTCGTCAAGGGAGTGCTCAATGCCTCTCAGTACGTTACCCGGGTTGATCAGTTCTGAACCGTGCGCTTTTTCGACTTGCTGAAATCGTTTAATTTCTTCTTTAAATACAGTCACTAAATAGCTTCTGATATTTGTCGACGCGCTGCCAAAAAGTCTTCCCGCCGAATTCATATCGTTTAATAAAGCAAACTTTATCCCTGGTAACACATTGTTTGTATTAATCAATAAATTTCGGTTTAAAAAATAGTAAGCTAACCCGATCAACATGGCAATAATGTTGATGGTGATAACCCCTATCCATATCCAGTCGAAAAAAAATACAAGCGACCCCAAAGCGCCTACACAAGCCCAGGTCAGGCAAACAAAAAACAGTGTCAAACGTCCCATAATAGCGATATCCCGGATAAATGATTCTACTTTATTATTTGAATTGAAAGCCAAATCCTATCATTTTCGCATTTTGCAGGCAAGAATCCAGTGCTGTATTCAATAAATTTATAAGATTTGGATGACAAAGAGCTTTTTCGGAACAACAATAAAGGATATCTTTTTACAACCCCTCAATCAGGAAAATTGTTCAACTTAGTCCTATTCGGAGTTACTCATGAATTTATCAATCAAAGCGTTAGGGATGGGACATAAACATCTTGCGGAAGTCTTAAGGTCCGGACGAACCGTTCCTTATAATCTGGAAGCCTGTTTAAGAGATGGTGATCTGGAAAAAGTCCGTTCACTTGCCGACCCCGAAAAAATTGAAACAGCATACCACATGGTGATTGAGGGAGCTGAAGGAAGAATTCAGACAGAAGAAAAAAGGAACTGGTACTTTTGGGCCAAACCTCGAGGACGTCGTACTTCTGCAGACCTGGGGGCGGAAAAGGTGTTCAAGGAATTTTATCAGGGAGCCGCTCTCTCTGAGGAAGAAACGAAAGTGGTTTTGGGTGCACTTGCCATCAAGATTGAAGAAGAACTGAATGAATTAAAAAAAGAGCGTGATATAATCTTAAAATAAAAGGACTTTCCCATGACCAATAATGATATTCTGCGCCGTATTCGTTTTATCTTCGATTTCAGTGACTCGAAAATAATTGACATATTCGGCCTGGCTGACCATCCGGTAACCCGCGAACAGGTTTGTGACTGGTTAAAAAAAGACGACGATCCTGCGTATCAGAACTGCAGTGATCCTGAGCTGGCCATTTTTCTGAATGGTTTGATAAATGATAAACGAGGTAAAAAAGAAGGGGCACAACCTGAGCCGGAGAAGCGTTTAACCAACAACAGTATATTCGTGAAATTGAAAATCGCGTTAAATTTGAAGTCGGATGATATATTAAAGATTATGGAGCTGGCCGAATTGAGTATCAGTAAACATGAACTAAGCGCGTTTTTCCGTAAACCGAAGCACAAACACTACCGTAACTGTAATGATCAGATTTTACGTAGATTCCTAACGGGTGTTCAGTTAAAATATCGTCCTGATAAATAATTTCAGGCAGAGTCTGGATTTGAGAATTTCATTTTCGGCCACTAGATATCCAAATATTGATCTTTTCCACATCTTCCGTTAATCTGTTGAAAAAAACGGGCAATATACTGACATCATCGTTTTATTTTTTCTAAAATTTTTGCAGGTTTCAAGCTAAACATCTCGATTTTTTAATAAACCGCACAGTATATAGATAAGGTTCATAAAATGAGATACTTAATTGCAGAGGATAACAAACAAGACCGTGGGCTATTAGAAAAAATGCTTTCTGGGTATGGGGAATACGACCTTGCGGGAAACGGCCAACAAGCATTTCAGATGTTTGAAACTGCTCATCAAGAAGGAAATCCTTATGATCTAATCTTTCTTGATATCATGATGCCGGAAATCGAAGGCGATCAAGTACTGGTAATGATTAGAGAGTGGGAAAAAATAAACCTTAAAGACAATAAACCTGTCCGTGTTGTCATGGCGACTTCAAAGACTGACGCTGAAACAATCTTTGCCAGTTATGATCAAAATTGTCAGCATTTTATCATGAAACCCTATGTTAAATTTGACATTGAAGAAGTAATGAAAAAGATGGGCTTCAAATTGTCTGAGAAGCAGTAAGCACAGCCCATCCACTTACTTTACGAGGTCGGATTGAGGCGGGCGGTTTCCATTGGACTTCTGATAAGCAAAAAATTGGCTGTTCAAGGCATTCTGGAGGTTTTCTGCCCTTCGGCTTCCTCGTTCGGTATTGGTTCCCAGCCCCTGTTCAAGTGCTTCGCAAAGTAAATCTGCTGTAAGTCCGAAAATGAGGGAATCCTGGTATTTAATCGACGTACTTTTAAATACGAGGCCATGCCTTTCAACTATTCTTTCTTTGCGATTATTTTCGTCATAGAGTTCGTCTATATCGGGGATGAGAATTTTCCCCACTTCGTCGGTGTTTGCTGTAAAATTGGGGATGTCGTCGTACCAGCCAACAAGAGCTGCCAGGTGATAAGCCGCTCCACTCCATGCATCGTCCAGCCTGCCGATCATATTTACCTTCTGGCGGTCGATGCCAATCTCTTCGTTTGCTTCCCTGAGTGCCGTCTGCATAAGACTTTCGCCCTGTTCCATGCGTCCGCCTGGAAAACTGACTTCGCCTGTATGGTTTTTTAACTTTGCAGAGCGTTCGGTTAAAACAACCTTGATGGTACCGGCTTCTTCCCAGAATAGTATCAAGACGACAGCTTTCTCAAACCAGGAAG
>Ga0233437_1007799_pt1 | contig 10185 bp, 6 predicted proteins | sample SI_122_August201_FD_182714 | JGI IMG/M metagenome (GOLD analysis project Ga0233437, IMG submission 182714) | Seawater microbial communities from Saanich Inlet, British Columbia, Canada - SI_122_August2016_200_MG | ecosystem: Environmental > Aquatic > Marine > Inlet | place: Canada: British... | reverse complement strand
TATGATGCCTTAAGTTTGAATCTGCTCATTGCATAAGCTGCCAGCGGATTTACAATAAGTGCTGTTATTATTGCCAGTAAACAGTAGATAAGTGTATTTACAATTGCGCGTCCGTTATACAACATTACATCAAGCACCATGATGTAATTCCTTTTAGTGAATTCCCAGAAAATTCTTTTTTGATGTTCTACGAAGACGCTATGATCAAAAGCTATATGATCAATGCCAATACTTTCAAAATTATTATAAATTAAACTGTATTCTTTATTCAATTGTTCAATCGAGCTATATTTATCTGTTAGGAAATTCTGCCAGTTCGAATTTGCAACCTCTGCATCAATTATTAGGAATTTCCCGCTGACCTCATTCTGAACAAAATTTAGCCAATCTTTCTTGTACTCAATGTCTTCAGGAATCTTCTTTGCTGGATAAACATTCAATTCCAATTTAAAATCTGTTCCGTACTTTCGGTTAAATTCATATAAGTTCAAATTACCGTTTTTATCTGGGAATTTTTTTCTCATATGATCTAGAAACTCTTTCTGACTTGTCATCAATAAACCTTTAGAAGAGTTATCTGAATAATCTCTAACAAATATCAACCAGTCATTTTTTAATTTAAGATTATACTCAGGAATATTCTCAGTTAATGTTAACTCAGAAAAATCAGAATAGCCTTTGCTGTAATTTTCATTGAGATTGTTGATGTATTTGTATTTCTCTTTCAGCCAGTTGCGATAATCAAATTCTACACTCTTTACATAGAGGAATTTTGCAGGAACAATATTCTCGATAAAGAAAGCCCAATCCACTAAAATTGCACCTGAAGTTGGAATATCCTGCAAAAGTTCAATATCAGAAAAATTTAAGAAATTTGTTTTATAAGTTGAATTCAATAATGAAATACGTTCATATTTATTTTGTAGGAAATTTACATACATCTCTTCAGCTTGTACATCTACTCTGATATGCTGAATATTAAGAATGTTTTTTACATAATTAATCCAGTGTTTTCGCATTGGACTATCAGGGATTTTTTGCGACAAGATCACATTATTCCACGAACTATAATCAGTTCCCAAAGCTGCGTTCATCTCTTCTAATTTTCCTCGGTAAACAGGATTCAATTCATTAGTGATAAAGTGACCATCAAGGCTGGCATAAACACGATCTTGAGTTGGAAGCTCTAATCGGAAATCGTTATATCTTCCCAAAAAACCTGAATAGTTAGCTGTGAAATTTCGACTTAACAACTCTCGTTCTTCAATTCTTACTTCATCCCATGTAAGCACTGAAGTTCCAAATTCTTTGTTGAACTTTTTCAATTCATTTCCGCTTTCATCTTTCATCAAATTACGGAATATTCGTTCATTACGCGGATAAACACCTCGTCCAAATTGTTCTGAAATATAATAATCAAATGCCGTATGCTCATCTTTATTTTCTAGCAGGAATTCCTGCCAATCACTGAATATATTACTTGAATAGTTTTGTGGAAATTTCAGGAATTCAAAACCCTGAGATCTATTTTTATATTGTTGGATAAGTAGATTTGATTCTTCATTCATTCTTGATTCAATAAATTTACGGTACAACATCTCATCATCAAAAAAATATTGTGGAACAACACTGAATTTCTTTGCATCAACATTGCTCTTAAAAGAGGATGAAACCATCACCATAAATGGATAGATCATCGTGAGTGCACCAATTAAAAGCAAGAGATGTATCGAGATATTCAGCGATCTAAGCTTTAATGATTTCCTTCCAACTTTTCCTATTATTGGCATTAATACGCTCCGCGTTCTAAATTATGAATTATGAATTGTAAATTATAAATTAAAGTCATATCCATTTTCAATTCATAAATTGTTCTTACTGCTAATAATTATAGATGCTAGTATTTTGTTTAATTCTTTGATATCTGAATTAATTGATAAATATTCTTTTTCTTTTAAATATTCAGATTGAAACAGAAGATCGATCCAGTAATCTGTTTCATTTGCTTCTTTTTGAGCAATTGCCAACTTATGAATAAAATCAGCTTTGCTTTCAGCATGCTCTGCTTCCCTAATTAACGCACCTATAGCAGTTCCGCTTCTTAACAATTGTTTACTTAATACATACTCTTTTTTCTCTAAGGTTAAGTATTTGTACATTTTCACAATTCGTAATGCGAAAGCGAAACTTTTATCTCTAATAATGTTTTCTTTCATAATTAGTTCACTCACAATTTATCATTTACAATTTACCATTTATTTTGCTCCTGTTGTTTTAAATTCCATTTTAGATAATTTTCTCAATTGAAATACTGTAAATCCCATCAACATCATTCCCAGCATCCATGCCATTGTTGTGGCAATTCCAAACTTTAAATATAAATATGCTTTTTCAAAGATCAGTAGATCAGCAACCTTTGTTGCTTCGTTAGGTCCTCCAAAAGTCATAACCAAAATAAATCCGCTCTGCTGAGCCGAAGCAATAAAAGCAGCAATAAACTGTATTGTTATAAGAGCTTTTAAACTTGGAACAACAATATGTCTGATCTTATGAAAGAAGTTTGCGCCATCAATATCAGCAGCTTCATAATTTTCATTTGGAATTCCCTTAAGTGCTGCCAGATAGATAAGACATCCCGGACCTACTCCTGCCCAAATTGTCGGCAAAATTACACACAGCATCGCAAGTCCTTCATCACGGATCCAACGGCTTTTATCTAATCCGAACCAGAGCAGTATTTGATTTAAACCTCCTGCATCCGACGGATCGTACAATAGTTTCCATAAATAGATTACAATAACTCCGCTTATAACAGCAGGTAAATAGTAGATGACACGATAAATAAGTTTTCCATGTGATACTTCTTGTAAAAGAATTGCTAAAATTATTGGTGGAACAAAACCGAGACTTAGAGATAGGGTCATATAATAAAGTGTTTTGCCCAGTGCCGCCCACCATACCGGGTCGAAAAGCACATCTGCAAAATTCTGGATTCCATTAAAATGTGACGCACCAACAATATTATAATCTTGAAATGCCATTATAGAACCCATGAACATTGGAACATATTTCCACATGATAATGGACGCGAGAGCAGGAACAAGCATTAAATAAGCGAAGTAGTACTTTTTCTTCTGCTGGATTTTCTGCTGATATTTGATGTTAGGAGTGAATATTTTCCAAACTTTATATAGTGCAAACAGAAAGATGGTAAAAACAAAAAAAGCCACAACAGAAGCAATCCGATTTCTGCGAGTTCTCTCTTTAATACTTACCTTACCGATCATTTTTTCATTTGTTCGTTTGGCAGCTCCGTCTAGGATCTCTCTAATCTTTATTCGCTTTTCATCTGTAGTTGCACCCAAAGCATTGGATTCCTCCAATGAAATACAGTTATCTATTGGGTAGGTCATGTATTCATAGATTTTTTGACAGTTGCTTCCGTAGGGCTCTGGTTTTCCATTCTCAACAGCTTCTTCAAAAGTATTTAGCCAACCTGTAGGAGTATATTTTAGATATTCTTCATAACCATATTTTTTTAAGTAAAGTGGATTCTGCATTTTACCAAAACCTGCATCGATCATTACTCTCAAACGGATCTTTCGTGCTTCTTCACTATCGTAGAACTTTATATAATTCCAGGCTGCTTCTCTCACTTTTTGCGGATCACGATCACCAATACCACCATTGTTAGATTCACCAGCACCCGAGAAGATCCCCATCATTCTGCAGTTTATTTCTGAGCCGCGTATTCCTGTAGGACCTTTGGGAGGAGGAGCAACTCCATAAAGATTTGGATCTAACTCTCCACCCAGAGTTTTCTCGTTCATGTAGGTCATCATCATCCCGATCTTCCCATCGCTGAACATCCTGCCGTAATCACCTTCTCTGATCACAAATCCACGTTGTTTTTCCCCATCTGCATCAAGCCAATTAGTGGTTATAAGCTTTAAATACATCTCCATTGCATCTACACCTGCTTCGCTATTGAAGCTGGCAAACCAGTCACCGTTATCTTTTTGCAGAACAGCATCACCACCGGCGCTCCACAAATAAGTTATCCAATCGTATGATGCTTGCGGACCTGATGCAAGATACAAACCATAAATACCTTCAGATGGAATTGTCATCCTCTTGGCATAATCATAAAGCTCATCCCAATTTTCCGGTGGATCATCAGGATCTATACCAACTCGATAGAACAGATCTTTACGATAGATCATCACCCTGACCAATGTTTCATAAGGAAGCATCCAGATCTTCTTATCTTCATCTCCGGTTTTTTGTCGATTGATTACTGGCCAAACAGGAGCTGCAACTCTCTCTTCTAATAGATCATCTTCTTCATTGTTAATAAATTCATCCAAAGGATACAGAAAATTGTTTTGAATGTAAGTGTCAGACTGCCGGAAATTAATGTATAAAATATCTGGGGAAACACCACCAGCAATAGCCATTAATGGTTTGGAATCGAGGTCCATTCCTTCGATAGTTATGCCTGAGAAAGAACGCAATTCGATATGGGGATATTTTTCTTTGAATGCTTTGATTACTGCCATATCGGCTTTGGCAAAAGCATCTGTTCGTTTAGGGTCAGGAAGCTCAAAAACCTTTAATATAACTTTATCTTCAGCAAATAAACCTAATGAGATGATCAATAGAATTGTGATGATCAAGATGCTTTTCGAGTTTTTAAAGATCATTTTTTCTCTTGGTCTATTGGTCTTTCAGTATCAATTAACCAGGTTTTACCCTCACTCGAAATATAAAATTCTTTACTTTCAAATTTTATTACTGCTTCAAAATAATTTGGAGTTATGGATATTGTTGGTAGAAATTCATGTGGAATATCTAGTTGAAGTAGTGAAATGTTATCTGTGAATTTTTCATTTTGCATGAAATATGTTCGCTGTTTATAATAAATCTGTCTTAGTATCCATTTTATGTCTTCATCTTTATTGTGTTGGTATTTATCTTTCTTGGTGCCTACAGGTTTTTCACTGAATTGCACAAATCCCCACATTTCTGGGTAGTGCATATTAATTATGCCTTGTGGACTCCAAACCCAATTGTGTTCTGGTTTCCTTAGTTTAGAATAATCATTATCTATTATCTTTGTATCCCATTGCACACGTGAAAAATTAACTCGCCATTGATCACCCTGAAGAGGTGGACATTGTGTGGCGCACTCTTCCAGAACTTTCCACGGATAAGCTATCTCAACATTCCAACCAATATCCTCATCAGTCGGATCATTCAATGTCCCATCAATATAAACTGCAGTTTTAACACCTTGAATATCCCATGAATCGAGAACTTTGCAATTCTGCTCATGATATGGTTGAGATATGAAAAGATCCCAAATTGTATTAAAAGCATTCATTTCAAATTCGTAATAATTGTGTGTATCTCCATCAGGATCGATGAATATTTCAAAATCATTATCATAATAAATCACTGAATCTCGCTCTTTTAGTTTTGCCCAAATATGAGGTTCCTGCATTTTGCAAAAGAAGTAAAAATAATTTTCATCCCACAGCATTTTTACATTTGTTTTTAAGGGTGGAGCTGGTTTTGTAAATCCTTCAATATCAATGAAGTCATCTGTCCATTCAGCTTTCTGCCAGATTTTTTCATTCATCTTCCCATCTACTTCTATTGGGGAATCTGTCTTATAGCAGATATAGTTTTTAGGTTGGAATTCTATATGTGGTTCAGGAAGAAAATCTACGTATGGTTCCAATGCAAAAAGTAAAAACGGGAACAAAAACAATATGAAAAGAGTTTTTTTCTTCATTATTTTACTCCAAAATATTTTAACACTTCTCAATTAATTTTTCAATTGTGGAAGTTGCTAAACCAATAACTGTATCGGCAGCACCATAATATAATTTCACTTCACTATCCATTTTAGCAAATCCATTTTCATCAATATCATCCACAATTAATCCGGTTGGGAAGATCACGTTTGGCACTTGTCCCACAGTTTCATAAAGCTCTCGAGGTTCTAGAATATTGAATCTTCCACGCGAGATAACTTTTGACGGATCTTTAAGATCGAGAAGCATAACACCAGCTTGATAGATAGGTTGATAATGCATTGCGATGCCATGATAAACACAAAGCCAACCTTTAGTTGTTTTCACAGGTGGCGGTCCTGCACCAATTAGTTCATCCCAATAATGATTTCTTCCCGAGATTATCTTGTTAACAGGTTGCCATTCTAATAGATCATCAGATTCAGAGAACCAAATTTCACTACCGGTGAGCGGTCCATCTGTTAGCTGATTAATATTCGGTCTATCCAACCGCAAATATTTCCCACTTACTTTTTCTGGGAAGAGTACTCCGTTTCGGTTGTCTTCTTTAGATACAATTCCCAAGAATTCAAACTTCTTAAAATCAATTGTTTTGCCAAGACCCAAAAAACAACCCGACTCAATATCCATTGCAAACATTATGTAGTATTCGTTTTCAACTTTTGTAATTCTGGGATCATAAATATGATAAATTGTTTCTTTAACTTTTCCCAATCTTTCCCATTTAATAATTTCATCAGCAATATCAAATTTGATGCCATCTTCACTTTCTGCCATTATGAAAAAAGTTTCCCTTGCTCTATTTTGAACACGCAACATCAAAAGAATTTTATCGTTAAATTTAATTGCTCCAGGATTGAAAACAGAGGTTGCATCAATGATATCAGGTGGAATATTAGGAATATTCGTAGGTCGAATTAGCGGATTATTTGTATATCTCCTCAAAATTGCTCCTCTTCAATTTTTTAAATTTTAAATGAAAATAATTAACATTAAAGTCAAGTGAAAATGAATTTACAATATATTATCATTAATAATTGACCAAATTATTCAAAAGAGGTATCTTTGATTTAAATGTATCATCATCTCTGATACGAGATGTATAGAGATGATAATTGTTATGGAGAATAAATATGAATATAATTCCACAACCAATAAAGATTTTAAAAAAAATTGGTTCTTATAAATTAGATAAAACAATAACTGTAAAACATGATGATGATCATAAAGAGATCATCGAAGTTTTTAACAAGAAACTGCAAAAAATTACAGATTTAACAATAGAATTTACAAATAAGAAAGAAGCTGATCTAAAATTAATAATAGATTCTCAAATTTCAAATTCAGAAGGTTATGAAGTTGTTGTAAATTCAAACGGTATTATAATATCTGCCAGTAAAAAGGCGGGACTTTTTTACGGATGTATTACTTTGCTTCAAATTATTTCAGAAACAAACTTACCTTTTTGTGAGATCGAGGATGAACCTCGTTTTGAGTGGCGGGGAATGCATCTTGATGTGAGTCGTCACTTCTTCCCGATAGAATTTATCAAGCGCTATATTGATCTATTAAGCTTACAAAAACTGAATGTTTTTCACTGGCATCTAACCGATGATAACGGTTGGAGAATCGAAATAAAAAAATATCCTCAACTTACAGAAGTTTGTAGTTGGCGAAAGAATTTGGAGCATATCTCTTGGAATGAGAGAAATGATTCAGATGAAGATGGAAAAGGGATTTATAGTGGCTTTTATACTCAAGAAGAGATCAAGGATGTTATTAAATATGCTGCAGAAAGATTTATAACAGTTGTTCCCGAAATTGAGATGCCGGGGCATACAAGTGAAGTATTTGCGGCTTTTCCACAGTTATCCTGTCGAGAGAAAAAATTGGAAGTTGCTCCTGGTGGATATTGGCCAAATCTCGATATTTTCTGTGCAGGTAAAGAAGAAACTTTTTCATTCTTAGAAGATATTCTTTCGGAGGTTATTCAACTTTTTCCATCACCATACATTCATATTGGCGGAGACGAAGCAGATAAAACGAGATGGAAGGAATGTCTGAAATGTCAGAAGAGAATTGTTGATGAAAACTTGAAAGATGAAAATGAACTACAAAGTTATTTTATTAAAAGAATCACTAAATTCCTTATGGAAAAAGGGAAGATCCCCATTGGTTGGGATGAGATAATTGAAGGTGGTTTGGCAAAAGATATTGTTGTAATGTGTTGGCGCGGTGATGGTAAAGATGCTTTAGAGAATGCAATTTCATCTGGTAATAAAGCCATCTTATGCCCAAATCCTATTTTATATTTTGATTGGAAACAGAATGAGGATTCACAGGGAGCATTTGGCGTAACTACCTTGAAACAAGTTCACGATTATGAGCCCGAGCATGCAGGAATTTCCAACAAAGATAAGCATTTAATATTTGGTGTTCAGGCAAATGTTTGGACGGAGTGGATGCCAACAAGTAAAGAAGTGGAATTCATGGCATTTCCAAGAATGAGTGCTTTGGCAGAAGTAGCTTGGCTGCAGAAAAATAATAAAAATTGGAAAATTTTTCTTTCACGTTTAACAAAATTTAGATCTGTTCTCGATAAATACAGTGTTAATTACTACAAAGAAACAAGTTAAAGTTATTTTTTGAATTTGGTTAATTAATTATAATGGTACCCCCGACCCGATTTGAACAGGTGACCTTTTCCTTAGGAGGGAACTGCTCTATCCAGCTGAGCTACGGGGGCACATCCATTTAACGATAGTTATGAAAATTTTGCACCCGTTTGCATGTCAAGTAAATGATTTAATTGACAGATTTTCTGCATACTTACAATTCCAATATAAAATAAATTAAAGGATTTGTAATGTTTGACCTTGTAAATATTAGAAAAGAATTACACAAAATTCCTGAACTTGGATTTGAAGAAGTTAAAACACAAAAATATATTTTGCAATTACTAGAAAACCTTGATGGATTAAAAACCCATACATTCGATTTTCCAGGTATTTTAATAGAATATTCTCATGGGAATGGGAAGTATAAAATGTTTAGAGCAGATATGGATGCGCTTCCTATTTCTGAGGATACAAATTGCGGATTTGAATCGGAACATAAAGGCAAAATGCATGCTTGTGGACATGACATGCATATGACTATCTTGATCGGATTGATAGAGAAGATTATACACGCAAATCTAAAAGAAAATCTTCTCTTTTTATTCCAACCAGCCGAAGAGGGAATGGGTGGCGCAACTCGTATTTTATGCACTGGGATATTAGATAAATTTGAAGTTGGTGAAGCTTATGCTCTGCATGTAAATGGTGGATTGGAAACGGGAGAAATTGCTTCGAAAATAGGAATATTTTTTGCCAATACGCAAGAGATAGAAGTTGTGTTTAAGGGTAGGAGTGCACATGTTGCTTTTGCAGAAAAAGGAATTAATGCTCTCACTGCCGGAGCAGAATTTTACTTACAGATCGAAGAAGCAATAAAGAAGAAATTTCCAATTGGTAAACCTGTGATATGTTCTTTTGGAAAAATGAATGCCGGAGTTGTGATGAATGCAGTTCCTGACGAATGCAGACTAGAAGGAACTTTTCGTGCATTTGCAGATGAAGATCATGAAGCACTAAAAAAATTGATAGAACAAGTTAAAACTAGAATTGCAGAAAAACATAAAATTAAAGCTGAAATAATTTACAAAGCATATTATAAAGAAGTTGTAAACAATGAAATGTTGTTGGAAAAACTTAAAGAGAAAGTTACTGAATTGGACATTGATTTCATTGAAGCGGAAAAGGTTTTTACAGGTGAAGATTTTGGTTTCTTCACAGAAAAGTATAAAGGTCTTCTCTTTTGGTTAGGTGTTGGGAATAACAGTGCTGATCTGCATTCACCACAGTTTCTTCCTGATGAAAAAGCGATAGATATTGGAGTTGAGCTTTTTTTTGAATTAATATAAACTAGAAATGAAAAGTCCTTCGTCTTGATAGTAGAAGGTGACTAAGCAAAGCGAAGTCGGATGAGGTTAAATAATTTATACTAATAGATTCCAGGTTCTGTGGGAATGACAACATGCAAAAAAAACCGCTTAAAAAGCGGTTAAAGTGTTTATCTAATTATTTATCTTTCAGATGAATCTGCCAATAGTAAATAACTAATTTTTATTTATAAATCATCATCCAGATCAATATCGTCAAGATCATCATCATCTTCACCTTGCATCCAATCCGGACAAAAGGCTACATTTTCTGTGTGATCCCAACCGTCCACATTCTTAAGCCCGAATCTCTCTAAAATTTCCTCTTCCCAAAGCGAATATCTAACCTTATCATCTTCAATATCATATACTAAAACAGGTTTA
>Ga0233437_1007798_pt1 | contig 10187 bp, 13 predicted proteins | sample SI_122_August201_FD_182714 | JGI IMG/M metagenome (GOLD analysis project Ga0233437, IMG submission 182714) | Seawater microbial communities from Saanich Inlet, British Columbia, Canada - SI_122_August2016_200_MG | ecosystem: Environmental > Aquatic > Marine > Inlet | place: Canada: British... | reverse complement strand
AACAGTAATGAACGCTGAACAAAATTCAAACATATCGAATATAAAAGAGACGCTTTCAGAAATTAAAGAACTTTTAAAAACTCAGAATGGACGAGTTAGGAAAAACGAGAATATGCTGTCAGCTATTACAGCAGTAGGTGGTGTATTAAGTATAGTATTTACAGGATTTATTGCGTGGTTATTTAAGGGGCTAAAATGATTTGGATTAAAGGTCAGAGAACGATTGTATTAAGCGTAGTAGCAGGATTAATTGCTGTACTACTTCAAGCTGATTATCAGGGCATATTTGATTTAAGCCCGTTGTTAAAACTATTGATGCAGTTTGGATTGACGCTATTAATGCCGTTGATTCCTATTTACTTGAGAAAGGGTATTGATTCTGCTCTTACCAAGGGGTCTAAGTAGTGCCTCGATTTGGTAAGAAATCAATGGAAAGACTGAGGGGGGTTGATGCTCAATTAGTCAATGTCTTGAACGAATTGATTAAGATAATGGATGTGTCTATAATTGAGGGATTGAGGTCTGAGGAACGGCAAATAGAGCTTGTTGCTAAGGGACTATCAAAGACTGAGTTCTCCAAGCACCTTGAGGGCAAGGCGGTTGATTTGTCTCCCTATCCGATAGATTGGGAAGACAGGGATAGATTCCACTATATGGGTGGGATGATAAGGGGTATAGCACAGCAATTAGGCATCAATGTTCGATGGGGTGGGGATTGGGATTCCGACTCGGAAACAAAAGATAATAACTTTGATGATTTATGCCACATAGAACTTGTATGATAAGTAAAAGATTTGTAGGTTAGTGTGAGAGGATAAAGAATGGCGTATTGCACAAATAGAGAGCTTAAAGATATTTTCCCATCAATAGATGAGTTTGATACTAAAACTCCTATCTACGGGTGGGTAGTTGATTCTGGCTCACGTTATAAGGCTGAAGATTGCGGATTGATTACTCAATTATTCGCATCTGGGGAGAATTTAGGTTCTGCCCAAGCGAGTTCTGGGGCAGTTGATACAAATGGTGAGTGGTACTATACAGATGATGTATGTTACTATTATAATGATGTTTCAAACCCAAATGACTTGCTTATGGAATCGGGTGAAGATTGGAGCGATTTAAGAACACGCTACATTTCCAACGCCTCAAGGTATCTTGATTCGATGCTTGATTCTATGTTGCCAAGGGAACAATTTAAAGACCAAGACGGGAACTATGATTATATTATAGTGAGAACAACAGCCTTACTTGCTTGTAGTTTTTTAATTCGTGCGTCAGACCCTACATCCGAAATAGCAGATGCTTTATTTAATGAGGCGAATGTAAACATCGCATCACTCAATGAGGGTAAGACCAAACTGTCTTGGCAAACAACTGGTGACGCTTCTATGGGGGTTATCCGAGAGGGGTCTGTTAGCGGTGCTTTAAGGATTGTTGATACAAAGGGTGCATACGATGGAGTTTATGATAAGATAGGGGTGAAAGTCACTACGGGTGGTGCTATGGGTACTGCCAAGTATTCTTATTGGGCGAAGGATTCAGATAATCTTGGTGCAGAGAAGATGAATAACGGAGATACCTCATCCTATTCAGATACAATCAATGGCACATACCAACCCATAGGAAACGGGCTTTATATTCGATTCGCAGGGGATACGGCTGACACTGCTACCTTGAATGATTATTGGGAAATCGAGGTTTCTGGTAGGTCGGAAAAAACAGACCTTGGTTATCCACGAACAATTAGAATGACCCGAAGATGACTGCATTTGTAAACATTTGGAACGACAAGATTTTGGATACTATCCGTTCATTCCTGAATACGGAATTTGCGGGTTCTATCCCTATTTACACGGGTTCATTTAAAGACATGGGTAGTCAATCAATAAGACTATTGCCCGTAGGAAGTGACTCAGTAAGTCATTTAACGAGTGCAGAATTGCGAGAGTATGTTCTTGATGTCTCATACACTTTCAAAGAAAAAACAGTAAAAAAGGATACTTGGGAACACATAATGAGACAGGTGTCACACATAGAAGCTCTATTTCACGACAACACAAATAACACCTATTTCGATGGGGTATTACAAGGCAGTCGCATAAATGAAAAAACGGCAGAGGAAGAAGCGATTGACGGATTAAATGTTGTTAGATGGGAATGGAGAGGTAAGTATTTAGGTAACTTAACATAAGAAAGTAATAAGGAATATTATGCAAGTTAAAATGAAAAGAAAAGGTTTATTGCCTAACTGTTGGAAGCAATGTAAGGCTTCTTACGAAGATTGGCAAGAACTACAATCGGGAAAAGAAATCAAGGTTTCTTCAATCCCATCATCAATAAAAAATTTGGTCGAGGTTGTTAAATCTCCATCAAAGCAAGGAGGTAAGTAATGGCTACCGTAGCACACGCATTTTCACCAAAAGAATGGAAGGTCGGAATCGTATCAGATGCAACTAATGCAGGCTCAACGGGTATAGAAACAACCATGTATCAATTAGATGTGGATTCAATCGGATTTCCATCATTGAATGTAATGCAGAAACTTGATGTAAGAAGTGGCGTTAGTCGTACATTAAAAGACGAGGACTTCTTTCAAGATAATATCTTGAGGGCGGTTGAGATTTCTTTATCAGGTACTCTACACAATGATGCGGGACATAAGTTACTTGCACAGAATATATGTAATGATGTTACGACAGATATTGCAGTAGCAACGGACTTTGCACCTGCTTCTCAAAAATATGGGGATGCTGTGCTTAATGCAGCTTCATCCCTGACTGTTGTTATGCAACCGTCAGATACTACCAACCAACTGGGACTTGAGTTCTTTGGTTGTGTTGTTACTGCATTCTCTATTACAGCAGAGGGCAATAGCGATGGAGGTCAGTACAAATGGTCAGCGACTTTACAGACAGGTAAGAAACCCGATTTAGCATCAACAGCATCACCAACAATTTCAGCATATCTAAATACCGATATACCCTTATTATCCAGTTCAAGTGGTCATAAAGTATTTAATACAGATGTAATTCTTAGTTCTTTCACGGCATCAATCGAAAGCCCCGCAGTATTCACTGGTGTGGCTTCTTATGGTTATCAAGTAGTTAGTCGTGGGGCAGAAATCAGTGTGACAGCAGATGCACAAGTTAAATATGATGGCAATACGAAGGGTTTTGTCAATAGCTTCGATGTGCAGACAGGAACAACATTAGAAGCTCAAATAAGTTCTGGAAATATGCTTGTTATTACAAACAATAACGCCTTTGGTGTGGATATACAGAATGGCGTATTTACAAACGTAGCTTTGTCTGAGGGTGATTTAATGATGCTTGACTGCTCAATTAAGTCAGTGAATGACGGCACGGATGACCTAATAACATTTGACGTGAGTGCAGAATGAAGAAACTTACATTAAAATCCAAACGTGAGATAAAGATTAAAGAAATGTCAGTAGATGATATTGACTTCTGTAATGATTTGCCTCAAATGAGATACGAGAACGACCAAGTAATTGCGATTACAAACTTGTCTAAAGCACGGACGGCTTGGATTCGCAAGGGCGTTGATAAAGCCGATGATAAACTCATCAAGTCCTTGTCTGAAGATGAGAAGAATGAAATCTCTCTTGCGGTGCAGGAGTATCAACGCTTGGGGGAAGACTAACCCTTACGCTTGAGCTAAATTTTCTCGTACAAGAAAATTGTGGGGGTTGTAGATTTCATACATACCCCTACGAGGCTCAAATTCCTGTCTCTATCGAGGGAAAGTATCCCATGCGGACATTCACATCAGATGAAGATGTTTGGAACGTTATAGACCTTTTAATCGAGGAAACAGAGGAAGCCAATCGTGAGGGCAAGAACTTCAACATTGCGGAATCAGTAATGGCTCAACTACCGTTCTTCTCATGTAACAATCTCATCCTTGACAGGGATGCCCAAAAAGACATTTCCCGATACATCTATTCTAAAGACTTTGGCATCTCGCCTTATAAAGGTTCTTATGGTGAACAACCTAAACTTTGGATAGAGAAAACATTTATATTAAAGAATTTAATTAAAAGACAGAAATCAAAGGCAATGAAACATGGCACTTAAAGACATTACAATACAATTTTCAGCAACGGGCGATGATGTTCTAATACAAACTATAAAAGCCCTCGACATTGCTACTCAATCCCTTATTAAAGCACAAACTAAACTTGCTGGTGAGGGTAAAAAGAAGATAAGTGTTGATAAGGCTAATCTTAACTCACTGAGAAAATTAAATGTAGAGCTAAAACTGCAAGGTAAGAATCTTAAAGCCGTTAAGATAAATACCGATTTATACAAACAGGCATTAAAGGGGAATAGATTGGCAATGGGCAAGATAAGACTTGCCACTGCAAAATACACAGCTTCACTCAAAAAAATGAATGTGGGGATGTTTAGTTCCGCCACAAGCGGAAGGTTATTAAATAACACCTTTGCAACATTGAGGTCAAAGATGTTAATAACTGCTTTTGCTATTACGCTCGTTGAAAAAACGGTCATAAGTCTTGTAAAATCATTTGCACAGCAAGAAGCTGTTAATATAAAATTAAGGGCTGGGCTTGCGAATATATCGGTCACGACAGATGGCGTTACTCAAAGATTGATTGATTATTCGTCGGCACTACAACAGACGACAGCATTTGGAGATGAGTTAATTACAAATGGGATGGCTCAGTTAACTACTTTTGGACTTAATGAAGAGGCTATAAAGGCTTTAACCCCACAAGTTTTGAATGTAGCACGAGCAATACAGACCACAAGTGGGACAATGCCTGATTTGAATTCATTATTTATTGCTTTTGGTAAATCAACATCCACAGCCGTTTCAGCATTAACTCGTTACGGTGTTGTTCTAACTGATACAGAGAAAAAACAGCTCGGAGCAATGGAGGCAAATAAAAGAGCTGGTGCAATTGCAGAGATACTTAACAAACAATATGGCGGACTAGCAGAAGCATATGCAAAAACAACTCTGGGAATGCTTGAAGCTGCTGCCGCAGCCAGAGGAGATGCCGCAGAAGCCTTTGGTGAAGTTTTAGCACCTGCCGTTTTAGCTGTTTCAGAGGCATTAAAAGTTGTATTTGAGGCGGCGACTCTTCAAAATATTAAGATTTTTGGAACAGCCGCAGGAGTTGCAGCAGTAGGTATGGGGGCATTAGCAGTAGCAGCGTGGGCATCGGCGGCAGGACTAACATCGTTCTCTGCAATGCTATTAGCAGCACAGGCAGCATTGGTAGCATTCGACGCAACAGTCGTCGTCTCAACAGGTGGGTTTTGGGCAATAGGAATAGCGTTAGGTGTAACTGCTGCTGCTCTATTAAAATTCTTTGGTGCTTATGAAACAGGTGAAAAAGTTCTTACGGATTCTGTAAAAAAGACCAATGAATTTGAAAAGGCGATTAGAGATAAGGGTGAAGCACTTGGATGGTCATCATCGAGAATACTATTAGAAATAGAAGCTATGAAGAAGCGAATGGCAACTGAAGCGGAATTAAAAGTACAACAAGATGCTGGTGAGTTATCTTTACAGAAACGACTTCTTCTATTAGAAGCAAAAACTGATTTTGAAAAAGAGCTTATCAAACTTGGGCATGAAGCAAGTGCAGAGGAGCTAAAATTGATTCAGCAAATCGTAGACAAGAATCAAGCTATTGCAGATGAAAAGAGGGTAAGGGAAGCATCACTTGAATCATATAAGAAATATTTAGAAGCAATGAGGGATGAGGTAAACTTGAGAACAAGTATGAACCAAAAAATAGAATTAGCACATCTGGATTTACTTAAAAAGAAACTCAAGGGTATGTCACTTGATGGTAAACTTACGGAATCCAATTCAGAAAAATTGTCACAGTACATAGATTTCCAAAAACAATTAATCAGTACATTTGGTGTTGGGATACATACTACGAAAAGACTTACCAGTGCGGGTATTGCCAATGGTATTACTTTAGATATGCAGAGTATGAATGTTGAAAAATTGAGTAAAAAAGAAAAGGAGCTTCTGCAAGTTATGATAGATATTTTCAATCAAAGGCAGAGGAATATAGTTCAAGCCAAGGAAGAATTAACCACCATTGAGATTTTTCAATTACTTAACTCACAAGCGACCGCCGCGGCGGGAGCTTATAGTTCATTTGTTCAAGGAACAGTAACGGCAGATATTAATGCTTTAAAAGCACGAGATAGTTACCAAAATGCTTCTATGGAGAAACGAGCAATAATGGAAGAAGGCGTTAGGAAGAAGCACGAAAAAGCATTAAAAAGAGCAGCATTATTAGAAAAAGCACAAAGTATAGCTTCCGCTACAATAGGGACTTATAATGCGGTAGTCTCTGCTTTAGGAGCAAAGCCTTGGACTCCAGCAAATTATGCACTTGCGGCAATAGTAGGTGGATTAGGTGCGATTCAAGTTGCAGCAATCGCAGCTACTCCGACTGCATACGCTAAGGGTGGTGACTTCGTAACCAATAAACCTGAAATGATTATGGTTGGTGAAGCAGGTAGAGAACACGTTAAGATTACTCCTATTGATAGACCTGAAAGTAGAGCCTTAAAAGATGGCATGACGATTAACTTTAATAATGCCATTATGAGTGAAGACTTTACGAGAGATCAAATCATACCACAAATAGAACAAGCAACGAGAATGAATCTTGCTTAATTTTGGGAATATCGGACACAGTTGGAATGAGAATTGGTTATTCAAATTAGCTAATGATAATTCTACTTTTCTATATTTAGCATTCCAAGACGAAACATATTCAGGTGATTTTTATGAAGGTGCAATATCAAATAAACCTTCAATAAGAGAATCTATCGATCTTGCGGAATCCACAGCCAAGACAGGCAACGTTTCAATTACAATAGCGGATTATATCTATGACGGTTCACCTATTTCAGAAGAATTGTTCGGTGGCTCTAATCATTATATAAACCAAGAGGTAACGGTTCACTCAAGGGTTAATACTGAAACACCTGTCCAAATTGGTTCTTTTAGGTTGACTGATATTTCTACAGATGGTGATAAGATTAGTTTGACAATGACAGCACATAGACCGTGGGACTTTATTTCAATTCCTCAGACACAGCTAGATAATGTTTACACGCCATTATTTTATGGGCGGTTTGATCCTTTAAATCTTACAACGTATGGCAATGAAAATGTAATTGAAGAAACAAATTATGGTGGTTATCCTGTGCCAAGGTATAAAACAGTCGAAAGTGAAGGATATTATTTAATTGAGGAGAATGTCACCGAAACGCAAGATGATGATGGTCAATTATTCTTTTGGGATAATAACTTAAATACTTTTATTTATGTTACGAGTTCTGACTCTGACGTTACCTATGATAGTGACATTGGCTATATGAAAGCCCCTCTAACATTAACAAGGGGGGGGAGGGTTTTGCCGACGACTTTTTCAGCAATTACTACCCCTACGGGAAAAACAACTTTTACATCACCAACGCGGGCTTATGATGATGATGCAGCAAGTTACGCAGTTTTAGATGAGGCAACAGAAGAAGATGATACAGATACTTGGGAATATAGGTGGAGTGGCGGTAAAAATTTTACAGGAAAATCTACTGCGAATACTAATAAAGCATATTTGGTACATGAATTAATCATTAATTCTTATGATATTAATTATACCATAAATTTATACCGCAATAATTCTTTATTAGAAACCTTAACTCAAGCAGACGGAGGCTTTGCAAAGAAACAACACTCATTTGGTGCTGGTTCAACAAGTCATACAATTAAATTTGTTATTTTAACTCAAGACGGTACTTATCCAGATGATGTAGATTTTGAGTATAGAATATATGAAATCGGTTATGTTCAAGAGGCTCAATCCCCAGATGATGATTCTGCCGTTGATATGTTATATCTTAATGCCAAAAGTGGGCATCCAGCATCTTGGGATTCATCTGTAATTACCGAAATTCACGATGCCCACAGAGATATGTTGATAAGATATGCAGGGCTTACAACATCAGACCCAACAGGATGGAGCGATCTAAACACAGCCCGTAGTGGGTGGAATATAAGATGGTGGGCTTTAGAACCTGAAGAAATTGAAAAGACTTTGAATAAGATAGCCTATGAGGGGTGCTTTATTTTTAGATTTAAAGCGGATGGGTCTCCGCAATATATATTCGTGCCAGATTCTCCAACAGCCGATAAGACTTTGACCAAGAATGACATCAAAGGATTCCAAGTGAAGCCATCTAATTTTTCAAATCTATTGACAAAGATGGATATAAGTTATGAGAAGCATCCTGCGGAAAGCAGGTATCTTACAAGCGTAAGCTCTGTAAATTCCACAGCCAGAACAAATTGGTATGTGCAAACAAAAGAGAATATAAAACAAGTAAAACTTGATGCGTATGTCGCACCTGCAATTCCAACTACGCCAAGTGCTAATCCAAATGATGACTTTTATTCTTATTATGACAATATCTTTGGAGATATAAAACTTGTTGTAAGTGGTTCAATAGTGAATCCAGAATTTTATAATATTGAAGTAGGTGATATAGTTGACTTTAGTAATATGTACCCAACTAAAGCATTTGGGCAAAGTTGGTCGGGTAAGAATTTTATGATAACAGGATTAACCCGTTCCATTGGAACACTTAAATTTGAAGGTAGGGCAATATGAGTAGTTTTATTTATGATTCAATAGGATTTACAGAAGCAACGGTCACCGATGGATACTATGACCCCGTTCCTTACTTATTTACTTCCTCAAATACGGTTACTAACGAGCATAGGGCTAATGATATGAGCATAGGGTCAGCAATTACAAGTTATGTGGGTATTGGTGGTGACACAGATACATTAAGATTTGATTTGGGGACAGAAAAATCCGCAAATGTGATTGCGCTATATTTCTCAGCATCTGAAACTGCTGAAATGGAATTAAGTGCAGGCTCAAGTGCTACCGATATGACAGCCGTCAAATCGACCATGACAAGCAATTTCTCGGCAGGATGGAATGTTGTAACGTTTGGCTCAACGTCTAATCAATATTGGTTTTTAAGGGCGGGGGGGACAGTGGACAATTTAACAGAGGTGATTATAGGAACTAAATACGACTTCGATGTAAATTTTGACCTAAATAATAAGATAGGTGAGAAATTCGGAACAGATATTATAACGTCTTATGGTGGTCAGGAATATGCCAATAAACGCCATGCCCCAAAAACAACTTGGTCTTGGAATTGGTCTTATATGTTGGCAAGTCATAAGACTGCCTTGGATGGCTTAAACAGTTCGGTTCAGGATTGGAAGAAATTTATATACTATGATGATTCAAATTATCACTATGTGAGGATGACAAAACCCATGGATTTTACAGAAGTTGCCCCAAGTGTTTATTCGACCTCTGTGAGCCTCCAAGAGCAACTTGCATAGGTAAGTCCCAATAATTCATTTTAAGGGCTTCACGATCCCTTAAATCGCCCTATCGTGGGTCTGGTATTACAACCCCCAACTCTATCGCAGACCACCTTATAAGTCTTTCTACAAATTCTCCAAACTCCTTCTTCTCAAGTTCTTTTGTAGATTCTATGTTAAAGTGATTCTTTATGGTTAAGTGCATTTCTTGGCTTGTGTACCCGAGTTCTTCTGCCAAAACATCAACAATAATCCAGTAATATGCGTTTTGCTGAGAAGACCTTACGCCCGTTGGTTTTAATTCAAAATAGTAATCCCCATCGTCCATCTCAAAATCTGGGATGATGAGTTTCCCTTTTTCTATCTTACATGGCAATCGGGGCATATCAATTCCTTCCATAGCTTTTTGTCAATCGACGACCACACCTTCCCCTCAAAGATTTCCCATTTACATTTACATTGTGGACACCATTTCAGGTCTTGGTCTGCCCTCACTTCGTCATATTTGTGATTTTCCCGAAGTCTTTTTTCCACGCTTCTATTTTCTAAGGCATCAATAACCCAAGATATGGAGTCGTTTTCAGTCCATTCTTTCTTCAATAATGCCTCCAAGTAAGAGTAAGTAGTTCCGTGCATCTTGTATTCTACCCATAATCGGTTCATTCGACGATTCTGTTCCATGTAATACATAATTTCTTATAGAATCCATGTGTTTTAAGAGGTATATCATTGCTACTTGCTCTGAGCTTGTATTC
>Ga0233437_1007795_pt1 | contig 10196 bp, 10 predicted proteins | sample SI_122_August201_FD_182714 | JGI IMG/M metagenome (GOLD analysis project Ga0233437, IMG submission 182714) | Seawater microbial communities from Saanich Inlet, British Columbia, Canada - SI_122_August2016_200_MG | ecosystem: Environmental > Aquatic > Marine > Inlet | place: Canada: British... | reverse complement strand
TGCTGCTTGCCCAGCATTTGCGCCATATCCACCCACGCGAAAAAGTCGCGGTCGCTTGTCGGGTATACGGCGTAGTGCTTTGTGTGATGGAGCAAGTGCGTCTCTAGCGAGCGCCATGTGGACGTTGCGTCGGCGAACTCTACCACAGGAAAATCCATGCGGCTCATGCCGTATACGTCGTCGTTAAGCTGGTTTAGTATGGTGTTAACTCGCACGTCTTCCATGCCCGGCATGCGCGGCTGCTGCGTCTCGTAGTCTATGATGAATGGGTCGATGACGATGCCGATGATGTGCTGTTTGCCGCCGCCAATTGTGTACTCATTGCCCGTCATTCCTTTGACAGTGTAGCTAGAAGGCACGGTGCTCAGAAGCTCAGCAAGAAGCGCGCGCGGAATTCTGACGTTGTCGCGCTCAATCACTGCGCCCGCCTTTGCTGCAGCGCTTATAATCTCTTCGTCGTCAACGGTAAAACCTATGTTTTCGATTATGTCTTCGGTCAGCGTTTTAATGCGCTCGATTTTAGCTTCGTCCAATACTTGTATTTTCATAGCAGTCACCTTTCAACGTGCGTTTTGTCGTTTGATACGCTCATTATAGTTGCGAGGGGCGTAATAGTAAATATGAAAACTCGCCATCTTGGTTGCCAAATATGACGAGTTTTATAAGTTGTGTTGGTATGGGTTTGCCGTGAGCGGCAAGGGCTTTTACATTTTTGCGATTTTTACGCCGTATTCGATTGCGTCGCTCTGTTGAGCCTCGTCCGGTTTCCACTGGTTTCGCAAACTCTCTTCCATCGTCTCAAAGCCGGCGCTTTGCAGTATCTCCCTTAGAATCTTTGTGGATTCGCCGCTCCAGCCGTAGCAGCCAAAGGAAGCGGCCTTTTTGTTTTTGAACTTCATTTGCTTCATCAAGTGAACAAAGCCTGCGATAGAGTGCAGGGTCGTGTTGTTGACTGTGGGCGATCCGATAACAACTGTTTTTGATTTGAACACTTCGGTAATGACGTCGTTACGGTCGGTTTTTGCCAAGTTGTACACCTTTACTACAACTGTCGGGTCTTGCTGCTCTATACCCTCAGTGATTCTTTCGGCAAGCTTTTTTGTGCCTCCCCACATGGTGTCATAGATAATCGTGATTTGGTTTTCTTGGTAGTCTTTTGACCAATCGAGATACTTGCTCACAATTTGCATTGGGTTGTCTCTCCAAATGACACCGTGGCTTGTTGCGATGATGTCGATTGTGAGCCCTAATCCAATAACCTCGTCCAGCTTTTTACGCAAAACCGGATTGAATGGCGTGAGGATGTTGGCGAAGTATTTTATCGCTTCGCTCATCAACTCGCACTGGTCAACCAAATCGTTGAACAATTTCTCGCTTGCGTAGTGCTGTCCAAAGGCGTCGTTGCTAAATAGTATGTTGTCGCCGGTTAGGTACGTCGCCATGCTGTCCGGCCAGTGAAGCATCGTCATCTCTACAAAAACGAGCGATTTGCCGTTGCCGATATCCAGCGTGTCTCCTGTTTTTACAACGTGAAAATCCCAATCGCAATGGTACTGCCCTTTTAGCGATTTGACAGCGTTTGCTGTGCAGTATATCGGGGTGTTTGGGATTTTTTCCATCAGCTCGGGCAGGCCGCCGCTGTGGTCTTCCTCGCCGTGGTTCGCAATGATATAGTCAATGGTGTTTAGGTCAATCTCTGATGCGAGGTTCTCTACGAACTCTGCAGAGAAAGGACGCCACACCGTATCGATGAGCACGGTTTTCTCTTCTTCTACCAAATAAGAATTGTATGAGGAACCGTTGTCCGTAGAATACTCTTCTCCATGAAATCGTCGCAGTTCCCAATCAACTTTTCCTACCCAGCTAACGTTGTTCTTAATCTTCTTTCTCATAATTCTATCTCCTTTGTATGTATGCTATATTATATTTCAAACTAAACTAGTCTGACTATTGCCTAATGTAAATTGTTATCGCAAGTTCTCTTCGACCACCTTTTGCAATATGTCCATGCCTTTGGCAATCCGGCGGTTACTCGCCGAGCTTTACTTCAATTTCCAACGGTTCGTAGATCAGCTCTCCCGATTCGGTGTATGGCACTAACTCTATTGTCATGTCCTTTGTGCTGTCGAGCGCAGGAAACGGTACGTTGTCATATCCCGTGATGTCCGGGTATATCCAAAAGTTGCAGTCATGATACCATGCAAAATAGCCGTCCTGGTGGATAATGATGTCGAAGTAGTAAGTCGTGAACGCTTTGACTGAAGTATCAGTCGTCTTTGTGTTAAGCATCAAAGTGTCTTGCGAGAAATCCAATGAAAAAATCTCGATAGACAGCGTATCGTTTGCCGCGCCCAGAGCGCCTTCGTCAAAGGATATGATATTGTCTTGCGTTGGTATCTGTGTCTCCGCCGCGTCCCGCTCTAGCTGCGTGACTGTCAACCAAAGCAATTCTACCGTATTTCCGGCATCATCGTACAAGCTGCCAGCGCCGCCGATAGTACCGCGCACGTATACCAGCTCGCGGTTCGCAAGCACCGGGACTTCGCCGGGAAACTCGAGTACTGTGTACGATTCGAATTGACCTCCGTTTGTGTATGCTTCTGCGTAGTACACAGAGATTCCGTCAAGCTGCTGCAGTTCGCTGACGATCATGAATGGACTGCCGTATTCGCTTCCTGCAAACGCGTCCGGGTCGGCAAAAACAGCGGGCGCGTGCGCAAAGCTGTATGCTCCCATCTCTGTATTTGCGGTCGGCTGCTCGGTTGGCTGCTCCGTCGGCTGCTCGGTCGGCTGCTCGGTCGGCTGCTCGGTCGGCTGCTCGGTCGGCTGCTCAGTCGGCTGCTCGGTCGGGGTGTTGTCAGGTGGCTCGCCCAAAGTCGTGTCGCTTATTCCGCATGCTGCCAGCGAAAAACAAATAACCAGAATGATGATAATCAGTAAAGTTCTTTTCATGTTAAAGCCCTCCTTTTTGGTTAAACTTTTAATTACGGTGTTATACTCTTTTCGGCAAACCCTAGCCTCAATTTTTTACTCGTGTAGATGATTGTAGTCACACTAACTGCAATCATTGCGGCTTCAACGATAAAACCAGATATAATCGGTGTTAAGGAGTTCAAATCAACGTAGTTAAGAAGCAAATCAATTATGATTGGTGAAAATAAAAACATATATGGTATTAGTATCTGCTCCTGGCTTTTCTTGCTTCTTCGATTAAGCAGAAAAAGTGCTGACCATACAACCAGTATTGATAAATATAATATGATTTCGACTATGACGATGAAAATAGTCGCAATAGACGAACTTTCATAAATCACGTTCAGTATTGCACTTTGTGTCATTAATAGTGGCAGCGATAGCGCCAGTATTAAAAAAACGACCTTTGGCTTGGGCTTTTCCCAAAAAAGAAATAAAGCAGCTGCTCCGGAATAAAGAAAAATTATTGAAAGCGTGCCTAAAAAACTACTCGCAAATACCTTGCTCCATATCGTTTCATAATTTCTAGACATAAAATTCCAATAAATAGATTGATATAATCTAAAAAGTATTACGTAAGCACAAGCTGCAATGAGAAACCAGCAAAGTATTTTTTTAGCTGTTATAATTCTATTGGACATGTTTTCTCCTACCGAACTTCGGGAAGCTACATATTCTCCTGCACAACCGCTTTCAATATGTCCATGCCTTCGTCTATTTGCGACAGCGATGCCATAGAGAAGTTTAGGCGCATTGTGCTTTTGCCGCTGCCATCGGGATAAAAGTGGGTGCCCGGCACGAATGCTACGCCGCGCTCTACCGCGTTTTCGAAAATTGGCATGGCGTCGGCGCCGTTTGGCAGGTCTAGCCATATGAAGAGTCCGCCGTCGGGGACGGTGTATTTAATGCTGTCCGGGAAGCTCTTAAGCTTGGCCAGCATGGCATCGCGCTTGGCTTTGTAGACAGCGTTGATTTTGGCGATGTGTTTGTGGAGCTTTCCTGAGTTTACATAAGCCGTCACGATTTCTTGCGATAGGTTGCTGGTGTGCAGGTCTTCGCCCTGTTTGCAGACGTTGTATTTGGCAATTACGCGCGGGTCGGCAATTGCTGCGCCGACGCGAAGGCCGGGCGATATAATCTTCGAGAAGCTCATGAGGTAGATTACGTTGTCGGTTTTGTCAAAGCTTTTGATGGGCGGCACAGGATCGCCAGAGTATCGCAAATCGCAGTATGGGTCGTCCTCGAGAATGAGCACGCCGTGCTTTTCGCAGACCTGCACCATTTTGGCTCTGCGCTCTATACTCATCGTTCGCCCTGTCGGGTTTTGGAATGTCGGGATGGTGTAGACGAACTTAGGGTTGTGCGCGATAATCGCAGCTTCAAGCGCATCTATGTCCATGCCGTGCTCGTCCATCTTGACGCCTTTTACGTCCGCTTCGTATGTCAAAAACGTTTGGAGCGCGCCTATGAACGTAGGCGATTCTGCGAGGATAACGTCGCCCGGATTGATAAGCGACTTGGCCGCTAGACCGATGCCTTGCGTGGAGCCTGACGTGATGATGACTTGCTCGGGAGTCGCCGCGATGCCGCGCTGTTTCGCCATATCTATGACGACATCCTTCAGCTTTGCTGCGCCGGGTGTGCCGCCGTATTGCAAAACCGCGCTGCCGTTTTTGTGGAGCAGCTTGTGCGCGATGTCTGCAACGTCGTCGTTCGGGAAGCAGTCGGGCGCGGGATTGCCTCCTGCGAAGCTGATCATGCCGGGTTGCTCTAGGAGCGCGAAAATTGCCCTGATTGCGCTGCCCGAAACGTTGTCTAATCTTTTTGCGAATTTCATAATATATATTTCCTTTGTTATTTATTGCCGTTTTGTTGATTATAATATGCGAGCGGGTGTTTGTACAAGTACATTTGCGCCTTAATTTGCACTCTTGTGCGCAATACCGAGAAACGAATTGGCGGTGCGGCTGTTGTATGGTATACTTTTAAGTAACACAAATACTATACTGATGGAGAAAAATATGAATAAAACAAAGGTTAAAAAACAGGTAATGGATGCGTACGGATTTCGACATGCGTGCAAGATATTTGATGCGGACAAGAAGATAGGCGATGAGGATTTTGACTTTGTGTTGGAAACGGCGCATTTGTCGCCAAGCAGCTTCGGGTTTGAACCGTGGTCGTTTGTTGTGTTGCAGGACGCAAGAATTAGAGAGTTGCTGGTGCCGTATGCTTGGGGCGCGACAAAACAGCTGCCCACAGCCAGTCATTTTGTAATTTTGCTTGCCAAGAAAAGCGTTGATATGAAGCACGGGTCGGACTATGTGCGATATATGATGAAGGAGATTCAGCAGCTGCCCGACGATGTTGCGGACGAGAAAAACGAGAAATATAAGCATTTTCAAGAGAGCGATTTTGACATTGCGGACGAGCGGACGATGTTTGACTGGGCGGGCAAGCAGTGCTACATTGCGCTGGGGAACATGATGAGTGCTGCCGCGATGATTGGCATAGACAGCTGCCCTGTTGAAGGGTTTGACAGAAAGCTGTTGGAAAAGGTTTTGGCAGACGAAGGGGTTTTGGACAGGCAGAAGTATGGCGTCGCCGTTATGGCGGGCTTTGGGTATAGGATAAAGCAGCCGCGAGAAAAGACGCGACGAAGCAAGGCTGATAAAATCAGAACTGTATAAACCAGAAGGCGGTGGCTTAGAACACCACCGTTAAAAGGAATTTCATCTGTTCTGTCGCCATCACTGCGTGCGCGATGCCGGCCGGCATGATTATGGTCTGCCCCGCCGATACGGCGTATTCTTCGTCGGCGATTGTGACGCCGGCAACGCCGTCGAGCACGGTGACCATCGCGTCGCCGCCCGACTCATGCGAGCTGATTTCCTCATCTTTGGCAAACGCAAACAGCGTTATGTTGACGGCTTTGTTCTGCACCAGCGTTTTGCTGACGATCTGACCCGGTTGGTACGCAACCAAGTCTTTCATATCGAGTATCTTTGATTTTTCGATGTTTTTCATAATTGTTTTCTCCATAGTATTGTTCCAATCCTTTCTTATTTGCTCCTAAAATTCCTAGGCTTTAGTATATCAAACATTTTGCGAACCGACCACTTTCTTTTGCGTGTCGCGTCGCCTGTCGAACGGGCGAACGTCAGCACGAAAACGTCACTTGCACCTGCGCCCAGCAGCACCGCCGCGCATTCTGCAGCGGTTGCGCCGGTAGTCAGCACATCGTCTACGAGGACTACGTTTCCGCTGATTGGTCCGGTGCTGACAAAAGCGCCTTTCATGTTTTCTTGGCGCTGGACCAGCCCGAGACTGACTTGCGTTCTTGTGTTGCGGGTGCGCTTTGCTGCGCGCACAAACGGTATATCGGTAATTTTCGCGATTCCTTTAGCCAGCAATTCCGCTTGGTCGAAACCGCGCCGGCGAAGCCGCTTTTTGTGCAGCGGAACGTGACAGATTGCGCTGTAGTCACCTTTCACTGCCGCCGCCATTTCGCTTGCTATGTACGCGCAGAGATACCGCTTGCCGTTGTATTTGTAGTCGCGAACAACTTTGCTGACCAGTCCTTCGTAATCGTAAACCGAGAAGGCGCAAAGGTCTTTCGCTTTAGTGTCGCCGTGCTTTCGAGCATTGATTTCATCGCAGCACCGCTTGCACAAAAACGACTCAACGCCTTTTTCTATGCTGCAAGCCACGCATTTGTCTATGTGGGGCATAGCAGTATCTGCTGCTTTGGTAATCAATCGCGAAAGTTTCATCACAACGCCCCCAGCACGTCTTCAAGCTCTATTATTTCGTGGTCGAGCGTGGTGTAGCGCCCTTTGATACGGTTGTTGTTTACCATATATTCCACCGTTTTTTTCTGCCCGATGATGATTACTTTTTCCATTGCGCGGGTCAATGCAGTGTACAGGAGGTTGCGTGAAAGAAACCGACCTGCGCCTGCGAACAACGGCAAGATCACCACAGGAAATTCGCTGCCTTGTGACTTGTGAACTGTGACGGCGTATGCGTGCTCGATTTGCTCAAGTTCTTTGAATTCGTAGGTGGCGTCTTTGTTCCCGTCGAAGCGTATTACCGCTTGCTTCGCGTCGGTGTCGAGGTTAACAATGCGCCCGAGGTCGCCGTTGAACACGCCGATGCCGCTTGCTGAAAAGTGGCTTTCGTCGCTGTAGTACCACTCCATCGAGTAGTTATTTTTGGTTTGCATAACCTTGTCGCCTTGGCGGAACGTGGTGTCGCCTACTTTGACTTCACTTTTGGACGCGAGCCACGGGTTAAGCAGCTCGCGAATTTGCACGTTGATGTTGTGCACGCCGAGGATGCCTTTTTTGACAGGGCAGAGTATTTGCGTGTCCTCGAGAATATCGTAGCGTTCATTAAGCTCGTCCGTCAGCAGCATTTTGATGTAGTCCAAAACCTGCTCCGGCTGCTGCTTTGGTATGAATATAAAGTCGCCCGTTAAGTAGAACTCGGGCTGCTCGCCCCGGTTCACCCTGTGCGCGTTTTCTACGATGTTGCCGCCTTCCTTTTGACGATAGAATTTGGTCAGATTGCTGACTGTGAACGCGCCGCTTTTGATGATGTCGCGCAGGACGTTGCCGGGTCCGACGGACGGAAGCTGGTCTGCGTCGCCAACGATGATGAGGCGGGTGCCGCCGCAGAGTGCGCGAAGCAGCGAGCGCATCAGGAAAACGTCTATCATGGACGCTTCGTCTACAATCACCGCTTCGGCTTCGAGCGGGTTCTCTTCGTCGCGCATGAAGCGTGCGTAGCCTATAAACTCGTCCTCGTCGCTACCTCTGCCGTACTCGAGCAGGCGGTGAATCGTTCGCGCTTCTCGCCCGGTTGATTGTTCGATACGCTTGGCCGCGCGACCTGTGGGTGCACAAAGCACAGTTTCTACGCCGCTCATTTCGAATATAGATATTATCGCTTTGATGATGGTTGTTTTGCCTGTGCCGGGCCCGCCTGTGATGACCTCGACCTGACCGTTAAGCGCGGAAAGAACCGCTCGCTCTTGCTCTTCTGACAGGTGCTCGTTGCCGATAAAGCGCTCGTAAGCGTCGTTTGCGTTTTTAATTTTAATGCGCGGTGTGTCTTTGGCGAGCATATAAAGCCGCCGCGCCACGTCCGCTTCGGCGATGTGCGCCTCGATATGAAACACCGCCGGGGTGTCGTTAATCAGCTTTTGCACGATGCGCCCCGACTGGGTAAGCGAAGTGATTCGCATTTGCACAAGCTCTTGCTCGATACCGAGACGCCCGCTTGCTTTGCGGACAACCTCGCCCCGAGGCAGGCACGTGTGCCCATCGTTCATGGCTATCTTTAGCTCGTGCTGTATGCCTGTGTCGATGCGAAACTCGCTCGTTTTCTCGACGCCCATGTTGCCCGCGATCCTGTCGGCGCGCTCGAAACCGATGCCTACGATGTCGTCGATCATGCGGTATGGGTTCTCGCCAATAAGCGTGGCTGCTGCGCTGCCGTATCTATCGAATGCGCGAAACGCCTGTTTGATGGAAAGCCCGAGGTTTTGCAGGTCGATTACGATTTGCTTGATGCCTATGTGCTCGGAAAAGCTCTCTGCGATACTTTGGCTGAGACGAGCGCTGATGCCGTTTATCTCTGCTAGCAGTTCGGGTGAGTTTTCGATTATGTCGAAGGTGTCTTGACCGAATTTGTCTACGATGCGACCTGCAATCGCTTCGCCCACGCCCTTGACCAAACCGCTCGAGAGGAACATGCGGATGGACTCGTCCGTGTTTGGCAGCCGTGTTTCGACCGATTTGACAACGAACTGCTGACCGTAGACGCGATGCTCTCCCCACGCGCCGAAAAGACGCACAAACTCGCCTTCGTGAATGTGCGGCATACAGCCGACAGCCGTGGTGAGCATACCGTCAAAATCGAGCGACATCACCGTCCAGCCGTTTTCGTCGTTTCTAAAGTTGATTTCGAGAACTGTACCCTCTATACTCGTCATAGAACTATTGTACCATATCGCGGGTGGATTATGGAAGGTTTATAACCGGTTTAATTGAGAAAGACATATATAGCACTGCAAATACAATGAATGCAATCAGCAGAGCCGAAATAATCCGCAGAAACAGCGCGAACTGTGCATTTTCATCCTCAATATCTTTGGCGTGGATAAACATGAAAACGATAATCGGCGCAAGTCCACCTATAATAACGGGAGACAATTGCGTCAATGTATACGCCCAAAATGCATTCGTGCCGTATACATAGCTTGACAGGTCTTTGATGTACATGACTGCGAACAGCACAGTAAAAATGACACCGATTAAAAGGAGTATGTACTTTGCTTTTTTTCTTTTCATTGATTGAGCTCCTTATGGTTAATAATTGGGCACCTGCGGCGTACGCCGAGATTGATTTATAGCTTGTTTGACAAATTACATAACAAACGAATATGCATCCCAACCGAAAACCAGCGAAACGATGAGCATGATGGTGATCATCAGGGCGCTGTGCGACAGCCAAGCTATGGACAGCACCATGAGGAAAATCGCAAATCCTTTTTTGCGCTGCATGATGTCGCGCGCGTGCAGGAGCATTGCGATGCTCATGGGCACGAGACCTACGATTATAACAGCGGTCATTTCGAGCATGGACCACTCCCAAAACACTTGCATTCCAAATGCGAAGTCCAGCATGTTCATGAAAAACAGCACTGTCCAAAAGAGGGCGACGGCTGCGCCGAATATGAAGAGGGTGAGTTTTACTGCTTTTCTTGACATGTAAGTGTGCTCCTTTTTGTAATCCCGGTTCGTTTATTGTACCATAATTTGGACGAGTTGTGGCCGGATATTATTAAGGAAAAGAGAACGCCTATTAGAAGTAAATTAATAATCTACAAAAAGGGCTTGACAAACGTAACAGTGTTATGTTACGCTGTTACGCATGGAGGGACAAACACATGAATGAAGAGCTGATAAGCAAAAAAGAATTGCTGGAGAAAACGAGTATTTCTTACGGGCAGCTGTATAGATGGAAACGCAAGGGGCTGATTCCCGAGGATTGGTTTATACGCAAGTCGACGTATACCGGGCAGGAGACGTTTTTTCCGCGCAGTCAGGTGCTCTCTCGCATTGACCGCATCAAGAACATGAAGGATGATGTGTCGCTTGACGACCTCGCCGATGTGTTTGCGCCAAAGCAGAGCACCGGCAAGCAGACCCCGGACA
>Ga0233437_1007793_pt1 | contig 10198 bp, 11 predicted proteins | sample SI_122_August201_FD_182714 | JGI IMG/M metagenome (GOLD analysis project Ga0233437, IMG submission 182714) | Seawater microbial communities from Saanich Inlet, British Columbia, Canada - SI_122_August2016_200_MG | ecosystem: Environmental > Aquatic > Marine > Inlet | place: Canada: British... | reverse complement strand
TTCAGAGATGTAGCGATTGATACTATAGGATTTATGACTCCTGAAGAACGATATGAAGTATTAAGGAATTTGAAACCGGAAGAAAGATTGAGAGGCCTTCAGGCAGATGAGATATTAAGGAATTTTAAACCGGAAGAAGTATTAAAGAATTTCAAACCGGAAGAAATAAAATCCTATCTTAACGGCATTCAGAATTAGGGTAATTACGTAATACAGGTATGTTATTTTTTGCGAATTCCCTGAACCCGCGGATCAGGTATCCCCAAAAAAGGTACATATTCATATGGAAAATAAAAAAAAACTGGCTTTAATTATAGGTGCGAGTCGGGGCATAGGACGGGCTATTGCACTCAGGCTTGCTGAATCAGGATTTGATATCTGGCTGACATATCATGCAAATCATGATGCAGCATCAGAAGTAAAAGAAAAAATTGAATCTTTGGGACAAAATTGTGAAATTGTGGGTTTTGACGTTTCTGATCATAAGCAGACCCGCAATGCTCTTGAAGATAAGGCAAAAAAAAGTCCTCCTGATGTAGTTGTATTTAATTCAGGCATTACCCGTGATAACCTGATGCTCTGGATGTCGGAAAATGACTGGGATAGCGTAATATCAACTAATTTAGATGGTTTTTATAATGTAATGCGCTCAGTTCTTTTTCCTATGTTAGGTGCAAAACATGGCAGAATTGTTGCCATCGCATCCACGTCGGGTCAAATCGGACAGGCCGGGCAGGTCAATTATTCCGCTTCAAAAGCAGGATTAATCGGCGCGGTTAAAGCTCTGGCCCGTGAAGTGGGAAAGAGAAATATTCTGGTAAATGCTGTTGCTCCGGGCCTTATTGAAACCGATATGACTCAATCTGTTGAAAAAGATAAGATGCTTCCGCTTATTCCGGTCAACCGTTTCGGAAATCCGGAAGATGTTGCATCTGTTGTTAATTTTTTGTGCTGTGAAGAAAATATGTACATACACGGACAGGTTATAGGCGTAAATGGCGGGTTGGCAATAGTATGAATACTCTTACTGAACGTTTGACTGCTGCTGTTGAAAACATCCCTCAAAAAGGCCCCATGCGGCTGATTGACACCTTAGATCATGCTGAAAATGATTCTGCCATCGCTTCCACAAAAATAAAAGAAGATATGATCTTTTTGCGCGAAAACGGTATAATGGATGACGTTGCTTATGCGGAGATGATAAGTCAGGCTATTGCCGCTTTTAACTGCTTTAAAGGTGTTGAACAGCCTGACGCCGGAGAATGGCTGCTGGTCGGAATTGAAAACCTTGAAGTAAAAAAAAGCGCATGTATCGGAGACACATTAAAGATATCAGTAAAAAAACAGACAGAGCTGGGCAGCTTTTCTGTTATCGAAGGAGTCGTGAAACGCAAAGAAGAACTACTGGCTAAAGGTAAACTTAAACTCTTTTGTTCAGCTTGAAGTTCTTCTTCCACCCTGCTTTTAACACAACCGCCAGCTAAAAATGAGATCATCCATGACAGAGACTGTTTCTGATAAAATATACAATCAACTCTCAGAGTGTATGTGTGAACCGCATGAGAGCAAGGGGCGCATATATGCAAAGTTTTCTTTTCCAACAACATTTGCAGGTTTTAAAGGGCATTTCCCGGATAACCCGGTGGTTCCCGGTATCTGTATAATTCAGGCTGGTATGTTGATTTGCGAAAAATGGTATAAACGGAATACGCATCTTAAAGAGATTCTATATGCCAAATTTTTTTCACCGGTAAGGCCGGAAATGTTGATCCGGTTTGAATGTATTAAAATCAGCCAAAAACAGGATAATCATATCATAAAAATACGCGTTGCCGGAACTAAGGCCCCAAAAGTCGCTGAATTTAAATTAAGAATAAACTCAAAGAAAAAATAAAAGGTTAAAAAATGTATCGTAGAAAAAAGACCCATTTTAAGCAGACTCCTGATATGCCTCCCCGTGTAACAGCCAGGCTTGAGCGAAGAGTCCGTTTCAGTGAATCAGATGCGCTCGGAATAGTTTGGCATGGCAGATATCCGATCTATTTTGAAGAAGGTTTTGCCAACCTTATTAATACTTATGGTTTTTCTATTAAAGATTTTTACGGCAATGGTTTTAACGCGCCGATTGTTCAGTTCCACATTGACTGCTTTTATCCTCTTATGCTTGATGAATTATTTACTATTTCAGCATCTCTTGTCTGGACCGAGGGAGCAAAGATTCATACTGAATACGCTCTGATAAAAACTGACGAGTCTATTGCCGCAACCGGTTATACTGTTCAGATGTTTACAGATATTAAAACAGGACAGGCCCTTATTTCACCTCCGGCTCCTATTGTGGAATTGAGAAGGCGCTGGGCAGCAGGAGAGTTTACATGTCAAGACTAAATCCTGTTGTTGTAATGTATGATGTTGTTACTCCATACGGGTGGGGCGCGGGCGCATGCTGGGAAGGTCTTTTGTCATCACAGACTGCTCTGTCACAGGTAACCCGTTTTGACACACACTCTTTTTTATCTTCCAATGCTGGTCTTGTCTCTGATATCCGGCCTAAGCAGGATGACTCTTTAGTCATACAGATGTTAAAACCCCTTTTATCAGAAGCCGCTTCTGATATCCCTATTGATGCGACTCTTTTTCTGTCAAGCATTAATGGTGAAATTGAGTTTATACAGGAGCATTTTTTAGATAAAAATGTTGATCCTGCCCAGAGCGGACTCGACTGCCTGCTGAAAAAAGTTCAAAATCTTTCCAAAATAAAAAGACCCGGGTTTATTGTTTCCACAGCATGCGCATCTTCAACAACTGCTGTGGCACAGGCAGCTTCAATGATCCGCTGCGGAGATACAGATTGTGCATTAGTTACTGCTGTGGATTGCGTGAGCGAATTTGTTTTCTCCGGCTTTTCCGCACTAATGGCGCTTGCTCCGGATATAGCAAGACCTTTTGATAAAAACAGACAAGGGCTTAGTTTAGGAGAAGCCGCAGGATTTATACTGCTTATGAGCGAAGAAAGAGCGTTCAGGGAAGGCAGAGAGGTACTCGGCCAGATTGCAGGTTGGGGACTGACAAATGACGCGATACACATGACAGCGCCTTCTGATACAGGTGGCAGACTTGCAGCAGCCATACAAAAATCTTTGACGTGCGCGGATATTGATATTCAGGATATCGGTTCAGTCTGCGCCCACGGCACAGGAACTCTTTATAATGATGCAATGGAAATCAATGCATTCAAAAAAGTTTTCAACAATAACCCGATCCCTGTTTATTCTATTAAGGGCGGAACCGGGCACACTCTTGCAGCCTCGGGCCTGATAGAAATCATTATTTCATTTGAATCATTAAAAAGAGGTATTACGCCAGGGACAATGGGATTATTGAGCGCTGATGATTTGGCGACAGATATGGTCGCTCCTTGCACAAGCGAGATAAAAACTCATGTTACAATCTCCACTAATTCCGGTTTCGGAGGAGTTAATGCGGCTTTGGTATTAAAGGGAAAATAAAAAAAACTGAAGTGGAAAACTGGATATGAACATAGAAATTTCCGGCATAGGCTGGATAAAAAAAGGCATCTGCGGACAGTTTTTCAAAAATCTCAGCTATGACTATGATGAGTTGAGATCAGCGCCGTCATTATTAGTTCAAAAATCAATCCTGCCATCTGTCATCAATAAATTTAACAGTTTTGACACCGTTTCAAAAGCAACGTGTTGTGCAGTGGCTCTTGGACTTGATGATGCAAATATTTCCTTCATGACACACAAAATGGAAGATGTCGGCATAATCGGTACAAATCAAAGCGGTTGTCTGGAATCTAATCTTAAATATTTTAAGGACTATGTGGCAGGGGGACGTAATCTTGCAAGAGGAAAGCTCTTTATATACACACTCCCTTCCACTCCTTATGCCGCGGCAGCCATTCATTTCAATTGCCAGGGTCCCCTCATTTACACAGGCTCTTCACAGGCTCAAACCTCTTCACTGCTTATACAGGCTAAAAATATGGTCTCAACTGATCAGGCGTCAGGTATGCTTGCAATCCTGGCAGAGCAGAATTATGCGGTCTGTTTTGTAATCATAAAAAATCATGGCCAGTTAAACGGAAAAAGCCTGCCTGTTGATAAAGTCATATCCGGATTGGATAACGAAACAGACATTAATGAAATTATTAACCTGTTGTCTATGTAAGTCTATTTTTTTAAACAAGTGGGGTGAAAGGGTCAAGTCTGCTCTTGACTCATTCTGCTTTTAATTAGAACCAATAAATAGTTTCAGTAAAAGCAATATTTCAGAAAACCTTTCGATGATCAGCATTTTAGCGCAAATGCTCACAGGGACAGACTTGACCACTTATGACTTATGATTGACCCCTTATGATTTGCCCTCTTTAGTTTCCAGATTTTCCATTTAACAAGGATCCACGGGGACGGCGGGAATTGCTGAACAGAAGGCTTAAAACCCAAAAAACCCTGACCTAAAAGATAAGTAAAGTGTCCCTAAAACTTCCATGATATGTATAAACAAAAATTGACTGATTTGTTGTAATACACTAATTAAATCTGTTCCTCAAAATCCGCTATAATCATCCAATTTTTTATAAATCCATCAAAAAGGAGACAACAATGAAACATCTGCGAATTTTTCTTGTTTTATGTTTTTTATTTATTGGCTGTAGTGATCTTTTTAAATCAAAACATACAAAAAATGTTAAAATTGCGCAAGCATGGGAAACGTCCGAATCCTTAAGGCAACCCGAATCGGTTGTATTTGACCCTTTTCGTAAACTATTTTATGTTTCCAACATTAATGGAAAACCCACTGATAAAGACGGTAATGGATTTATTTCAAAAGTTTCTCTTCATGGGGATATTCTTAATCTTAGTTGGATAAAAGGGTTAAACGCTCCTAAAGGTTTAGCGATATATAATGACAAGTTATATGTTACTGACATTGATGTTTTAATTAAAATAGACCTTAAGAATGGTAAAATTTTAAACCGCTACAAGGACAAAAAAGCAAAATTCCTTAATGATATTGCTGTTGGCAAAAGCGGCATATATGTTTCGGATATGCTCACTAATTCCATTTATATATTAAAGAACGGTGTTTTTAAGATATGGGTGCAGAGTGAAAAACTTGAATTTCCCAATGGTCTTCATGCTGATAATGAAAATTTGATAGTTGCATCTTGGGGGGTGCCTACTAATGGGTTCCAAACAAAAATTCCCGGGCATATTAAATCAATTAATTATAATACCAAAAATATTGCGGATTTTGGAAATGCCAAACCAATAGGAAATCTTGACGGTATAAAAGCTGACTGCCATGGGAATTATTATGTTACTGATTGGATGAAGGGCGCAATATTTCACGTAAGTTCTTCTGCTGATGTTACAATTCTGCATAAACTTCAACAAGGGACTGCTGATTTTGAATTCGTTAAAAGTGAAAATTTTTTGATTGTTCCTATGATGAACAATAACAAATTAATCGCATTTGAGGTTTTAAATTCTCAATAGATTCACGGAAACAATTGAACAACGAAATACCCAAAAATTATAGTGATTTTTTAGTGTATTTCGTTGTTCTAACATCTTTTAATTATAAGGTTAATAAAATTATGAAGTTGCCTACCAAAGCAACCCTGATTGAAGTTGGTCCCAGAGATGGATTTCAGGCAGAAGATAAGCTTATTCCTAATGATTTAAAATTGGAAATATTAAAACGCTTATCTCTAACTGGATTAAGCCGCATTCAAGCAACATCTTTTGTAAATCCTAAACTTATGCCGCAGATGGCTGATGCAGATGAATTATGCAGCCGACTTCCAAATAAAAATAGAGTAATATACACAGGACTTGCGCTAAATCTAAAAGGGATCGAAAGAGCGTATGCCGCAGGATTGAAACATATTGATATTTCAGTTTCCGCTAGTGAAACACACAGTTTAAAAAATACAGGTGTTTCTTTGAAAAATGCAATGGAACAAATAAAAAAAATGCACTCACTATCGAAAAATTATAATATGAAAATATGTGCGGGTATTCAATGTGCTTTTGGCTGTGTTTATGAAGGTAAAATACCTTCCACAAAGGTTGTAGGCATAGCAAAAGAAATAATAAATATGGGAATAGATATGTTTCTTTTGGCAGATACAACCGGTATGGCAAATCCCAAGCAAGTGGAGGATTTGATTACAAGAATAAAGCCGATTACAAAAGGTTTACCAATTATTCTTCATTTTCATGATACCAGAGGAATGGGCTTGGCAAATGTTGTTACCGCTCTGCAATGCGGAGTAACTCATTTTGATACTGCATTTGGCGGAATGGGAGGGTGTCCTTTTGTTGTCAGAGCTTCGGGAAATATTGCTACTGAGGATACTGCATTTCTTATGGAATCTATTGGCGTTGAAACCGGTACTGATATAAAAAAAATTGCTGAATGCTCAACGCTAATGGAAAAATTTTTAGGGAAGAAACTTGCGGGAAAGATACACAGATTCATTTCCCCAAATAATATTATTTATTAAGTAACGGAGGAATAAAAAAAATGGAACGATCAAAAAAATTGAAGGCATTTATATCTTATGCCCATGCTGATTACTATGCAGAAACTTTTATTGAAGAACTAAAAAAACATAGCTCAGAATGGGATATCTGGGCTGACGACCAGCTCCCTCTTGGAAAATCTTGGCCCAAAGAAATTCAAAAGAATATTGATAAATGTGATTTTGCAATTTTGCTGGTAAGCGAGGACTTTTTTAATTCCAAATATATTAAAGAAGAGGAGTTTAATAAATTTCTCAAAAGACAAAATGAAAGTGATTTTTTATTTTTTCCTGTTTTATTAAACCCCTGTAATATTAAACAATGGAAAGCGTTAAGTGAAAAACAATTTTTTATGCCGCGGGGAAAGAAATATGGCAGATCGGATATGCCCAATATAACTTATGCGGATCTCGTTAAATTGGATAAAAACGATACTCCTATAGGAAATCCATACAGATCTCGTTATATGGTTGATCTTGTTGCTTCTCTTGAAAAATCTGTTCTGGAAAATCAAAAAAAAAACAGATTCCATAAAAATCGTAAAAGATATAAATCCGAAACTTGGACATGAATTGATAAAACAATTCAATGAAGAAGCAAAAAAGCTTTATTTACATGAAGTTAAAGGGGGAAAAAAATGGGATAACGCTGAAAATATCAGACTCTTTCTGGGTTATAACGATTTTGACGCACAAAGATATTACGTTGAAACACGATTAAAACAACAACAGGCAGATGGCGGTATTCAACATGCTCGTCCGACATTGTTAAGGATGCTTAGAGAAAATAAATATAGTGGTAAAAAGATATGGCTTATAGGAGAAGCTGGCATTGGTAAAACAACCATATTGTATAGAACTTATTTTGATTTGGTCTCGAATAATGATAAAGAAACAGAACAATACCCTGTGCCGTTATTGATGCAACCTAAAGCTTTAAATGAAAAAAGTATAAAAAGATTAACTCAATGCGAAGATGAAGATTTTTTTATATATTGCTGGATATCTGGTTATCAAACAGAAACATACCCGTATCAATTAAAGAAGAATCAATAGCCAGTGTAGAATTTAATATAAAGCAAGGTAAAATTGCAGTTTTGTTAGACAGCTATGATGAACTGGATCGTATGGATTTTCAGATTAATTTTTTTGAAAAACTATCCGAAATATGTCCGTTACTGATCTGTGCAACTCGTCCTGAAGCAGATAAAAGCAGGAGAGGCGACATAAAATTAAGAATTGAATATCCATGGGATATTGAAACAATCAAAACATACCTTGAAAACAGACTATCTCCTGATAAAAAGAAATACTGTTTAATAATTTATAATTATATATTGCAGGATGAAAAAAAAAGATGGCTGAGAAATCCCAGATATTTGGATTTGATTATCAATGTATTAGAAAAAATTGAGGGAATAAATGATTATAATTTTTCTGCAGTTTTAAGTAAAAAGGAATTCGGATTTTTTGACGAAGTATATAAAATGTCTATAGAGCGCTTGGAGCGATCATGTAGAGATAAAGAATACAAATTTGATGAAACTAAATTATATAACATAAGGCAGCGATTCATTGAACTTGCGGAATATCAACTCAAAAAAGGTGTAATGCAAATCAATACTGATCAAAAAGATGATATCTGGGATATTATTACAAGAGATGACTTCATAATTGAACTGCCTCCTAATAGCAAACATAGTATAGATGGCACTGATTTTGAAGTAAGGTTATCCAATTATAACTGGATAGATTATTTTCTTACATCCTCAATTGCAGATAAAGTATATGAAACGCATTCGAACTTAGATGACTATGATTTTTTGTGGAGCAATAGTTTAGTAACTTATTTAGAACAAAAAATAGCGCAGAGAATAGAAAATGGAAAATGGAAAATAGAGCATGTGAAATCAAGTATTAAAGAAAAAATTGAAAAATGCAGTTTGACGAAAGATGAAAAAATGAAAGACTGTGGGTATAGGGATATTGACAAAATTCCACCTAAAAATAGATTTTTAGCTATAAATTTAATTAATCTACTGATCAAAATAGAAATGTTGATTATAAATCAAGATAATCAAGATAAAAACCTGAGTGATGAACAATTGCGTATTAGAACTAAGTTATGTAACTGGGATTTTGATAATTTAAATTTGGAATCTGTTGATTTTACTAATATTGCCTTTTATAATTGTAATTTTACAGGAAGCATTCTAAAAAATGCCTTTCTTGATAAGGCTGTATTTGAAGAATGTATTTTTAATTATATAAATCTTCAAAATTCAAGCTGCTCACTAACAAAATTTGTAGACTGTCATTTTAATTTTTATATGTTTAAAAAATATATATCCCCTGTACGTGATATGGTAATTCAGGATTCAGAATTTGAATTATGCAATAAGGAAACGGAGAACTTTGATGATGAATTAACAGGGGATGATTTCTTGCGATTTGAAGCAAAAGGTATGGTATCCCGCTATTCAGGAGAGTTCGGGAAAAAATTTCGTGAAATTCAAAAAGCATTCTTAGGGAGAGGATTGAAAAAGGCTGAAACAAAATTATACATGAACGCAATTAAAGAACATATTGATTTGCTACAAGAGCCTAAAAAATCAAACATTTATATAATAGATATGATGATTGGCGGAAGCAATAAAAGATTGCGTGATTTGATGATGAAAGATAATTTATATGTACTTGGAATTGACAGAGATACATCACAGATGGAGGATATACTCAGCGATGCCGGAATAGGAAAACGTTTATCGCTTGTTCAAAAAGAAATTAACGGTCTTATGGGATTAGAAAACATCGTAAAAGAAAACTGGTCAATAGATACGGTTGACTTGATTATTGGCAAAAAAGCACTGCATGAATTAAAACGTGAAAATCAGAAAATTTTATTAGAAGAATGCTGGAATGTGTTAGCTTCTGGTGGAAAACTTATTCTATTTGCAGATGCGCCTGATAATATAAGCAACGCTGGTGTTAAAAAATTTGATGAATATGTTGGAATATTAAGAAACCTTGAAACATCTAATGAAAAAATAAGGGAAAAATTTATTGAAGAATTAAAGTTTTCCGATTTGCATGATGATTGTGCATTATTTTCTAATTTATGGGTTTTGTTAAAAGACTGGGCAAATGAAAATATACATGAATTAAACCATAGATATTTTAGCAGTATTCAGGAAATCAAAAAATGGGCAAGTGAGATTGGATTTAAAATTGCTGGCGAACCGCAAAAAGAGAATTATAAACTTATTGCCAGATTGTATAATGAACGCGGGATAAATAGAGCTGGAATACATTTGGAAAGAAATAACGATCAAATAAAAAGAGAAGATGAAAAATATATCAAAGAGGCGCTAATTGGAACTGAAAAACATGGTATTTTTTATGACTTTGCTGAAAAACATCTTTTTTGCCGTTCTCAAAATTTAAATCAACTTGAAACAACTGCCTTAGGTAAAGCTCTCGGCGCAACAAGAGAAAATATTAATTACGGCAAAATTCATGAAGGTTTAAAAGATTTGGAACTGCCGTATAATGATGGTGCAGGATTTGATTTTTCAATTTATGTTATTGTGTTTGAAAAAGAATAACCCGTTTAAAATCCGGCATCCTTCATATCCCGGTTAA
>Ga0233437_1007785_pt1 | contig 10209 bp, 8 predicted proteins | sample SI_122_August201_FD_182714 | JGI IMG/M metagenome (GOLD analysis project Ga0233437, IMG submission 182714) | Seawater microbial communities from Saanich Inlet, British Columbia, Canada - SI_122_August2016_200_MG | ecosystem: Environmental > Aquatic > Marine > Inlet | place: Canada: British... | reverse complement strand
TTTTAATTTCATTGGTTTAGATGATAAATTCAATAGCAATTGCAAAGGAAAGACCGTTTTGATCTGATTTTTCATGTTCATTTGCTTGTGTGGTTTCGTAATTTCTAAAATAGTAGTTAATTTTTGATGTTAATGATAAATACTCGCTAAAACTCTTGGTTGCATGAACTGATGTTATTAAATGATGATATTTTACCTGATAGGCTTCCGAATCAATTTTTTCATCATATATACCACTAAAAAGTACATTGTCCCAGCCGATATTAAATTCATCAGTAATTTGGAAGTCGTAATTAATTCTAATAAAACTGGATTCCATAGAAAATGAATTGAGGTGATTAATGAGTTGTTCAGAATCATCGGACATGCTCGAATAATTGCCCATTTCACTGGCATTAATCAATTTAATATCATTCCCTGAGGGATCTGATTGACTGATATCCGTTTGAGAATAAATAAATGCGAGTCGCTGGCTTTCTGTTGTGTATTGAAATTTAACAATTGGAGAAGCTTGAGACGAAAGCACTTCACGGAAGATGTCATTTCCAAGAATTCCAAAAATCGGATAATAAAAACCACCTGATAATGAGTATTCATGCCAATCGACACCGGTTAATGCTAGATAATTAAAATGGGGAGTGACAGCTACAGAATCAGTTCCAATATTTGAGAAATAGTCAGAAAAAAATCCTCGATTGGCAATAATAAAATCTTTACCGGCTGATAATGCAATAGCATTACCGGCAAAGTAGCCGTGTAAAAAGTGGGTTTTGAAACTTGCTTTTATGTTCATCACCGCTTCCAGGTTAGGTAAGTATTGAACCGGTGTAGAACCGATGGCGTATTCCCCCTGACCACTAAAAGATTTTCCACTTGACCAGCGAAAATAAATCGGCATTAGAGAAGGGAATTCCTGCTTATAATCGTCATGCATGTATAGTATTCCAAATTTTGTGAACCTGTTATACATGTACGGACGCGGGTAGAAGGCAGTTCTCTGTTGAAATCGAGTTAAGTGAGTGAAACCGTTTTCAAATTCAGAAAAGAATTTATGGATTTTAATTTGGTCGTTAATCACCCGAATTGGGGTTAATATATTGTTGGGATCACTGGGTTTAAAGACTCGATTGCTGCATTCTGTGGGATCAAAACTCGCCTGAAAATAAAGTTCTTTTGCGTTTTCAAATTTAGGTGGTGTTATCGAATTGACTTCCACTTCGCTAATGCGATGGATTTTATCAATATCAATTAGGTGGGATTGCCCATTTAAATCGTAAAAAACAATGATATCTTCAATAAATTGGATGGGCCATCCAACAAACTCGTGCTTTTCCTGATCATCGGCATAAAACATCACCTTTTTCAGGTATTTGGTCAGACCATCTTCTAAATGGATTACTGAAAAAGGATGCTTTAAGGTTTGATAGACCCAAATATTTTGGATGTTATCCCTGTCGAAAGATTGGATATGTCCATTGGTATCAAGAATGTGGACCTTATCCTGATCTACATTTAAAACCAAACCCGTTTGGATGTCGCAATTTCCGTTTTTAAACTGGTACAGTTCCAATGCAGAAAGGTTTTCCTTTTGGCCAATACTGGTAGCAAGTAGGAAAAGTAAAAGGATTATATGTGAAAATGCCTTCAGTTTTTTCATAGAATATTTAAAAAAGGATGATTGATAATATCTTATTTTAGGTGATAAAAAATAGTACAATATTGATATAACAGCAATCATCAATTGTTGATGAATCGATTTAAATCGGTGATAATCGGTATATTGCATGTGCACAATACATAACTATTTGGAAATGATGGGTTAATCTATCGCAGTTTGCAATTGGGTTGAACCTATTCGGGCACTGAGCGAAGTCGAAGTGTCTGCATAAAGCATCGCAAATTCAGTGCTCAGGGAACCATTGAAGAGGTGAGCTTTGATACCATTGCTTTTACAAATAGCTCAATGCGATTGAAAAGTGCTATAGAATCCTGAATTGGTGAGACTGGGGACGCCGGTGAGACTATTAAAAAAAGGATTTGTTTATACTCACCAAAGACTCGTTTATTGGTGTTTCCTGAGATATAGTATGTGAAATAGTAGCGATGAAACCTATTGTTGGGCAAGTTCGTTTTTGGAGGAATTGGTCATTTTTGAATGCTTCGACTTTATTCCCGTAGCTAAATATATTCCTGATGCAATTAACACAATACCAAGTGTATGATACCAACGGAAGGTTTCATTGAGGAACAGAATTGCCATAATACTGCCAAACACTGGCATTAAGTGAAGAAATAAGCCCGCCCGATTGGCTCCCAAAAGTTCCACACCCCGATTATAAAACAGATAGGAAAGGGAAGCTGGAAAGATAATAATATAACAAATTGCTGTAATAGAAGATAAATTAAATATCACTGGTTGAATAGTGACCGTTTCCCAAATATAAAAAGGAAATATTGTAATTGAACTGATCGAGAATATGATAAAAAGAAAAACGTAAGGATGAATGAGTGGTCGTTTGCGCAGAACTACTGAATAAAGTGAATATAATGAAACAGAGCCGAACAGAAGAATATCACCTCTGTTAATTGAAAAAGATAATAAAGTATTGATGTCTCCCCGGACGACAAACGTAACGACCCCCGTCAGTGATAATATTACACCAATTAATTGAAGAATCGAAATTTTTTCCTGAAAAAGTACAAAAGAAAAAACCATTATGAGTACGGGTATAACTGATGACATTAGAAAAGCGTTCAGAGAAATTGACTGTTGCAATCCCATATAATTGAGAACATCAATGGCACCTACCCCGGAAATGGAAAGAAACGCTATCAATAACCAATTCTTCTTGATTAGCACCCAGTCTTTTGATAAATGTGGGCGTGAAAAAAAAGACATCAATATGGATGCCCCTGATAATCTCCAAAAAGCCAAACCGATGGGTGGAAATTCAGATGGTACTAATTTGGCAATAATATAATTTCCAGACCAAAATAGAACAGCCAGGGTTAATAATAAATATGGATAATTATAAATTCCAATTACTTTTTTGATCACAACAGAAAATAGGAAAAAGATTAAAATTAGTCTGATACAATGGTAGTATATTTATTAGCTTTAAATTTATTGTCAAGCGTGTAATCTCCGGAAATATTTTCCGAATCTTCTAGTGGATTTTATTCACTTATACTACCCTTTTTCTTTATGGATTTCTCCATGATTAATCTGGTTTTATTACGCCTTTCTGTTAAGATTTATATTATTGATTAGCTTAAGTCTCTATTTATGTCATCATTTGCCATCATTCTTGTTTTAATGTCAGCCGGAATTCATATCATTTGGAATTCCTTAACCAAGTCCAGTTCAAATCCCAGAGCTTTTTCTCTTTTTAAGGGTACTATTTTGATGGTAGTCGCCATCATTTTTTCAATGGGCTTTCCGATACTATCTATTCCCGCTGGGATTTGGGTCTTGATAATGCTCTCTGGAATTATTCATTCAGTATATATCCTGGCTTTAAGTACTGCTTATGAAAAAGGCGAAATATCTTATGTATACCCGATTGTACGATCCGCCCCGGCTTTTGTTCCTTTAGCCGCTTTTTTGATGCTGGGTGAGACAATATCAATCAGAGGAGGTGTTGGGGTATTTACGGTGGTCATTTGTATTATTATCTTGCTGCTTCAAGGCAAGCTGCTAGCAAACCCTTCATTGATCAGTATTTTTTTCCGGAAAGAAAATTTCTGGGCTTTTGTCACTCTCGGAACTGTCGTAATTTATAGTATCACTGACAAAAAAGGTATGCTGGCTATGCAACAGGTGGATGAGCTACCGGTATATATACACGGTGTGATCTTTTTTCTTTTGGAAACCACGATCTGTTATCTGATCTATTGGGTATTTATGCTAAGCAGTAAAAAGGGAATTCAGTGGTCGATATGGAAGGTTGAATGGTGGAAAATTAGTTTAGCAGCCTTCGGTACTATGGTATCCTATGCCTTAATTCTTCACGTGATGAAAACGGAAAATCTGAGCTATATCGTAACACTCCGTCAATCCAGTATCCTCTTTGCAATTATCATTGGTTGGTTTTGGTTTAGGGAACCTTTCATTAGGATAAGACTTTTAATCGCGACGGTTATGATATTTGGATTGTATCTGGTGGCAACCGGATAGTACCATTAGGTTTGGTTTTTCTGAAAGTTTTTAAAAGCTATCTCCGAAATACTTTAGTGCGTGTAAAATAAAATTAACTCCGCTTTGTAATTCTCTGAAATTATAAATAAATAAATGCTCATAAGCAATTATTGTTAAAACATGTTGATCATGTTACCATAGGTTCAGCTGACAATTTGATATAGTAAAGGTGCTTGTATTGAGAACGCTTTTATTTTATCAAAAATTCAATATCATTGAAAAATACTTTAAGTTCATTTTTATTATTGACCATTTTTCATTCTAACTTAATTATCTGGTTCTACTATCAGATATGGTTTTAATTCAAAAGAAAGGGTTCAAATTTTGAGAAAAGAAAAACTACAACTTTTTTTTAACCAGTTTGCCAGAGACGATAAAGTACTGATCCCCATCGTTGCTGATCCGGATGCCATTGCATGTGCAATGGCCATTAAAAGGTTATTATGGCGTAAAGTATCAAGTATAACAATCACCGGAACTAATACAATTAAAAGACCTGATAACCTGGCCTTAATCAGGTTACTTGCCATTACTATTACACCCTTTAAAAAAATTGATTCTGGTAGCTATAGTAAAGTTGTTTATGTTGATTCCCAACCTTCTCACAACCCGCTTTTTTCGAATCTCAAACCTACTGTTATCATAGATCATCATCCGGATGCTGAAGATGGCGCGGAATACCGTGACATAAGGACAGATTACGGTGCCACTGCGAGTATCATCATTGAATATCTGCAAGCTATGAAAATAAAACCGTCACAAAAACTTGCTACAGCATTGTATTATGCCATAAAAACAGACACTGATAGTTTTAATCGCTCCGCTATATATGCTGATGTCAAAGCTTTTCAATATGCTTTTCGATTTGCTAATTTGCAATGGATACGGAAAATTGAAGCTTCCGAAATGCAACCAGGGTTTTTAAAATATTTCGAAAAGGCTCTGAAAAACAGAAAAAAACAAAAAAGTTGGATATATTCACATATCGGATCCGTTTCGACTCCGGATGCAGTCGTTATCATCTCAGATTTTTTCCTGCGAGTTGAAGATATCAACTGGAGTATTGTGTCAGGGATATCCGGTAGGAAACTGATCATAGTTTTTCGTAGTTTTGGTTTGAAAAGAAATGTAGGGAAAATCGCGAGTAAAAGCTTTGGGAAATTGGGTTCAGCAGGTGGTCATAAAAGTGCTGCCAGAGCTGAAGTCCCAATTTCAAATATCAGCGATCTGGTTGATTGCAAAAATGAAAATCAGGTTAACAATTGGATTATCAATCAAATTCAGAAGGAACGAAAATCAATACCTAACAAGAAGAAACAATAGGATGTGCGACTTTACAAATTCAGTATTCGAAATGGTAAGCTCTGGGACAAATCGTTGTTTCTCTATTAAAACAAAGTTTGGAAGTCGAAGAGAGGGAAAAGAGGACGCAAAAGAAAGATTTCTCCCTGCGGTCGATATGACATGCAGCCATTCTACAGTTAATGCGGATACCCCGTCCGTTTGCAGCGGGGTAGTTCATTTTCTTCTTCAATCTTTTGATACTAACATCTTTATTTTAAAAATGTTGATAATTATAGCTATTGCTTACTCCGAGAAATTTTACTTTTCACCAATCAATCCGTTATTTTACTCAGTATAGTTTCTTAAACAAAAGGCTAAAGTATATCCTGGACCTGGTTTTATTGAGATTAGCGATAAAAACGATCAATCACACTATATGATTGATCGTTTTAGATTTTTACAGCAGCCCGATCAGATTCCACCAGGGAATCATGATGGCAACAATAAAGATGATGTTCAACACCATTTTGACAGTGAAGAATTTTGCAAAATCTTTCACCTGAATTAAACCGAAGGAGAAGAAAATCATAACCAGGATATACTCATAGGGCAATACGATCTGGTCTGTTCCCCGGAAGATAGTGTAGAAGAAGGCACGGGGATCAATTCCCAAATTCATGGCCAGTTCTGCCAGGGGAGCGGCAAATGAAGCCCAGATAGCCAGTGGTGTCATTAGGAAATTGGACAAAACGACTGGAACCGGTCAGGATATTTCCGTTGGTAGCCCGCTTGATATCAAACATGGTGTTCTCTGTCAGAAACCAGCGAATATCACCTTTGTAATCATAAGCAGTGGGTTGGTTTTTTCCGGCTGGAGTCAGGAACATGAAGTTATCCTGCAGGTAGTCAGCGGAGGTGCTAATGCTCGTGCATTTGCAAACATCGGCCGGAACTGCAGCAGTTTTAATGATGATTTCTTTGTTAGAGCCATCTGCTAGGGAGATAACGACAGTATTGGCAAAGTCTGCATATAGTCCCAGAATCGGCAGCTTGTGAGTGGTAGCGGCAGGAAAAGTATGGCTTAGATCTTCACGGGTGAACCGTTTCCCTTCGACTGTAATCGTCGCTGCTACGGCACTATTTGTTTTGAACATTACCAGTGCTCCCAGGGGATTAATCAGATAAGGATTTTATAGGGGCACAAACTTGAGGATGGGGAAGAAATTCATTAAGTTTTTTTAGATACACCTTGGAACTTCGCCCTTTTGATTTGAGTGTATTTTTTGTTGCTGTTTTGTGAAATCTTTATTGAATTCTATTCTCTATTTTACCTACCAAAATTTACTTTGAAATAACCGGAGAGTGGGCTTTTTAGAGCACCACTTTTTTCCATTTAATCAGGTGGGTAACTATTATTCCAATGAAAAAGGCAATTCCCATGTTTGTCGTTACAAAACCGATTCCTGCTATCAATATGGTAATAAATAGGTCATTTTTCTCCTTAATATCTCGAATGAGTACTGCCAATTCCAATCCGGCAAAAAGAAGAAGAATCCCAAGCACGGCATTAGGGATAGATGAGAAAAGTACCAATCCAATAGATCCAAAGCCTAAAGCAATCACCAAAAAAACAGTCCCGATCATTAAATTTGAACCACCTGTTCGGGCACCAAACCGGTAATGCGCAGCAAGCCCGCCAGCACCGTGACACATAGGCATCCCGCCTAAAAAACCAGTAATGATATTAATAATCCCCATACTTAAAGAAAGATTGATATTCGTCACTTTTTTAGTAGCTTCTTCTTTTTTAAAAAGGGACTGGCAAGTATCTACAGTCCCTATCACAGCGTTACCTAACGTTAAAGGAACCTGGGGAATAACCAGAAAAATCAGAGCTATGGAAAAATCATTGAATGACGGAATATATAATTGAATGGGAGTTGGTCCAAAGTTAAAATCCATGACACTCAAAGACCTGGTAAAGAGACCCACCATAAGTCCACCAATAACGATAATTAAAGCGGCTGGGAATCGTTTGTTTGATATTAAAATCAGAGTTACAATACCGCCTATAATTCCGAGAAGTAAATTGGCAGAAATCCCCCAAAATGAATTAATTACTCCAGTCTGTTCAATTAGCAATTCAGGTTTTAAAACAAAGCCAATCCCTTTGCTGATTAAAATAAGTCCCAATCCCAACTGGATACCTCTAACTATCGGTTTTGAGAAAAATTTAGCAATCCAATTGATAAGACCAGTCAATGAGAGCAGCAATAGTATAACACCGAAAGTCAAACCTGATGCAGCTAAGACTGGAAGGGTGATTTTTGCTGGAAAGGCAATAGCTATAGCAGAAACGACCTTTAACGGCTGAACCGGAATAGGAAGTTTATAGAAAAATCCGCATGATAAATAAAAGATCCCTATCATCAAAAATACTGTAGTGGCACTCAACTGACAGATAATAATAAGCGCCAGTGAAAGTGGAATTAATGTTCCAAGATCACCCAGAGAACCTGAAAATTCAAGTCTATTAAACTGGTAGGAAGCAATTTTCATAAGGAAATTAATTAAAAAAATTAAGAGAATAATTGCGAATTATTATAATCCTGGTAAAAAAAATTGCCATTACCTCAGTTCACATTTTTCCACAGAGGAAAAAAGTTTATTAATGATAGATATAAACTGAATTGACCTTCAGCTTAAAAATCATATTTTTTAGCAACATCAAGTGCATAATTTTTATCAATACCCAGAAAACGCCTTGTGTCTCTGGTTGACTTTTGCCCCAAAAGTTTTTGAACAATGAAAATATCTTTCGTGTCTTGATAAATGACCGATGGTTTAGTTTTACGAATACTTTTCGAGCTCAAATATTTTGTATCAATATTAGTGGCTTCGGCGTAGGACTTAAAAATATCATTCCAGTTATTTTCATCTAAATGTGAATGAATAGATTTGTTAGAATAGAAAAGAAAATCCAATTTTAAATCAGTCTCATTGATAAATCGATTCAAAACCGCAATTGTCTTATCACTAAGACATATCGTTAAAGGTACACCCGTTTTCTTTTGATGAAGGTCAAATCTTGATTTTAAGGCACCGTCAAAAAGAATGTCGGATAAGGTAACAAGGACTAAATCACAAGATCTTAAGTAGGAATCAAGCTGAAATCTAAAAAAAGCCCAATCTCTGAGCGAATGTTTTCCTGAAACTCTATTTCTTTTTCCGGGTTCAGGTTTCTTATCTGAAAGCAGCTTACCCGCTTTGTGCAACTGATAGTTATTATATACTTTCTCAATATGAGACTCAATTTTTAAAACTTCTTCAATGGTTAATGGCCTTGGAGTCATATTCTGTTCAATGATAAAGATGTTATAAAAATACCGTGACAATTTCTTATAATCACTGTTTTATACACTAGTCAATAACAATGATTATAAGAAATTGTCAAGATCAAAGAACCTGTATGATCTAAATAATATTTCCAACCTAAAGATTTGTCTTTTCTACATTAGAGACCCAAAAGGACAGGAAAGTTAACGACTCACTGTCCTTTGATTATTACTTAAAAAACCTCTTATTGATAGCTTTTTGGTTTTAGACGATGTTCAGAGTTTAATATCTGAATTCATCCTGGTAACGATAACCGGCAACTGTTTCCGATGGTTGGGTATAATCCACTAAAAAAATGTCAGGGTAAACGCCGGAAACGCATGGCAGGTGTTCCGAAATTTCACCATAAAGTAACTGCTTGACGATGATGGACGGAAAAGCAGTGCAAGATCGACTTTAATCATATAGTCCAAAGAATTTTGGGTTTATATTCTATTTTGGTAACACGGGTTTTTTTACGTTAAAAATTAGAAAATATCAAAAATGAATATTCATAGAGATAGAAATATGTCTTTAAGGAAAATTTTGGAAATTCTTAGCCGAACACTACCGATGATTGGCAGATTCTATAAGGTTTTTTTTGACTTACCAATCGATTTCTAATAGCATCAGTGAAAATATTCAATACTTTGCAAGCAAATAAATCGTTTGGTCATATTCGTTCCAATTGTTGAAGAACAGTACAATCTTTTGCTCCAGTCGCAAAATTATTGCTGAGATATCTAAATTAGTAAGTTTGGCTTGTTGCCCAACAGAAAAGGTTTTAAAAGCACTTTCCCAGGAGTTTGACTTTTTATCGATCGGGTATATTGAGGCAATTAAATCACTGATCATAAATGGATGAAATCTTACCTCCCCTCTTATTGTTATTGTTTAGTATATCTGATGAAAAATGGAAGAAACAAAAAAAGATTGGCATCTTTACGAAAATGATTTTTTCAGTGGTTTAGTAACTGAAAAGAATTCTTTCATGTCGCTGGCCAAAAAACAAAATTATAAGAAAAAATCGATTTTATTTCTTAAAGATGAACTTGGAAACTCCTGTTTCTATGTTCAGGAAGGAATAATAAAAATTTACAACTCAACTGTTGAAGGGAAAGAGCCTATCTTTTTCCTGCGGAAGAAAGGTGACATGTTTGGAATTGCTGACCTGGTTAACAGTGAAGTGCGAAAAGCTAATGCGGAGACATTAACATCTACTACCGTTTGGAAATTGGGGAAGGTTGATTTTGAAACACTTTTGGACAAGCACCACTTATTTTCAAAAAGAATTATTCAGGTCCTTGGTAAACGAATACGGTATCTTGGTCAAACGATTGAAAACTTAATGG
>Ga0233437_1007784_pt1 | contig 10209 bp, 9 predicted proteins | sample SI_122_August201_FD_182714 | JGI IMG/M metagenome (GOLD analysis project Ga0233437, IMG submission 182714) | Seawater microbial communities from Saanich Inlet, British Columbia, Canada - SI_122_August2016_200_MG | ecosystem: Environmental > Aquatic > Marine > Inlet | place: Canada: British... | reverse complement strand
CGCCTTGAGTCGTGACCTATCATTCTTCAACAAACATTTAAAATAGACTTCCTGCGAAATATGTCTAAAACCTAATCTTCAATCTTCTTCACCTTGGCATCTTTAAGCAAAGCGCCACTACCCACCTCTTGCACCTTATCTACTTTTCTCTCCATCTGCCGCACTCTAGTCCCAGCCAAAGATTCATAGTCTGCCTGGAGAGTTTGAATAGTCCTACCATATTTAGAAAATGATTCTTTGAACCTGCCCCATTCGCCCACAAAATCGTCCACATAGGTGATCACCTCTTTTAACTTATCCCCGATCATAAAGTTGCGGTAACTTTCCATGACAGTTCTAGCCACAATAATAAAGGTGAAAGGTGAAACCATGATCACTCTTTGAGACATGGCATAGTCAATTACGCCGGGATGTTTCTGATTTAAATACGAATAAACCGCTTCATTGGGCACAAACAAAATAACATAGTCCATGGTTCCAGAGCTGGGATTAATGTACTCCACTACTTTATCTATCTTGATTTTCACATCCCTGGCAAACTGCTTACCATGAAGTTCTTGGGCTTTTTTGGAGTTGGTTTCCGCCATCTTTTGCAGCTCGGACAACGGGAACTTCACATCTACTGGTACTACTCGCTTATTAGGCAACAGCAAAGTAATATCTGGTCGAAGTTGTGTTCCCTCCAGTTTGGTCTGCTTGGAGTAATGGACACCTTCCAACAAACCGTTAGACTGCAACAAATCCTCAATTATTCTTTCACCCCATTCACCTCGTTTTTGGTTATTAGATAAAATTTGATTCAAGTGCTCTGTACTAGTTCGCAACTCCTGGGTAAGTTCGCGTTGTTGCTCTAACTGCTTGGTCAAACTGCCAAACTGCTGTCCTCGCTCTTTCTCAAGCCTAGAAATCTCTAACTGCCTCTGTTTAAGATCATCTTCTAGTTGTTTAACAATTTTTGATATCTGATTATGCTTATTCTCTAGATCTGTCTTGATAACATCTTTTTCACTTTCCAAGATGCGCTTGCTTTGCTGGGCTGTTTTTTCTGCCGTCTCACCATAAATCCGGTTTACCAACTGCTCGATATCTACCGCCTCATCTTTTTTTAACCTTCTCTCCAACCATAAAGCTACCACCACAAAGCCAACTAACACTACACCGGCAAAAACTACTAACTCACTCATGGTGCAAGTATACTATTATATGTCTGTGCAAAATACCACACAATTAAATCATAGGGCTAAGTCCAGATTATCCCCAGCCTCCACCACAAGAAGGTCTATAAATAGGCGTCTGCAGAAAAAAAACAATCGAAACTGGCCAGTACTATTTTTTTCTCTGGCCTGTTTTTATCTAGTTTGGTATATTCTCCACCAAGTTCGTCCTGCTCAAATCCAACACTTACCGGTTTACAACAGCTACGCACCTCTTACTCTTACCTGGGCACTAGGTTGGTATTTTCTAACCAGATTCTTCACCAAAAAACACATCACCAGCCTCATCATCTCTCTCTGGCTCACCATCCCTCTAGTCCTCAAACTTCAAAACGTCATTTTGGATACTACTACTGTAGTAGTGTTAAGTTTGGCAATGCTTGTTTTACTGATAGTTAACAAGCTAGTCATCAGAAATTAATCAAAATATGTTTATTTGAGTTCAAAATCACGACAGAATCACAACATATATCACGACAACACATCTATGATATACTTTGATGCATATGTTTAAAGTATCCCGCCAAAAAACTACTCAAAATCTAACCGCTATTACTCAAAACCTGCACACTCCGGAAGAAAAGCTCATCTGTTTTTCTGCACTTTTAGGATCAAAGACCCTAGATTTAATTGGCCGTAAACTAGCTATCATCGAGTTATTGGAAGAAGAAACTCCATACACAGAAATTAGCAAAAAAATTGGGGTATCCAGTGCCACTATTGCCTCTGTAACCAACAGCATGGCTCCTAGCGTCCGCCAGATGATCACCACCAAGCTAGCTCAGGAAAAAAGAATCGATACCCTGACCAATAAACTCTGGAAAGTATTGCCAAGTTGGTTAAAGTCTTAATTTTTCATCTGGTCGCCAGTTTACCAAACAGCTATAATAACCTCCATCTATGTCTTCATCTTTCTACATCACCACCACCCTACCTTACGTCAATGCTTCTCCTCATATAGGGTTTGGCCTAGAAATTATCACGGCCGATGTGATTGCCCGTTACCACCAGCTCTTGGGTGAAGAAGTAGTTTTTAATACCGGTGTAGATGAGCATGGGCAAAAAATATTTAACCAAGCACTGGAAAACAATCAAGATCCTCAAACATATGTAGATGAATACGCGCTTAAATACCAAGATCTCAAAGATCAACTAAATTTAAGCTATACAGATTTTATCCGTACAACTAACAAAGATCATAAAAAAGCAGCTCAAGAGTTTTGGAAGTTGTGTCATAAAAATGGAGATATCTACAAAGATAGCTACACCACCAAGTACTGTGTGGGCTGTGAGCTAGAAAAAACAGATAGTGAACTAGAAGATGGACGTTGTCCTCTGCATCCAAATCGAGATATTGAACATAGACAAGAAGAAAACTACTTCTTTAAGTTTTCCAAGTACCAAGCTCCTTTACTCAAACTTTACAAAGAAAATCCTGGGTTTATTCAACCCGCCGGCAAGATGAAAGAGATGGTGTCTTTTGTAGAGGGAGGAATAAAAGACTTTAGCATTTCGCGCCTTAAAGAAAAAATGCCCTGGGGTGTGGAAGTGCCAGATGACAAAGATCACGTCATGTATGTTTGGTTTGACGCCTTAATTAACTATATTAGTGTTCTTGGTTGGCCCAAACAGCTAGAAAAATATGAGCAATTTTGGCCTGGAGTTCAGATTGCCGGCAAAGATAATCTGCGTCAACAGTCTGCTATGTGGCAAGCCATGCTACTTTCTGCCGGTCTAGATCCATCAAAGAAAATTCTTATCAACGGATTTATCAGTGTAGATGGACAAAAAATGAGTAAGTCTTTGGGTAATGTTATCTCGCCTCAAGACATGATAGATAGATATGGTCTAGATGCTACTAGATGGTTGTTGTTAAATCTGGGACCTATTGGTTTAGATATGGATGTATCTTGGGATAAATTTGATACTTCCTACACTGCTACATTAAGTCATGGTCTGGGCAACCTGTGTTCAAGAGTCGCCAAGTTGGCAGAACAATCTAAAGCAACTAGCTCCAACACCCCACTTTCGCTAACCAAAGTATTCCAGGAATCTATGGATAACTATGATGTTTCATCGGCTGTAAACTGGATAAATGATCAAGTCGCCAAAGCAGATGTTTACTTAAGCCAAACCAAGCCCTGGTTGCTAGAGGGACAAGAAAAAAAAGAAGCTGTGAGTACGGCCGTTGACCAAATACTAGAAATTTCCCACCACCTTTCTGTCTTTATGCCCAGCACTGCTCAAACAATTTCTACCCATTTTTCAAAATCCAGCATATCTAGTCTTTCACCATTATTCCCAAATTTAAAATAAATCATGTCATCAGAAAACAACCTCCAAAAATACGTCCGTCGACACCCAGTTAAAACTCAACGATTCTTGGAAATACTACCCGGATTTGTCTCTTGGTCTTTAATTTTATTTCCCATCTGGGGTTCTTTTGTTGTTCCCAATCTAGTGGCCTACTACACTATATTATTTGTAGTTTATTGGCTTTACCGCTCTTTCACTGTGGCAGGTCTGGCAGTTTCTTCCCACTTTGCCATCAAGGCCTCAAAATCTTTTGACTGGATTAGATTACTCAAAGAAAAATACTCTAATACATGGAAAAAAATTCACCATATTATCGTTATTCCCACATATAGCGAACCTCTGGCTACTCTAGAGCAAACTATCCAAGGATTGGTAGATCAAACAATTCCTGGCAAAAATATCCACGTTATGCTGTCTTTTGAAGAGAGAGAGGGAGAAGAAGCCAGACAAAAAGCCAAGCAACTACTGGCCAAGTTTAGTGGTAAGTTTGGTCATCTCTGGACCACATATCACCCAGATATTGAAGGTGAGGTGAAAGGTAAATCTGCCAATACTTGTTGGGGAGCCAAAAAAGCTAAAAAGTTATTAATAGATGAAGCAGGCATACCTATAGATCAAGTTACTATCACTAGTGAAGATGCCGATGCTAGGTTTCATCCCGCCTACTTTGCCAACATTACCTACGAGTTCCTGTCCAACCCCAAACCTCACAACAATGTCTGGCAAGGTGCGGTGGTTTTTTACAACAACATCTGGCGCGTCCCGGCTCCTATACGAGTAGTGGCCTCGATGTTTTCTGTTATCCAGATGTACATTCTTAAAAGATCGGACAGATTAATTAATTTCTCCACCTATACCACTTCCCTTAAACATGTGGACGAGATTGGCTACTGGGATACCGATGTGATTCCAGAAGATTACCGATTATTCTTTAAGTCCTACTTTGCCAAAAAAGGCCAGTTCTGGGTTCGACCCATTTTTCTACCTATCTTTGCCGATGCTGCCGAAGCCAACGGCCTCATCAACACCTTTATTAACCAGTACGAACAACTTAAACGTTGGGCTTGGGGGGTGAGTGATGACGCCTATATTATTAAGAAATTTATAGAAGCCGATGAAATTCCTTTTTGGGATAAAGCTGTCCGAGTTACCAAAACTATCGAGGATCACTTCTTGTGGCCGGTTAACTGGTTTGCCATCACTATCGCCGCCTTTTTCCCACCTCTTTTAAATCCAGAGTTTAGTAGATCCATCATAGGTAAAACTCTACCCCAAGTGACATCTACCTTACTCACTCTATCTTTAGTCTCGATGCTAGTTATCTTTATTCTCGATGCTCTTAATCGCCCTCCCAAACCAGGTGGTCGCTCTATCTTGTCCTACATCCTCCAACCTCTAGAGTTTCTGATGCTACCTATCACTGGATTTTTCTTTGCCGCCCTACCTGGCATAGACGCCCACACCAGACTGATGTTTGGCAAGTACATTGAGTACCGGGTGACGGAGAAGGTATAAGTTCTTTGTCATTCTCATCCTGATTAGGCTCTCACCTATGTCATCCTCGCGAAGCGGGGATCCAGGATTAACAGACTTGTAGTGAAATAAAGAATGAGTTAATTATGGATAGATTTTATAGAATTTTCGCATGTTTCTGATGACGATAGTAGCCAAAGCTACTTGAGGAAGAAGAAGTATCGAAAATGCATAAAAGATGCCATAAGTAGTCGTTGTCTTATTTTGCTACAAGTCTGATATTGCGAGCCTAACTGGATCCCCGTTTTACCTAGCCGAAGCAAAGCGAAGGCTGGTTACTCGCTACGCTCGTTCGAGGATGACAGAAGGAGGTGAGCTACTATCGAATTTTAATCATAATTGTGCAATGATGTAGACAGTAAATTTATATAACTGGATTACATCCTATGAAGTGTTGGCTCATCAAGATAGATAAGTTTTTAGATTCAAAATTACCCTTAGTTATTTTGCTATCCCTAGTTGTTCTTTTACGACTACCCAACTTCTTTGAACCATATTGGTACGGTGATGAAGCTATCTACTTAACAGTCGGTCAATCCATGAACGCCGGACAACAGCTCTATACCCAGATCGTAGATCATAAAACTCCCATTATTTACTACCTAGCTAGAGTCCCCGACCAGTTTAACTTTCGCCTATTACTCTTGGGCTGGATGATGGTTAGCACTTGGGCTTTCTTTAAAGTTTCAAAAAAACTACTCAAAAACCATAAAGCTGTCATGGTGAGTAGCATCATGTTTGTATTACTCACCACCCTGCCATGGCTGGAAGGTCATATTCCAAATGGAGAGTTGTTCGTAATGGGCTTTGTTCTGGTAGGTGGTTGGTTAATGACCAAAACCAAGCTCTGGCAACAACTCATCAAACCAAGCTTAACTCCCAACAAACCAGTAGTGATTAATAATCTACCTAGAACAATTGGGTTTACGATCCAGACTTGGCTCAAGGAAAAATGGTTTAAAAAATGGCGAGTCACCACAACCGAAACTGTCATCTTACTTTTGAGTGGTTTGTTGTTGAGCCTGGGCTTAATGACTAAAGTCCCAGGTCTGTTTGATGTAGCAGCGTGGGGTCTAGTAGGTTGGTTTGTAATTACCAATCGTCTACCAACTCCCAGAACTTCTCTTCAAGATAAAAAAGATTTTGCCAAAGACAGTTTAATTGTCATTCAAAAATTGAGTGCTCTGGTGCTGGGAGTTCTAGTTCCTATCATATTTTTTATCGTTTTTTACTATGCCTTAGGTTCAGGCCCAGACTACCTTAACTTTGGCCTACTATATAACCTACATTATGCTGGCAACTGGGGCCTACCTTTTTCAAATCCAGTTTTGGTTTGGCTGTTTACTCTCCAAGGTAAATTTTTAATTGCAGCTGGTTTAGTGGTTGTCCTTACCTGGGCCCGCCATAAATTTTCTGGCAGATTTCAGTTCATTGCTACTTGGTTAGTACTGGCTCTATTCGCCAGCTTACTTTCCAACCGCCCCTATCCACACTATTTTCAACAACTAGTTCCACCCGCCATGTTGTTACTTGGCTACCTCATAGAAAAAGCTCTAACCCTGGCTCAGTCCCGCAAACTAATACTTAAAAACTCTTGGTCTTGGATCATGAGTGGAGTCATTGTTGCCTTAATGTTAGGTGCCTTTATCCTGCTGGGCTTCCGTCCATATGCTACTGCTAGCTACTATGGCTCATGGTTTAAGTTAGTGACTGGCAAACAATCAGCAGAAGAATACAGAAATAGTTTTAATCATCTGATGGCGGATAATTACAAACTAAGTGCATTTTTCAAAGATACCGGCACCAAGCGTCTGTTTATTTGGGGCACCAATCCAGCCCTGTATGCTCTATCACAGACAGTTCCGGTGGGAAGGTTTACAGTATCATTCCATATCATAGATATTGACGCCTATGATGAAACTATGCAAGCTCTCACCCAAACACCACCACCTTATATTGTGGTGATGAAAGATGAGAGAGCTCCATTTCCAGAATTTTATAGTTTTTTAAATAACAACTATATTCTTCAGTCCAATGATGATCAGTATCAACATATGACACTCTGGAAATATGCCCCTCAACCACAAATTAAACAATAAACTAATAAAATTGAACTTGGCTATCAGCCTAAGTTTGGTCATTGGCTGGTTGATACTATATAGAAATCTCCAACCTAGCTTGCCTCTTTTTTACACCCTACCTAGTCCAGAAGCTAGCCTAGCCTCCAAAGAATGGTTAGCCATTATTCCAGGAATTTCGATAATTATTAATAGCGTTCACTGGATTCTTGCCAGACAACTTAAACTAAGACTAAATCAACCGACTGTTTGGCGATTGTTTTGGCAAATGACAACCATGATTCAAATTTTGTTGGCAACCGCCTTCGTCAGAATTATCTGGATTACGTATTAGACTAAAATAGACTAATAACACTATGTGGTTTTTTTTAACTAGCTTCTTGATATCTGCTCTGGTCGCTCCAGTGGTAATTAAACTGTATAACCGAAGAAAATGGGTGGATGATCCTAAAAAAAACCACCACGCCAAGGTTGTCCATACCAAAGCTGTAACTAGAGGCGGAGGCGTTGTAGTATTTTTTGGTATCGCTATTGCTTCTCTTTTCTTACTAGAAGTTGATAAATATCTCATCGCCATTCTCTGTAGTACTGGACTGCTCATGTTAACTGGCATCTGGGATGATGTGAAAGATATCAGTCCCTTTATCAGGCTGGGTGTTGGTTTTTTGGCAGCTCTAATTGTTGTTGGAGCTGGAATCGGCATTGCCTATGTAACCAATCCTTTTGGAGATGGAGTTATTCATCTTAACTGGCCTCAGCTCGCTTTCACCTTTCAAGGAATACCCCACACTATCTGGATCTGGGCGGATATCTTCGCTCTTATCTTTATTCTCTGGAACATGAATATCGTCAACTGGTCTAAAGGAGTTGATGGACAGATGCCAGGATTTGTGAGTATTGCAGCTTTAATGATTGGCTTTTTATCTTACAGATTTATAGATGATCCCACTCAGTTTAATACCGCTCATTTAAGCTTTATCACTGCTGGAGCTTTTGCTGGTTTGCTAGTCTGGAACTGGTATCCACAAAAAATCTTGCCTGGATACGGGGCAGGTTCGATAGCTGGATTCATGTTGGGAGTACTAGCTATACTTTCTGGAGCAAAAGTAGCTGCTATCTTAATGGTGCTAGCTGTGCCTACGGCAGACGCCATCTTTACCATATCTAGAAGAATCATCGCCGGTAAATCTCCGTTCTTGGGAGACAGAGGTCATTTGCATCACAAATTGCTGGATGTGCTGGGCTGGAGTATTCCGCAAGTAGCAGCCTTTTATTGGTCTAGTAGCTTTTTACTAGGCTTTTTATCTCTGTATTTGAATACTACTCATAAATTGATTACAATATCGGCAGTCGGTAGTATAGTTTTTGCATTTTTAGTTTGGGCTAAGTTAGGGAGTGGGAAAGGTAAAAAGAAATGAAACAACCCAAAGCTGGAAAAGTCTTTCTTGCTCTTCTACGTGCAGTTCGACCCAGACAATGGGTTAAAAATGCTTCTCTGTATGCCGCTTTGTTATTTTCCGGTTTCTTATTTCACATCCCAGCCTCTGGCCCTTCCTATTTTGTGACTGTCACTTGGGCAGTAGTTCTATTTTCCATTTTGGCCTCAAGTGTTTATCTAATCAATGACGTAGTCGATGCCAAGCCAGACAGCCGTCATCCATTCAAAAAGAACAGGCCTATTCCGTCTGGAGAACTACCCATTCCTCTAGCCATTTTTGTAGCTATCATGGGCATGTCATTTGTATTTCTAGCCTCTCTTCGCCTCCAACCTTTCTTCCTAGTTCTCATGGTGCTGTATGTTGTGATGCAACTACTTTACGCCAAGTACTTAAAACACATTCCCATCCTAGACGTGGTGACTATCTCTACTGGATTTTTAATTCGAATTTACGCTGGAGCAATTGTGGTTAACCTACACATGAGCGTTTGGTTCCTGCTCACCGTTATCTCGGCTTCCTTGTTTTTATCTGTCGCCAAGAGACAGAGCGAAAGAACTTTGCTTGAAAATACTGCCTCCCATCTGCTGGGCAGTACTCGCAAGATACTATCTAGATACAGCCAACGACTGCTTGACCAGTACACTAGTATGTTTGCCACTGCTACTTGGTTAAGTTACGCTTTATTTGCCTTTCAAAGTCAGACTTTCCAGAGCACCAATCCTCACTTCATAGACATCTATACTGCTCTTCCCAAATCCTTTCATTCGGAAAAATTACTGATGCTATCTTTGCCTTTTGTGATCTACGGGGTGATGAGATACCTGCACTTGATTTACGAAAAAAATCACGGAGAATCACCAGAGAGAGTATTGTTTTCTGATAAACCTATCTTTATCGATGCAGCCTTGTTCGTGGTCGTTGTATTTACTGTAATCTATGTTTTAGGATAATCCCTTTATGTTGTCCGATTTACTGATTATTTTTGTGACTGGTATCTTGACCTATCTAATTTCTGGCCTAGTCCTACCTTACATATTAATTAAAAAGTTTGACTTGCCAGACAAAGGTTGGGGATTTGGTAGAGTTGCTGGTTGGCTGGCCGTAGGAGCTCCCATCTGGTTTTTAGCTCACCTAGGTATTCCCATTAACACCCAGATGGGTGTCTGGTTAATTATCTTGCCTCTACTGGGACTATCAGCGATTTTTACCAAAAACAACTGGTCTAAGCTCAAAGCTGTTGTTACATCTGCCAAACCTTATATCTGGGCAGAAGAGATACTATTCTGGTTTGGATTTATCTTCTTAAGCCTTGTTCGCGGACATCAACCAGATGTAAATGGTCTAGAAAAGTTTATGGATCATGGGTTTATGGAAGGATATCTTCGCTCTGCCACACTTCCAGCTGGTGATATGTGGCTAACTGGTTTTGATATCAACTACTACACGTTTGGTCACTTCATGGGTAGTATCTGGATGAGAATCTGGGGAGTCTTACCAGAAATTAGTTACAACTTGCTTCTGGCTTTAATCATGGGCTTAACCTTGGCTGGCACTTTCCAGTTTGTAACAACCATTTTAAGTAAATCCAATCTAGGATCGCTCAAAACAAAACTGATGGCTGGTAGCTTG
>Ga0233437_1007783_pt1 | contig 10209 bp, 7 predicted proteins | sample SI_122_August201_FD_182714 | JGI IMG/M metagenome (GOLD analysis project Ga0233437, IMG submission 182714) | Seawater microbial communities from Saanich Inlet, British Columbia, Canada - SI_122_August2016_200_MG | ecosystem: Environmental > Aquatic > Marine > Inlet | place: Canada: British... | reverse complement strand
AGGCTGCCGATCCTGCTCGATTGGCTGAAACGGGAAAGTCCGGATGTTTTGTGCCTTCAAGAGACCAAAGTGCAGGATCAGGACTTTCCGTTGGAACCCCTGGAACAGTGTGGTTACCATGCGGCATTTCGGGGCCAGAAATCGTACAATGGTGTCGCCATACTCAGCAGATCACCGCTTAAAAACCCGGCGATAGATCTTTTTGAAGGGGGAGATGAACAGGCGCGATTCATCAGCGGCACCGTAGACGGCATCCCCATCATAAACGTCTACGTTCCCCAGGGCTTCCAGGTGGGATCGGACAAATTCCAGTACAAGCTGAAATGGCTCAGGTCGCTTCATGATCATATCTCCAGCCGGTATGAACCCCTTGCGCCCCTTCTGGTGGCCGGAGATTTCAATGTGGCCATGGAAGACCGGGACGTCTATGATCCTGATGGATTCAGGGGAGGTGTGGGGTTTCATCCCGAGGAACAGGCACTCATGGAAGAATTTTTCAAATGGGGACTGGTGGATATCTTTCGAAAACACACCACAGAGGGTGACCACTATACCTTCTGGGATTACAGGATCCCAAACGGCTTCAAGCGAAATATGGGCTGGCGCATCGATTACATCATGGGGACAACGCCTGTCGCGGAAAAATCAAGCGACGTCTGGATCGACACCCGGTCGCGGGGGCTGAAAAAACCATCGGATCACACCTTTCTGGTCTCCTCGCTGGATATCTAGTGATCAATCCCCAAAAAATTCCGTATATTCACCATACCCCTCCTTAGCCAGATCCTCTTCAGCCACAAAACGAAGGGCGGCGGAATTCAAACAATAACGATGACCCTTGGGCGGCGGCCCATCCGGAAACAGGTGACCCAGGTGGGAATCCCCGTGACGGCTTCGCACTTCGGTCCTTACGGAAAAAAGGCTCCGGTCCTCTTTTAAAACAATATTTTCCGGTACCAGCGGTTTTGAGAAACTGGGCCAGCCCGTCCCCGAATCATATTTATGGAGGGAACTGAAAAGGGGCTCTCCCGAAACCACATCAACGTATATACCTTGATCTTTGTTATTCCAATAAGCATTATCAAACGGCGGTTCCGTGCCGTCTTCCCGGGCCACCCGATACTGAAGCGGGGTCAGGATTTTTCTGAGTTCATCATCGGTTTTTTTCCGGTATGCGGACCGTTTCGGTACCGCCGCTTGGGGGGGGGTTCCCTTCCATATCTGCGACAGGTACTGGTCACGACCGGAGCCGCTTCTATACTGCCGGTAACCCATTGGATCTTTCTTGTGGTAATCCTGGTGATACGCTTCCGCGTCGTAAAACCTGGAAAATGCCCTGATCTCCGTCACAACGGGCTTATCATAGGTGCCGGATCGGTCCAGAAGGTCCCTGGATTTTGAAGCCGTGCGCTTCTGCCCTTCGGAATGATAAAAAATGGCGGTGGCATATTGATTACCCCGGTCTACGAACTGCCCCCCCGGATCCGTGGGATCAATTTGCCGCCAAAACAGATCCAGGATTTCAGAATAAGACGTTTTCGAGGGGTCAAAGATAATCTGAACCGCTTCCACATGGCCGGTCTTGCCGGAAACCACATCTCGGTAGGAGGGGTTTTCCATGTGCCCCCCCGTATAGCCTGATTTCACCTCCATCACGCCATCCAGACTTTCAAAGGGATGGACCATACACCAGAAACAGCCGCCCGCCAGTGTCGCCTTTTCAACAGGGGTTTGTGCATCCGACCCCACAGGCGCAACCATGAGGGCTGACACCAAAGAAAACAAGACCTTTCCTTTTAAAAACATTTTTTAATTCCTTTCCCAATTGGGTTCAGTCCGTACACCATTGTTGGTTCTGTCACAATAAAGCATCTCTTTTTCTCATGGATTTAAGGATACCCAGCGATACCACGTAAAGGACCCGGGATGTTTCGTTGAGCCCCAACAGCCGGGACGCTTCCCCATCATAAAAAGCGCCGATACCGCAGCAGCCTAAACCCAGAGCCGCGGCAGCCAGGTAAAGCCGTTCCCCCATAAGACCGGCGGTCATCAAGGCGTATCGATACCCCCTGGGACCCCATGCTTCTTCCAGTGACGTCATATGGGTCATAAACATAAAATGAAGAGACGCCCCCGCCATCCATCCCTGATCCAGACAAATTCGGGACATGGCACCGGTGAAATCACCGGGCTTTACCAGGCCCAAGCGGGCTTCTTTTTCATCCACCAGGTAGAAGCCGTCCCCGAGGGATTCAATATTGTTTGTTAAAATCCCGCTGCAAATACTGTGGGCATATGGATCCATGCCGCCGCAATCTTTTGCCGTGATAACGTTGATCAACGCATACAAATGAGAAACGGGCAGGGTTTCGGCCACAAAATTCCTGCTGGATCTTCTGCGGAAAACCGCTTCCGGATAAGGCAGATCCGGTTCAGGACGGGACTCTGAAAAAACCGGGATCCGGGATTTCAAATTGATTCCCAGATGGTTACACACCTTCAAGTCCGTTTCGACCGATTTCAGGTCATATCCTGCATGGTGAATCGCGGGGACCAAAGGCGCTTCGATCTCACGGGGGGAAACTTGACTCGCCTTTTTGACCGTTTCAGACAAATCCTCGATAACCAGAGGATCAAATGTCTCGAGAGAATCAAGCTCCCCCCTGACCCGGCAGGCGGCCAGAGCCACTTCACGTTCTTCATCCAAACCGAGCAGATGATTGACCCTTTGATCTTCAAAATCGAACGTGTTTTCAAATGGGTGACCCAGCGCCTTGAGCGACAGATGTAGATTTTCAAGCACATGGCCCGTATCCAGCAAATGGTAACGGTAAGAGCGATTCCCGTACTTCCATGCACTTCTCGCAAAAATGGCTGTCAGGAAAAACGCAAGCGGCATACCGGCTGAAGCGCGATCATTTACAAACCGGTTCACGTCACCTGAAAAACGGCCGTCCCGCAATCTCACCAGACTGTGATCATAAATGGAGAAATGATAGATTCCGTCATCGAGCCCCCCTACACCATGGGACATCACATAGATTTCCGTTGGATAAAGGGCGCCCGCCGAAGCGGCGCTTCGATAATAGAACATGCCGTTGGCATGACGTGATTGCGAAGTTAAGGTGTAAGTTAAAAGCAGGATTCTGGAGAGTTCTTCCAGGTCAAAAACCCCATTACTGACACGGGTTTTACAGGAACCTTCATACAGGGAGAAAAGGTCCTCCCCGGGAAGCGGCATGTCACGGGGCATTGCGACGGTTTCCCGCCCGTCATAGCGCTTAATGGTTTCCGGCTGGTTCTGCCAGTCCAGAAAATGCCCGCCCATTTTTGACCGGTCATAGCTGGTCTTTTCGTGATATGCACCGGCGGTTTGGCTCATGCCTTCCTCGCGTTCGGGTTTAAGGTGTCAGGAATAAGGTATTCGGTCACCCCGGGTTGAAAAGGCCAGGACAAAATCCTTACACCTTATCCCTTACACCTGAATAATACCTTAGGCCGCTTCCAGCTTCTGCCGGTCGGCCATATCCATCATAATCCGTTCCCTGGCCTTGTCGATACCCAAGGCATTTCTTTTCTTGTCAATGTGGGCAATCATCATGCGGGCCATCTCATAAGGATCCGCTGTAAACCCCCATTTTCCAAACCCCATCTTTTCAAGCCCACCAAAGAGATGCTGGTGAAACTTGGTTCCTTCTATGATGGGATAGGTCACGCCGAAAACCGTATAAACACCCGATGCCACAAAATACTGCCCGATGGCGATGGCCTTTTCACTCATCCATTCGGGAGCAGCACCGGCTACGGGAAGATCCGCTAAGCTGTCTCCCAAACCTCCGGTACGGACCATTTCAGAGCATGCGGTAAGAATCCGGCTGTTATCCGCGCATGAACCCAACCCCAGCACAGGCGGCATGCCCACCGTCTCACAGACTTCACTAAGTCCGGGACCCGCCATGGCCGCAGCCTCGGGCTTGTATAAACCCGCCTTTGCCAGGGCAATCTGGGAACATCCGGTCTGCACCACCAGGACATCGTTTCGAATCAGTTCTTTTACCAGTTCCACGTGTACCCAATCCTGCTTGACCCTTGGGTTGGTACAACCGACCACGCCGGCTACACCCCTGATCCGCCCATTGATGATATTCTCATTAAGCGGTTTATAGGAACCCCTGAAGGTTCCACCCAACATGTAGTTGATGTATTCCATTGAAAAACCGTGAATGCCGGAATTCCTGATGTTGGGAATCTCAATGGGCACTTTCCGGTTTTTGAACCGCTCAATGGCACCTTTGACAATGGCATCTGTGCATGCCCTGGGATCATGCTCAACAAATGCAATATGGTCCACCCCCTCGATGCGGCATCTGGGGTTTGTTGTAAAAAGTTTTGTTCCATAACAGTCAGCCACCTGAGCAAGGCCCTGTTTGATGCACTGCACATCAACGCCCATGGCGTCCACAGCGCCGGTCACCAGGATGGTTTCCGTGCTCATGAAGTTGCCTGCGTGGGGAACGCCGTGCCGACTCAGCATTTCCGCCCCGGAACAACACATGCCCACCAGGTTAATCCCTTCCGCTCCCGCATCTTCTGCGAATTTCAAAAGTTCAGGGTCGTCCACCGATGCCAACACGGACTCAAACAGGTTCGGTTCATGGCCATGAATAACAATGTTCACCTCGTTTTCCTTGAGGCACCCCATATTGACATCCCCCTGGACCGGCGTGGGCGTACCGAAAAGAATATCGGAAATTTCGGTTGCCACCATGGAACCGCCCCAGCCATCCGCCAATGCGGTTCGGCTGCATTGTTGGGTAAGGTTTTCGTAATGCTGGTCCACCCCCATGTGGGTCCGATGCAATAATTCCATAATTTCGCGCATGGCCCCTCGGGGTACCACGCCATGCTTTCTCCATGTCTCCAGGGTTTTTTCGGGAACTCTTTTGGCAAAGGGAATCTCTCCTTCCACCTGGGTGTAGGTCCTTTCCAGCTCCTTATGAAGATCCATGGCAATATCCTTGATTTCCCGACCCTCCACCTCAATCCCCAAACTGGCAGAGACCGCCTCTAGTTTAACAGGATCTTTTATGGAATACTCTTTGATATGACCGTTCACAACCTCTTTGAATAACGCCAGCATACTCATTCCATGATCGGTATGGGCCGCTGTCCCGGTCGCCACCATTCTTCCAAAATTACGGGCCTGAATCGTATCGATGGTCGCACCACACACCCCGACCTTCCCGTAAGGGTCCTTGGAATTCAATCTACAGGGTCCCATGGAGCAGTGCTTACAACAGGCTGAAACCGCACCGATCGGGCAAGCCTTCATTGACGCGGCACGGTGATGTGCCGTTTCAACCCCATCTTTTTCAGCCTTTTTAAGCATCTGGGCCGTTGCCTCACAAGTGGTTACGCTTTTGATGTCCAAAGGCTTTATTTCTTTAATTTTCATGTCCTTTTCCATACTTGCCTCCCTGGCTGATATTCCCCCTCCGTGGAGAAATCCACCCTAATTTTAGATTAACTCGAAATGGTCAAGAAAAGAACACACTGATAAAAACCCTATGCCTTAACCGAAAACCGTTTCTCTCTAAAATGGATTTTTGCCCGCTGGCACCTTGGGCAGGTGAGTTGGTCGGGAAGCGCCTCAAATGGAACCCCCGGTTCAACACCTGCCTCTTTACATCCCTTTTCCGGTTCATAACCATAACCGCATGGGCACTTGTAAACGTGAACCTTTCTATAACCTTCCTTTGCCATAATTTAATGGACCCTCCTTTAAAACCTGATTTGGAAAAATGAATAGAATTCACTCTGAATAATTAGGAAGCAGTTTTCGTGCCAGCGGGCCCCGGAAGCGATCAGATGTAGGATATTCGTTGAAATTTCAAACATTTGGGACAGAAGGATTTCCCTTATGACGATTCGTTACTGTCTCACAAAAAGTCGATTTTTGAAACAGATGTGTCACGTATTTCGCCATAAGACATTGATTCATCTGGTTTTTAAGCGTCTCATCAAAAGTCGATACATTTTTGTACTATGAAACACATTGGTCTTTTGAATCATTTAAATGGTAGTAGGGATACTGCCAGGCATGATGCTGATTAGAGCGCAAAAGGCTTTCAAGCCCCATACGGAGCATTGGGGCCTCGGAAAGAAATACTTCCACCATCCTGCTTGTCCTTTGGTCCGTCTACTGCGTTGCACCCGCCAGCACATATCCACAAATATGCACAGACGGATGCGCCTTGTATACGAACCAAATTACGGCGCAATCTGGCGGATTTATTTATTTCCGAGACCCTTGGACTTCAACATTTCAGCACGGGTAGAAGAAAGTTCAGGTTTTCGGGACGGGCCCTTTTACTTTAGAGCCTGTTCCGATTCAATGGGCAGAAATTCTCTTAAAACCGATTCATAGCTTCCCTCAGAAGACGGTTCACCGGCTGGTGTCTTTACATCCGGCGGGGGTTCGGCACCTGCCATCTCTCCGGCATGGGGCTTTTCGGACGTCTCAACCACCGGTTTTTCGGACGTCTCAACCACCGGTTTTTCGGACGTCTCAACCACCGGTTTTTCGGACGTCTCGACCACCGGTTTTTCGGTCATGGGTGAGGATTCAGGCGCAACACCGCTGCTGGTAATGGAGATAAAGTTACCTGATCTATCGAGGAATACGGAAAGATTCACCAAGACCTCAAAATTCATTGAATACGCCACCTTTTCCCCGTGAACCCCCATGGATGCATTTTTGCATTTGATGTCTTCCCCCACATCCAGGTTATGAACCCTTTTGAAAATTTTCTGGATCACGTTGCGGTCAAAATTGGAAGCAATGGCTTCAGCCAGCGCTTTCTCCCCTTTTCGAATGGCCTTAGGATTCGCGACTCTCATATGCACCACTCCTTCACTTTAAATGCAGGATCTCTTCTGCAAGATTTAGATAACACCTGCCGCCAAAGGACCCCATATCCCGAAGAAAAATGGGGATACCGTCCATGGGGGCGTTTTTCAACAAAGCATTTCTGGGGATGACCGTGTTAAACAGCAGATGGCCGAAACGCTCCCTGGCAGACTCACAAATACGCTGGCTTTCGCTTTCACCCACATCAAACATGGTCAGAAGAATACCGCCCATGTGCAGCCTGGGATTGCCGTTTTTTTTGACGATATCCATGATTTGCATCAAGGGCGCAACCGCATCCAGGGCGTATGCTTCACATTGCATGGGAACGAGCAGAAAATCCGCTGCTGTCAGGGCGTTAAAGGTGAGAAGTCCTAAAGAGGGGGGCGTGTCCAGGATAACATATTCAAAAGAGTCCTTTACCCGGTCCAGAAAATACCGAAGTTTTTTTTCTTTGTCGGGGGATTTCATCAGTTCCATTTCCACCCTGAACAGCTCCATTCGGGCGGGCAGCAACTTCAAAAAATCCAGCCTGCTTTTGAGAATAACATTCGCCGGTGCAGCACCGTCAACCAGGGCATGATACATGTTTTTCTTAAGGGTTGTTTTGTCGATACCCAAGCCCGACGTGGCGTTCCCCTGGGGGTCCAGATCAACCAGAAGTACATCTTTTTCCATTAACGCCAGAGCCGCTGAAAGATTGACCGCGGTGGTCGTTTTTCCAACCCCTCCCTTCTGACTTGATATGGAAATGATGGTTCCCACGTTAAAAGCCCACTCTTGGTTGAATTTGCTGTATCAGGCCGATGGTTGTAATGGATTTTAAGATTAACCGCTTTTCCGGCTTACGGTCAATTCATTTTTGCTTTTTATGCGCTTTTCCCAGGGAATCAGGGTCTTTCGGAAAGCAACACACGGATACGCTTTGAAAATCCCTTCCTCAGAATTCCCAAATCCACCGCCTGTCCCACTTGCATCTCTTCAACATGCTGAACCAGCTGTTTCATATCACTGATGGAAGTCCCGTCAATATGGGTAATAATGTCGCCCCCCAGGTGAAGCCTGATTCCCCTGATCACCACTTTCCGGTTTCCACCCCTCACACCCGCCTGATGCGCGGGCCCGCCGCGTACCACCTGAATCACCAAAACACCTTTAGACACCTCGATGTTCAGACCCTCGGCCAGGGAAGGACTCAGGGAAAGCCCGGAAATGCCAAGCCAGGGCCTGGCCACCCTTCCGGAAGTAATCAATTGAGCAGCCACCCGTCTGGCCAGGTTAATGGGTATGGCAAAACCGATCCCCTGGTATCCGCCCGAAAGGCTGAAAATGGCGGTGTTGATACCGATGACATGGCCGTTTGAATCCAGCAGGGGCCCCCCTGAATTCCCCGGGTTGATGGCGGCGTCCGTCTGTATCAGGTCTTCAATCTCGTTGCCGTCCTCGGTTCTTATACTTCGATGAAGGGCACTGATAATGCCGGTGGTCAGGGTATGGGAAAGCCCGAATGGATTCCCGATGGCGATGGCTTTTCGGCCGGGAAGAAGTTTGTCCGAATCTCCCAGGGTGGCCACCGCTTCCACATCGCCGGGGGGAATTCGAATCACCGCCAGGTCGGTTCGAGGATCCCGTCCCACCAGGGTTGCTTCAATTTTCTTTCCATTCACCGTGGTAACCGTCACTTTCTGAGCTTTGGCCACCACATGGTTGTTGGTGAGGATGTAACCCCTTCGATCAATAATAAATCCCGATCCCTGCCCCTGCCGCGGAATCACTTCCATCCAGAAATTCATACCGAGTGTCGTGGTGGCGATATTGACCACTGCCGGATGAACTTTTTGAAACACGTCCACATTGATTTTCTCATCAGAAGAGTAAACAGCTTTTTGTGCCATCAATGAAGGTTCAGAGGTATTGAAGTCCAGAGATTCCACCGTGGGTCTTTTTTCCGGAAAAAAGGACCTGTCCTCTTTTTTGAACCATAGGAACAGAAAAAGCAGAAGAAGAATAAACCATATGGTTTTGGTTGAAAATCTTGGCATAATCAGGGTCCTTTTAGAAATATATCAGATTCTACCAATATAGGTCTTTAGGGATAAATTTCAAATACCAGGAGTTCCCCTTTGGACGGGCTATTTTGTGGGGCTATCAAACCAGAAGGGGAAGAATCTTGCAGCCACTGGCATGGATCACCCCCATTTCCCTGAACTTGAAGGGTCGATCCACACTCTTCACGAACCACATAAAACCCGCATATCATGATGGTTTGTATTCCTACCGGTGGCTGATTAGATCATTTAATTTTCAAATTATGTTCCTTACGACTATTATTCAAATATTGGACATCAGCACATGAGTTTGGGCGCCCGTTTTTATGAAATTCGGTGTTGCTATCGATGGATGATAAACATTGGGATTGACACTGGTTATATAGGGAATTACTATGAAAAGAAATTGAAAAGGGGATTCCTTGGTCCAAGAGTTTGTAATGGAAAGCCTATAATTAAAAACACTCGCATTCACGTTTTAGTTATTTTGGACCAAATAGTAGAAGATAATTCCTGGGGTCACTTACTTTTTGTGCCTGGAATTGAAAAAAGGAGGATATTCAGGTAGAATTAATTTATACTGGGGGCCTATCTTGGTCACTCGGCGGATAGAACGGTCTATTCCAGAACCGCTTAGCCTTTATCTGGACTAATTATCTCTATTCTTTATTAACATTTAATTTGCCAATACTATACATTTTAGGATAAATAGCACCGCTTACTGCTAGAACTTTCATGATTATAAGGAGGTGGGCAATGTCTGTTATCACTATTTCAAGGGGTTCTTACACCCACGGTAAGGTAGTGGCAGAGAAGGTAGCACAAAAGCTTGGCTACGGATGTATCTCTCGCGAAATCCTTTTAGAAGTTGCCAATGAGTACAACGTCCCAGAAGTAAAGCTTTTGCGCTCTATTCGTGATGCTCCAGCAATTTCCGAACGTTACACTTTTGCAAGAGAAAGATACATTAACTTTATTCGTGCAGCATTCTTAACTCAAGTCGTTAAGGACAATGTCGTCTATCATGGTTTTGCAGGCCAATATTTTCTTAAAGATGCTCCGAGTGTCCTGAAAGTTCGGATTATTGCCAATATGAAATATCGTGTAGAATGCATGATGCAGAGGGAGACGGTTTCAAAGAAAAAAGCCGAACAAATGGTAAAAGAGGTTGACGAAGAGAGACGGAAATGGAGCCAGAAACTGTATAATCTCGACACGTGGGATTCAAGGCTTTATGATCTGGTCATCAAT
>Ga0233437_1007781_pt1 | contig 10213 bp, 9 predicted proteins | sample SI_122_August201_FD_182714 | JGI IMG/M metagenome (GOLD analysis project Ga0233437, IMG submission 182714) | Seawater microbial communities from Saanich Inlet, British Columbia, Canada - SI_122_August2016_200_MG | ecosystem: Environmental > Aquatic > Marine > Inlet | place: Canada: British... | reverse complement strand
TTTCAACTCATACTGCACTATTGGTTTTTTTAATGCCATATACTCCATGATTTTGTTCATTGTCGAAAGATTATTCATTTCTGTAGGTTTGTCAGGATTGACACATACATCTGCAGAATTAAGAACTTCTAACAAAACACGATCAGATACTCGACCATAAAAATCTACATAATCACCCAATTTATGATCGATGGACATTTGCTGATATAGGGCAAGATCACTCCCCCCCCCGACAATGGCAAATTGTATATCTTGCCTTTTATCCAAAATATGTTTGATGCTTTGAAGAAGTAATTCGATTCCTTCCTGTTTTCCTATTACACCCAAGTATCCAACAAGATATTTTCTACCATTTAGATATTTGTTATTAGGTGGCATCAATTTTAGTCGCTCTAATTTTGGACCACTACGGACAACTCTAACGTTTTCGGGTCTCATCCCACCACGTTTTATGGCAATTTGTTTATAAGATTCATTCGTCGCAATACTGGCAATGGAATATTTGAAAGTCATCTTTTCAAGAAAACAAACGATTTTATAAAAGAGACCCTTCTTGTTAAATTTTGCTAAATAAAGCTCTGGGTTTATATCATGGTGGTCAAAGACATATTCCACGCCTCTCTTTTTGAAAAGCATTGCAGTCAAAAATATTAAGTCCGGTGGATTACAGCCATGAATCACCTGAAATGGTAGTTTTCTATAAATTTGTTTTGCTAATTTTATTTCCCAATATATAGCCGCTCCATACTCTGCCAAATAGCCAATCGCAACACGAGCTTCTAGCGGCAATGGGTGTCTATATATTTCGATTCCATTAACCACCTCGTAATGTCTTGTATAGCCCTTCATTTGAGGGCAAATAATAGAAACGTGAGCTCCAGACTCACTCAGTGTGTTTGCTTCCTGCCAGACTCTACGGTCGAACGGAACAGGCAAGTTCTCAACAATAATTAGAATATGTTTACCGCTAAGAGGCATATTCATTCAGATTGATTTAATGAGTTTAAATACCACGGAATAGTACGAATTAACCCTTCATGAAGATTGTACTTTGGCGAGTATCCAAGATTCTTTAGCTTAGAGATATTTGGGCATCTCCGCTTTGTACTACCTGAAAGAAGGGCTGAAGGAGCGATCCTAATCTTGCGGTTCATATTTTCAGCAATGCAGGTTGCTAGGTCTGAAATAGATATTTCCTCTTCACAGCCAATATGGTAAATATTTTGATCCAGTCCTCTATCCATAACTAGCAAGAGCCCTTGAATAAAATCATCAATGTAGTTAAAAGCCCTTGTTTCAGTGCCTTCTCCTTGAATTTCGAATTCAATTGTACCCTCTGGTTGTTGCAGTATGATTCTTCCCATTCTTCTAATAAACTGCGGAATGACATGTTCATTTCCCATATCGGGACCATAAACATTATGTGGGCGAAATACCACGGTACGATCAAATTTATCCCGTCCGTAATTGAATGCCATAATTTCTGAAATTAGTTTGCCACCTGCATAACTGTAGCGGGGATTCCGAGAATCTGGAATTGAAAGCATTTCTGTTTCATCAGTTGGAATAGTTTTCGCGCTTTGATATACTTCAGAACTTGAGGCAAGAATATAATTACTAACTCCATGTTCATAACTGGCTTCCAGAGTATTAATGGCACCCTTTATACCTACATCCAAGACCTTTTCAGGGATTTTATAGAATAATTCAGTTCCGTTAATAAAGGCGAGATGGCATACTGTATCAATCCCCTCCGTTGCACGAAATACTGCATCTCTGTCACGAATATCTGCTTCGATAAATTCAATATCATCAATGAATTTGCCAAGTTTTTTTACAGACCCTCGAAAGCTATTATCTAACACACGAACGTGTTCTCCGCGCGCAACGAGGGCTTTCACTAATGCAGAGCCAAGAAATCCAGCTCCTCCTGTAATTAAATACTTCTTTTTATCCACCGAGAACATTTAGACTTACCCCTTTTGCGAGTTTGGTAGTTTTTGATACAACTCCCCAACAATCATATATCATCCCGGAGCTATTAAGAAATGAGGAATGTTTACCATAGTCTATCCAAGAATATTTTTTGTTATTATTGAGTATAATGACTAAATCAGCTTTTTCAAAAGCCTCTATTTCATCGACGGGTTTTATGCCTAGTTTTTCTATTTCTTCATCTTTTACAAAATAATCTTGACCTCGTAAAGTAGCATTTGGCATACCACTATTGAATGCGTCTATTAAATCAAGTGCCGCTGATCCTCTTAGATCATCAGTATCTGGTGTTCCTTTAAATGCTAGTCCCATAAGTGTGATCACCGGTTTGGGGTTTTCCTTTAAATGAGTCTTGACATGATTAAACACATGATCAACAACACTTTCATTCAATTTTCTCGCAGTTTTAATAAGGTCCGGCGAATAATTGTGGGATTTTAGAGAGTGATCTAAAATATATGGATCTTTTTCTAAGCAAGGACCGCCAACAAAACCAGGATTCGCAATATTTGTACGCGAATAGCCCATATTTGCTGCGTTGATTATTTCATGACTACTAAGCCCCAAAGCTTCACACATTAATGCAACTTCATTCCCGAAACTAAAAAATACATCCCGAAATGAGTTGTCTAAAAGCTTTATCAATTCAGCTGATTCTAAGGATGATAACCTATGGATTGTTGAAGTTATTCTACTAAATATTTCCTCTGCTTTTTGAACAGATTTATCATTTAAGCCACCAATGATTTGTGGTAAATAATTTAATTCTTCCATTGCCTTACCTTCAATAGTTCGCTCTGGACAAAAGGCTAGATAGTACTCTTTCCCAGCTGCATCAAGAATCGGTTTTACAATGTCTCTGGTGGTTCCAACTTTAACTGTCGACCGTAAAATTATGAGTGCCCCAGGGGCAAGATGATTAGAAATATCCGTGCCTACATTCTCAATCATGTCCATTCTGGGATTCCCATCATGGTCCAGAGGAGTTCCAACCGTAACTATATATGCGTCAAATTCCTGGCCTGCAGGAATTTCCTTACTGAATGACAATGTTCGATTTTTTATGCCCCGCTCAAGGGTCATGTCAAGGCCAACCTCAAGAAAATGAGAACGACCTTCACGAATTGTTTTTAGTTTCTCATCATCGATCTCCACACCGAAAACATTAAATCCTTTCTCAGACATTGCCGCTGCAAGAGTAAGCCCCACATACCCCATTCCCAATATACACACATTATTCTTCACTTAATCTTCTACCTTTCTTTAACACGCTTAGCTGATTTTAAATACCAGTCAACCGTACTATTTAAACCGTCAGTTAATTTAATATTTGCCGAAAATCCAATTTCTCGCCGTATGGCAGAAACATCTAATGAGCGTCTCATTGCTCCACTAGGTTTTGAAGAATCCCAATTAACTTTCCCCTTATAATCAACTTTCTCTACTATTAGTTCGACTAATTCTTTGATGGAAGTTTCTATACCACTTCCTAAGTTAAGTGGCGAACTACTATTATACTCTACGAATGCTTTCACAATTCCTTTTGCTGCATCTTCAACATGGAGAAATTCTCTTGTATTAGAACCGCTTCCCCAAACATTTATTTCTCCCGCACCATTCATTTTTGCTGAAACAATTCGCTTTATTAATGCTGGAATAACATGTGATCTTTCATTCGAAAAGTGGTCATAAGGGCCATACAAATTTGTTGGAATAAGATATATTACGTTCATCCCATATTGTTCCCGATATGCTGCTCCCATGGACCACAGATTCCTTTTTGCAATACCATACGGGGCCGTATCATCTGCTGGATAACCTTCAAATATTTGAGATTCGCTTGTCGGGACCGGTGCATCATGTGGGTAGACACAAATGGTACCAATAACTACAACTTTCTCTACACCATATTTTCTGGAGCATTCAATTATGTTTGCTCCCATCATTGTGTTGGCATACGAAAAATATCCTGGATTTTCAACATTTGATCCAATTCCTCCGACAGCCGCAGCAAGGTGGATTATGTGCGTTGGGGAAAGCTGTGCAAACATTTTCTCGACTTCATGCGAATGAACCAGATCATAATCTTTTGACCCAATTGAATAGACCTTACCAAATTTTAGTTTATTCAGTTCTTGAGTTACGAACCTCCCCAGAAATCCTTTACCTCCAGTGACTACAACTTTGGTATCCTTAGGCTCCATATGCTATTACATCCTCAACTTTTCATTACTTCAAATTCAATTTCATCAACAAACCAGCACAAATTCAATGCAGATAATATCGTATTTCCTTTTATTAATCTCCAAAACGAAACCAAGTCCTTACAATACTAAATAGAGAATAAAGTACGAATAATGCGATTCTTTTCTGCAATATTCTACTATATATCTTGGGATCTGAATTTATTGTTTATTAATAATGTTTTCTTAATATTTCACTTTCGATACTTTATTAGTTTTGCCGGATTCCCACCAACTATACTATTTTTAACAACATCATTCACTACAACTGATCCCGCAGCAATAATTGCGCCTGAACCAATTGACCTGCCTGGTAAAATGATGCAACGTGCGCCAATCCACACATTATCTGCAATATTTGTCCGGCTATAGTGTGTTTCACCCTGCATATTTATTGGGATACTTAAGTCAGAGTAGCCGTGCCCAGAGTGAAGAATGTATACTTCTGGTGCTATTAAAACATTTGACCCAATATTGGCATTCCTCAAGCGACAATTTTCATTAATTGCTGTATTGCTACCGATTTTTATGTCATCAAACTTTCCCAACAATACTTTCCCCTGAATATTAATGTTTTGACCACAATTATGACCCAATATTTTTCTAACTAAATACGATCTTAGTTTGGATGAATATTTTCCTAGAGGGTAGTATTGGTGGGGTAGGTTGTAGGCCAATATATAGTATAACGAAATGAGTAATAATTTCATCTTTCCAAATATTCCTTGGCATGCAACAATGCCTTTATCATTGGTGTCTGCGACCACCTAAAGTAGATATGTTTATTTTTGTAGAATTTTCCAACTTTATGAATAAAATATCCATTGGGATCATATAAACTCGCCGTCACATTTTCAACTACTTTTGACAATAACCCACTATCATTTATATTTGAGGAATCGATATTCGCCAATGTTTGAATTGCCTGCGCACAGTTTTGTGATTCAATCGGATATTTTTTTTTGGGGTAATATTCAGGATACTGTTCGTTAGAAAATAGATTATCGATATAGTATCGAGTACCCCTTTTAATAGATTCTGCAACATCGTATTTATCCCCATCGAGAGAGTGTACCACTGCTAATGATTCTAGAATAAATCCTGTGTGAAAGCCATCTACCCACTCTCCCTTATTTGATAATGCGTAGAACCACGACCCATCAGCATTTTGATTCTTAATGATATTAGCAAGTAAACTCGATATCAGTGCACGACCAACCAATTCATGCCCCAGTGTTTTGTTTACTCTGCAGAATGCTGCAATAGTTAATGCATTAACATTGTATGTTGGATGGCTTTGTCCAGGATAATATCTTATCCAAGCATCCCCATTCTCACCGGAAATAATCCCAAAATCCTTGATAATAAAATTAACACAATCAGTTATCAAAAGTTCAACCTGATCGTTGCTTGTTACTTCGAAGTAATCTATTAGGGAGTTTAGGCAATTAATTGTATTATACAGATTTGGAGTGTCTACTGAGGCATCAACAAAGCGTGTCGCGTAAGGAAAATTTAATCCCCATCCTGAGCCGTTGCTCGAGCTAATTTTTCTTTCACCTAACATGGAGCACATACTGTCTGCACGCGCTAGGTATTTGTGGTCACCTGCTTCCCTAAACAGCATGGAATAAATTGATAGCATATCAGATAGTGTTTTAGTGTGCACCATCCTTTTCATGCCAATAAACCGGAAATTCAGAGGTGATTTTGCGTTTACCTGAATGGCGATCCGTCGAAATAATGGGGTTTTCCGCGTTACTGTATCCAGAAAGGGATTTGTTAGGGCGTCGAATATATCAAATGATTTATAATCATTCTTTTCAACATATAAAATGGACTCATTAATAATTTCTGATAGACTTATCATGTGAAATATTATGATCGATTGAAGAATGATTTTATTACATCAGATATATAAATTATTCCACTATCGTTCAATTCAGGAAAAATTGGTAACGATAAAAGCTTATCCATATACTTGTGAGTGATAGGAAAGTCATTAGCTTGGTAATTCTTATGTTCATAAGCCTTGAGGAATGGTAAACCGATGGGATAATGGATGCCTGTTGAGACACCCTTTGTTTTCAAATACTGCTGTAACTCATCTCTCCTATCAGTACGAATCGTGTATAAATGGTAAACGGAGTTTGTCTTTTCTGAAATACGTGGAGTAATTACTTCGTCACATTCCTTAAGCTGCTCATCATATAGGGTAGCAATTTCATTTCTTCGCAAGTTCCATGATTCAAGATATCGCAATTTCACAGATAAAATTGCCGCCTGTAATCCATCCAATCTGGAATTATATCCCTCATGCAAATGATTATATTTTTCTATGCGTCCATGATTTGCAAGCATTTTGACTTTTCGGGATAGCGATTCATCATCGGTTACAACAGCCCCCCCATCTCCATATGCACCAAGATTTTTACCGGGATAAAAACTAAAACAAGCAGCATCCCCTAAGCCGCCAACTCTTTTATTACCATACATTGCCCCATGTGCTTGGGCGGCATCTTCAAATACAAACAAATTATATTTTTTGGCGATTAAATTTATTTCGTCCATATTTGCAGGCTGTCCAAATAAATGTACAGGAATTATAGCTTTAGTCTTTTGATTGATTTTCCGTTCGATTCCAGAACTGTCCATTGTGTAGAAATCTGGGTGACAATCAACAAATACTGGAGCGGCTCCAGTTGCTGATACCGCCTCGGATGTTGCGAAGAATGAATTCGCTGCGGTAATAACTTCATCACCATGTCCTATTCCAGCTGCTTTCATAATTAAAAATAGTGCATCAGTACCATTGCCAACAGACACACAATATTTTGAATTACAGTATTTTGCAAACCCTATTTCGAAGTCTTGAACATACTTCCCTGAAATAAAGGCGATATCGGCTATAACATCACTTATAGCTAAATCAATCTCATCTTTGATTGACAAATATTGACTTTTCAAATCAACAAATGGGATTTCAATATTTCGCATATAATCCATTACCTAACTTGTATTAATTCTCTACTTCACCATTCTTATAACTTGGCAATTCTTTTTGCGGGAACACCTGCGTAGACTCCTGGAGCCATTATATCCTTTGTCACCACCGCCCCTGCTCCAATAACGACACCATCGGATATCGTTACCGGCAAAATAGTTGCATTTGAGCCGATTGATACATTATTCCCTATCTGAGTGGACTTCCAGTATTTCTTTTCTCCCCCTGCTGGACTTCCGTTACTAAATAGGTCATTAACGAAATTTACACCATGACCAATAAAACAATCATTCCCAATGGTTACTAATTCACAAATAAACGAGTGCGATTGAATCTTGCAATTTTTTCCTATCACAACCTCTTTTTGAATTTCAACAAACGGTCCAATAAAGCAACCAGCTCCAATATTACATCCATACAAATTAACCGGTTCGATAACACGCACATTATCACCGAATTTCACGTCAACGATCCCAACGGATTCAATTAGAACATTACCCATTATATGGTACCGTCTAAATCATTTGTTTCACCAAGCCTACATTTAGAGGGTTGAAACCTTAGGAACACTTCTTTTCCTGTTTCTATAGATTCATATATAGCATTTATTAATTCAAGCGATTTTCTTCCCTCTAACCCATCCACCAATGCCCGGGTATCATATAAGAGATTATTACAAACATTTTCTAAATATTTAATGTGCCCAAACCCATATACGTTAGGGGGCATTTCTGCATATTTTTTTTCTATTTCGTCATCTTCATCCTTTCCATCAATGAAATTCCACGTTTTCATTTTATTTACTGCAAATCCCCCAATCTCAACAGATCCTCGTTCTCCAAGAATAGACAAAGATCCTTCAAGGTTATCAGGTCTTGTTGCTGTGGTGGCTTCAACGATCCCAATTGCCCCACTATTAAATTGGATGACAGCTACACCAGTATCCTCAGTCTCGATATCAACAAGTGCAGTTCTACTCTTTGCAAAAACTGAGATGGGATCACCCAACATCCATTCTAGCAAATCGATGTGATGTGATGCCTGGTTAGAAAATACGCCACCATCAAGAGCCCAAGTACCTCGCCAGGCATCTTGATCATAATATTCTTGTGTTCTGCACCAGCGTACTCTTACCGTACCCATAACGATTCTACCAAACCGTTTCTGTTCAATGGCTTCATGTAATTTAACAACCGGTAAATTGTAGCGATTTTGTTTAACAACAAATAGTTTTACACCGTATTCATCACATATTCTAATAATACTATCGGCACTGGATAATTTCAATGCCATTGGTTTCTCAATTACGATATTTTTTTTGAATTTTTTCACAATATCAATTGCATGAACCGAATGATATCCGCTTTCGGTTAAAATGCTAACTACATCCACATCATCATGTTTGTTTAACATATCATCATAATTTGAATAGAATGGAACACCGTTTTCTTCTCCGACTTGTTTTGCTCTATCGGGTTTCAAGTCACATACTGCAACTAATTCAGCAATATGGTTGAGATGATTTTTGATAGCATCTGTATGTTTATAGGATATTCTGCCACAACCAACTAGAGCAAATTTAATTTTTTTATCAATCATTCTATTTCCCTGATTTACTTTTCCGTATTGTTTGTTTGAATTAGTTAGTAATTATTTTACGTTTAATGAATTTATTAGTCCTGCTATTATTTGCTCATAAGAAAATATTTTATTGCAACTTAGAACACTCTCTCTGTCATATATTTTATCAAGGCTTAAAATGATATTTTCTAAATGCTCGCCTGATTTATAATAGTATCCGTTAATATCATCTATTATAAGATGATCAAGGGTATCCCTTTCTGGTAAAATAACTTTCATACCCGTACCCATTGATTGCTGAATACTTATTGTCGGTGTAAACCAGACGGAGTAATCAGAAATATTATAGTACTGATTTAGTTCGTGAGAGTCGACCATGTCAACAGGAATTAGCCTATCATTAAGATCTAGAGAATTTATCCATTCTTTGATGGAATAAGAATATTTGTTGTCACTAAATCCTACTAAAAGAAATATTAATTTGTCATTTTTTCTTAAGGCATTGATTATTGGTATTAACCATTCTTTTATGGGTTTAGTTTTGACAATTCGAGTGGCAGTGATAAGAATAGTGCAATCATTCGATATTTTTAAATCTAGTTCTTTTTCTACTCTGATGTTTTTATCATACTTAAATGTATTAGAATCATATCCAAGACCAATTGTACGAATTTTATTATTAACTAATTTATAAAACCTTTTATCTTGCCTAAACAATGTTGTCGTTTGATTTGTAGCAGCTGCAATGACTGAAGACCTTAAAAATACTTTCTTGTACCATCGTTTTTTTAATAATCGTTTAATAACTTTAGTTTTTATACTTAATTTATTTTTATCATTTCTATCCTCGAAAGTGGATATTGCAGCACAAGTAATGGGTAGCCATCTTGAGGCATAATACGATAAACCATGACCAGGATAGATAAGGAAGGCAACTGAAGGTGCAACATCTCTAAGTGTTTGAGTTAAGTTGACAAGGGGAAGGACCGTATCAGTTATGCGAATTAATTTATTTATTCGAATAATATTGTATTTAGAATGGGTATCATTTATTCTTCCATTGCCAAACAGACATCTATCTGTAGTTAATACGGTAACATTATAACCCATATTGTTGAGAGTATCAGCTATTTGAACCTCCATATAATTATAACGAGGTTCAAAAAAGGTGGATACCACTAATATATTTCTGTTCATCTATTACATCACTAATCGTTTAAGTATTGTCCAGCTTAAATATTAGTATTTTTGGCCCGTGAATCCCACCCAACTCGCTATCAAATTCTTTTACCATCACCGCTTTAGAATTTAATTCACGCAATAAATTATCAATCACTAGTTTTTGGTTCGTCAAATCCTCACTATTGTAACGCTCGAAATATTCTGGGCT
>Ga0233437_1007779_pt1 | contig 10214 bp, 8 predicted proteins | sample SI_122_August201_FD_182714 | JGI IMG/M metagenome (GOLD analysis project Ga0233437, IMG submission 182714) | Seawater microbial communities from Saanich Inlet, British Columbia, Canada - SI_122_August2016_200_MG | ecosystem: Environmental > Aquatic > Marine > Inlet | place: Canada: British... | reverse complement strand
CCCATGCAATTAACTTAAGAGATTCAGAATTATTCACAAATGACCAGCTAAACTTGATTGATGATGATTTTATGCGATTGTTATGGAATGAGCATTATCCCCATGAAGGACGAACAGGCATCTCTTTTAGACAGTTACAAAATATCATGCGCAATACCATCGCTAATTCAGACGGACATAAGATTCATGTTGGAATATTCTTAAAACAACTTTTAAAAATCATTGATGAAGGTCCTAAACTCCATCATTGGCTCCGGGATAAACATACTAATAGAAACTTAAATAAATTCGTTAGTTCACGTAAGATTGGGGATTCTGTTATTCCTGAGGGTGTTGGTGATTATGGTGATTTTGGTGGTTTAGTTACAGTCGTTAAATACATCTACTATTCAATTCTAAAAAAAGAAATTACCGTTTGCACAGTCAACAGAGACCCAAAACAAATCGAATATGATCTTAGAAAATATCTACAACATGCACTCCTGTATAGTGCTCACAAAAACAAAGCTTTTGCCCATGTTGTCATTCCGAAATACTCTTTTATCGATCCTGTCAGTGGTCAAAAGATCGATCAACCTGATGAAGAATATATGGCTACTATTGAAAAAATATTATCTAAAACAAAGGAATTTAAGTTGACCAGAAATGAAACAACTCAAAAATTTCTAGACTTGCAATCCAGCAACGATTTAATGTTAGAAAAAGATAAAAACCTAATGACCTCAAGGAAAGACAATTTTTTGCAGTGTTTCGCCAAAGAATACGCCACCCTGTTATCATATCGAAAAGCCGATGAAGAAATTAATTCAGAGCATTTATTTAATGCCTTTTTTCACAAAAAAAACGATCAAATACAATTTAATCTATATTCCAAAAAAATCCAAAATTTCACCCAAACAATTATCAATAGTATGTGTTATCGGTACGCTTATTGTGAAGAATCTGCCCTGGACACAATCATATTTGCCTTAAGAAAGAACATCATAAAATTTGAGCAGATATTACGTTAATTTCCGGGCTAAACGCTTTAATTTGGTTATCTCTTGTTAGAATGAAAATTTAATCCTTTTTAGCTTTAACGCCTCCGGACATTAAGTCCTGGCTCAGGAAGATCAGCACCGGAAGAGGTTTTTGCAACCTGAAGTGGTAATTATAACGACAATTTTACTTTAGGATATTTGCCATTGTTGAACCATCAATATTACCACCACTAATCACTATTCCAGTGTTACCCGATGCCTGGACAACACCACTTAGCAGCGCAGCCAGGCCAATTGCACCTGATGGCTCGACCACTAGTTTCAAATAATAAAAAAAGTATCTAACAGCTTCAATGATTGCTTCTTCTGTAACAGTTACCATATCATCGACATATTCTCTAACCAATGGGAAGGTGATTTTACCTAAAGAAGGTGTACGTGTTCCATCTGCGATAGTAGGTGGATTATGCACGGTGTGTAATACTCCGGTATGAAAAGATTTGGTTGCATCATCAGCCAGTTCCGGTTCAACTCCAATTACCTTACTGGATGGATTGAAACCTTTTGCCGCAATAGCAGATCCACTTAATAAACCACCACCACCACATTGTACTAATATAGAATCGATATCTTCTATTTCCTGCATTAATTCCAATACAGCAGTTCCTTGTCCATAAACAATATCTATATGATCGTAGGGTGGTATAAGCGTATAACCATGTTCCGCTTCAATTTCACCAGCCACTTTTTCCCGGGTGGTTTTCTCGGGATCATACAAAACAATTTTAGCACCATATGATCTGGTGGCTTCTAACTTAATTTTCGGTGCATTTTCAGGCATGACAATAGTAGTTGTCAAATTTAGTATTTTTCCAACTAAGGCGATCGCCTGGGCATGATTCCCTGATGAATAGGTTAAAATTCCTTTGGATTTCGCTTTATCACTTAGTTGAGAGACAGCATTAAAGGCTCCTCTAAATTTAAAAGCACCAATTCTTTGAAAATTCTCGCATTTAATATAAATACTCGCCCTAAGCATTTCATTTAAACGCCGACTTGTCATTACAGGTGTACGATTGGCAATACCTCTTAAACGGCTTCCCGCTTTTAAAATTTCCTGATACATAAAATTAAACCTCTCAAAAATTACAGTACCTGTTATTCAATCTGTTTTAAATTTAGCAGACATGATCTGAATATTTTTTGTCAATCCACTACCGTTATGGACCGAAAAACATGATTGATTGCATCATTCCCGCAGCGGGGCTATCGAAACGGATGCCACAATGGAAACCATTGCTCCCATTGTTCAATAAAACGATTATAGAATGGAGTGTTTCCAATGCAATTGAAGGGGGTTGTAGAGTCATATTGGTAATCGGAAACAACGGAGAACGGCTTCAAAAACTATTTCCAGAAAGCACTTCCCTTACTTTGACAAAAAACCTGAATTATCAGGACGGAATGCTAAGTTCTATAAAAACTGGTCTTTTAAATGTAAAATCAGATCATTTTTTTATTTCCCTGGCTGATATGCCATTTATCTTGCCGGATATTTATCAACAAATAGGCACCTACCAATCCAACGATGTTGTCTTCCCAAAATATCAAAATAAAACAGGACATCCTGTCTTAATACCAGCTAAGTTTATCGGTAAAATACTTCAATATCAAGATAGTAACAGCTTGAAACCACTACTGTTAAAATTACCGCACCAATTGGTTGAGGTTCAAACCAACGGAATTCAATTTGATATTGACACCCCTGATGAATATCAAAAAGCGTTAACCAAAGCAGAATCAATATTGAAGAATATGAATCTATTAAAAAACATGCTCAGGTAGGCTTCCATTATTGAAGGATTCCCCAAGTCACATTATGCAATGTACCGCCATAATCGCACGGTAACATCATGAACGATGGGATGGCAAAGGATATCCGGATGGCGGAAAACAGTTCGACCCTAATTTAGTTACCGCTTTTCTAAAAAATATCCAGGAGTTTTATCAGATAAAAAACAATACTGATAATATTTCTGATACCTAAACGTTCCTCTATCTTGAAAAATAGATATTTAGTTATTTTATTACTAAAAGTAGTTTAATTCAGAGTATATATTATTAATATTTGATAATTATTGTATATTTCATTATTTTATTAGTTTTTTTCAGTATTTATCGAATAAACAGCATCAATTATTATTTTTCCAATTAATTGAACGCATTTGAATTGATTGATTTGATAATTCCGTTGATAATGTTCTATTATCCAGGAACAATGTCCGGTATTTTTTAAGGTTTTATAAAACAATTTTTTGGATTAAATGGATATGCAATAATTTATTCATTCTAAAAAACAACTTATGGTTACAAACCTTATTGAAGTAAAAATAGTAAAAGATAATTTTTTAAAAGTGCTTAATAAAGTGTTGGGCTGGCATCAATACATGAGTCTAGAAGTCAAAACATGAGGGTTTATGAGCTTATGTGTCGCTAACAGGTAAAGATCAGTACCCGACACTGGAAAGTCGGTTAAAACATTTTAAAACCGATCATGACAACGGATTTAAAGCAATAGAAACTATAAAAAGTTTTTCCAATGATAATCTGATTAATAAAAAAGGTTAAAAAGGTCAATTATGAGTAAAGAAACAAAACAAATTATGGCCATGGGTGATGAGGCAGTCGCTCATGGAGCAATTGATGCCGGAGTAAAGGGTGTTTTTGGTTATCCCGGTACACCATCCACTGAAGTATTCGAAAGTGCGGCCATCATTATTGAAGGTAAAAATGACGGTAGAATTGCCCGTTGGGGTGCCAATGAAAAAGTCGGATATGAAATGGCTTTAGGCGCTAGTTATGCTGGTAATAGAAGCCTGGTTACCATGAAACATGTTGGTTTAAATGTTGCCATGGATGCTTTTGTCAATTCTGGAATTACTGGTGTTCATGGCGGTTTGGTGATCCTGGTTGCGGATGATCCGGGTATGCATAGTAGCCAGAATGAACAGGATAGTCGTTATCTGGCAGATTTTTCTCTGATACCCTGCCTGGAACCATCAACACCCCAGGAAACATATGACTTCACCAGACAAGCCTATGATCTTTCTGAAAAATTAGATCTCCCAATACTCATCAGAGTCGTTACGAGATTAGCCCATGCCAGAGGTCCCATAGATAAAATTCCAACAATTCCACCAGTTGAAATGGGTATACCTACAGATAATCCGGATAAGAAATGGGTATTAATACCTGCTAACGCCAGGATCCAATATCAAAAACTTCGGGACAAAATGCCAACGGTGGTTAACGAAATGTCTGCTTATAATAAAATTGAATATAAAGACAAAAAAATTGGTATCATCGCAGCTGGTATGGGGAGGGCTTATCTGGATCAGCTATGCCAAACAGAAAAACAACTGACTGAACATTCAAGATTTGACGTTTGTGCTTATCCTATTGATAATAAAGCTTTAAGAAAATATGCGACTGAATGTGATGCTGTCTATGTTTTTGAAGAAAACTATCCTTATATTGAAGATCAATTAATTGCCTTTACCAATGAAGCAAAAATCCATGGTCGTCGGGATGATACCGTTCCCATGTCCGGAGAATTGGATTTGTTAAAACTCAGAAAAGCTTTTAGCTTAGAGTTGCCTGAAGCTAAAAGTAAACCAGGCATCAATATCCCTAATCGACCACCAAGACTTTGTAAAGGTTGTGGACATTCAGATGCTTTTAACAATATTCAGGAAGCCTTTAAAAATATTGGTGTCCCCGATCCTCGTGTTTTTGGAGATATTGGCTGCTATACATTAGGAACCTTACCCCCCTATAATTCTATTCAAACAACAGTTGAAATGGGTGCTTCCCTGGGAATGGCTCTGGGAGCTGGTCATGTGGGAATGGATCCTGTTGTGGGCTTAATTGGTGACTCCACTTTTTTTCATTCCGGTTTAACCTCTTTAGTTTCGCTGGCTGAATGTAAAGGAAATGTTAATTTTATTGTCATGGATAACCGAATTACTGCCATGACCGGCCAACAAAAAACAGTTGCCATCAATATAATTGAGGATATCGGGAAAGCTGTTGGATTAAAAGATGATCAAATCCATGTCTTAAAACCACTGCCAAAAAATAATGAAGAAAACGTGGCCCAATTGGAAAAAATATTTAGTCATAAAGGACCGGATCTGATTATTTTCAGAAGGGAATGTATTGAAGCTTATAGAAAGGGGTTGTACAAAAAATTGTATCCATCTGAATAATTAAATACCCTTAATTCAATTATCATTATTAAAAAAGGACATAAAAATGACAAAAGTATTAGATAAGGCGCAAGGGATTATTGTTGCTGGAGTTGGAGGACAAGGTGCGATTACCTTAGCCCAATTGATTCTAGGTGCTGCCTGGAAATCAAACTACCATTGCCTGCAATCAGAGGTTCATGGAATGAGTCAAAGAGGGGGCGCTGTAAATGCACATATCGTATTTGATAGTGAACCGGTTACTAGTCCCACCATTATGGAGGGTAGTGCCGACGTGCTGATTGGTATGGAACCACTGGAGACATTGAGATACATCCATATGGTTAAGAAAGACGGACATATTATCAGTTCTACTTCTCCTTTGATTAACATGTCGACTTATCCGGATGAATCAAGGGTTCTGGCAGCCATAAAAGAAATCGAAGGCGTCCACCTGGTGGACACTGATGATGTTTCAAAACAATTAAAAAACAGACATGCCGGTAATGTAATACTTCTAGGTATGGCTTCTACCTTTTTACCGATGGAACATGATCTTTGGAATTCAATATTTGAAGAACGCTTTCAAATTAAAGGAGAAAAGGTTATCCAGAAAAATATTGAAGCATTCGCCTTTGGAAGAAATTTAATTAATACCTAACAATTAATCATTTTGGGCTGAGCAATTTGGGGACATGTACATTTTCTAGTAAAGACTTAAATAAAGGAGTCGGCCCATGAGTAGCAATCTCTTTATCCACGAAACAGCTGTTTACGAGCTATTCAATTCCTATGGTTTAAGTACTCCAACTTATGCTATCCTAAAATCAGAATCAGATATTCCCCAATTACCCTTTGAGAAAGGAGAATCCGTTGTTGTTAAAGGTCTCGGAAAAAACCTTTGGCATAAATCCGACGAAGGTGCACTTCATTTTATCGAATACTCCAGGGAGAAAATTAAACAGGTATTCAACACCATTCAATCAAATCTGGAAGGTAAATATGAATGGATTGAATGTCTAATCTGCAAAAAACTAATTTTTCAATCAACAACCGCTTTTCCTACCGAAGCTTTTATCAGTATTCAAAAAGATGATTCCTGTGGACCAGTAATTAGTTTTGGATTAGGTGGGGTTTGTACTGAAGAATGGGCTTCCAAATTGGCGGTAGGCATTCTGCTATGGCCTGTCTCACTAGTTAAGCCGCAACAAGCACTTGAGGAAATTAAGAACCATCTCATCGGAAAAATATGGTTTGGATCTTTAAGGCAATGTCATCCGTTAACCTCAGAAGATAAAATACTAGAATTTTTATCTCAAATATGGAAATTAGCCGAAGATTTTGAACAAAAAAAAATAAAATTACTTGAGATCAACCCCGTCGTTCTGAATAACGATGGATATCCAGTCGCCCTGGACGGAGTCGGGCTGTATGATGAAAAGTCTAAAAAAATCACTAAGACACCTCATCTGGAGGCGTCTGCTTTACTCAACCCTCAAAATATTGCTATTGCAGGGGTTTCTGATAAACCCGGTTCGTTCGGAACACGTATTCTTGACAATTTAATCAATTCAAATTTATCAAAAAAACAGATTAAAGTCATAAAACCAGGAGTTAGTGAATTTCACGGTGTTGAATGCTATCAAAACCTGGCACAACTGGTTCGAAATCCTGTTGAAGTTTTGATCATTGCCCTGCCGGCTAAAATCACAGTGGCAACCTTAACCACTTTATGCGAGCAAGAAGGCGGAGCTGATGTAGTCTACCTGGTTGCTGGTGGCCTCGGTGATGGTGCAGATACAAATGGTTGGGGAATCCAGGTCTCCAATTTAATCGCGTCCAGAAGAGAACAGGAACTTTGGACACCGGCTATTATCGGCCCAAACAGTCTGGGAATTGTAATTTCACCCTTAAAAATCAGTACACTTTTTATTTCAAGAAATCGTTTACCGATTAATTACCATAAAAACGGGAATATCGGTTTTATCAGTCAAAGTGGGGCTTTTTTTATCACCCGACTTTCAAATTCACCCGAACTACCAATAAAATATGGTTTTTGTATCGGTAACCAAATCGATCGAAAAGCTTCAGACATTCTCAAAACCATGTCAGAAGATAGTGACCTGAAAGTATTTGGTGCCTATATTGAGGGTTTTTCAGATGGGGATGCCATCAAATTTGCTGAAACAGCCAGAGATATTATTCTAGATGGAAATAAAGTTATTCTTTACAAAGGTGGTCGAAGTTCTGAGGGAATGGAAGCTGCCGCCGGTCACACCGGAGCCATGGCCGGTAATTATGATATCCAAAAAATTCTCTTTCAAAAAGCAGGTATTATAATTACCGAAAGATTTGACGAATTTGCAGCTTTATTAAAATGGTATAGTGCTTATCCAAAGTATTCCAAACCTGAAAAAGTGGCTGTAATGTCCAATGCCGGATACGAAGCAGTAGGAAGTGCGGATCATTTAGGTGCAGATAAAAAATTGGGGCATCCCAATTTACTAATGTCATTAGGGGAAGAAGATAAAAAGAATCTGGACTTTATCATTGAAAAAAACCGATTAAAAGGATTGGTTTTGGCAACGAATCCCTTTGATATTACGCCTATGGCAGGTGACCGGGCTTATTTAGATAGCATCAGGTGTATGGCGGAAACTGAAGCTGAGACTGTCATTCTTTGCATTATTCCTCTGGCCGATATGCTACAGGTTTTCAATAAAGAAAAAGTGAAAGCCTTTATTGATGAATTGAAAGATATTATTGAAACAACTGGAAAAGCACTGGGAGTTATTGTTGATTCTGGAGAAATTTATAATCAGTATCGAAAAATGATCGCAGAATCAGGAATCCCTGTTTTTAGATCCATAGAAGACTTATTTAAGCCTTTAGCTATGTGTTACAATAGCTTTAGCAAATAAAAATCAAAAGTAAGATATTGGATTTTTTACTACTGGCCACTTATGTCATATCAACCTTAAACGGTTGTAATAAATCCAGCTGAAGATGAGGCATGTACACATTCTGGCATATCACAAAAACAACAGTATCAGGCTATTTTATGTCACTTGTTTTCAGAGGGACTGATTCGATATTGGCGATGTAACCTAATGTTATCCAATTATTGTCAGTCGGTTTTTTGAGGTTCTGTTTCTATCAGTGTTCGACTTAGCACGAACGAAAATCGGGCACCTTTATCCGGCAAATTTTCCGCAAAAATATCTCCATCATGGAGTAAAGCAATATTTTTACAAATTGCCAAACTGATTCCTAAGCCTTTTGCATGGGCCCAGATATTTTCCTTTGTAAACGGGTTAAAAATATCATTGATATTCTTACACTGAATACCAGGCCCCTCATCTGAAATAACAAAGCTTGTTTCTGTTTCATTTTGAGTGAAATGGATATCTATAGTACTTCCTTCAGGTGAATACTGAATCGCATTTTCGAGAAGATACAAAATAGCAGAATTTACCAATTGAATATCCAGTCGGGTGATATAACTACCAGATTGGTCAAAACGAATTTGAATATTCTTATCCCTGATTTTCCCCCCCAATACTTGGATACACTCCTCAATAATACTAACAACAGGCACTGTGGATAAATACAATTCAATGCCTTTTGTCAATTGGCATAATAGGAGTGTTTTTTTTGTATTTTCCAGTAATTCATTCCCACTAGTTAAAATATATTCAATAAATTGTTTTTCTTCCGCATTTAAATTTTTACTTTGTTTTAAAATCTCCGCAAATCCCACGATCGCATTTAGAGGCGTTTTTGTTTCATGGCTTTGCAACATCAATAGATCATCTTTTAGTCGATTGACTTCATCAGAATATTTTAGTTGCAGAAAAGTTTGAATTTTTGCTTGTAATTCGGCGGTCTGATAAGGTTTTGTTAAATAGTCATTGGCACCTGCATTATATCCCTCCAGCCGTTCTTCCAGAGATGATTTTGCAGACAATAACAGGATTTTAATAAAAGTATGACCGGGATCTTTCCTGATGGCCCGACAAACATCGTAACCATTCATACCAGGCATCATAATATCTAATAATATAATATCGGGATTAAACGAGGTAACTTTTTTCAATGCTTCCGCGCCTGAAAATGCTGTTTCAACCTTATAATCATCGCCCAGCACTTCCAGGAGTAACCTAATAATAATTTTATCATCATCTACAATTAAAATCCGATATTTTCTATTCATATTAAACATTACCAGTTTAAAGTATTTAATATAGTATAATATTTTTTCAACCAGAGCGTTTAAAACAAAGAGCGAAGCTCTAAGGTCATTTAATGTTTAAATACTGATAAATAACTAATTTAGCAAGGGTTTTAAAAATGATAAATTGCTTAGGAAATAGTAATTTGAGGATATTTCTTTCAGGTTCCCTTTTATCAATGGAATAAAAGTATACAAATTTAAAGAAATCATCATCATAAACCTTTAAGAAAAAGCTTATTAATGGATGAATTATATCTTGATTTTAATTAATAGGTAAAAAATCCTTATTTTTTTACAAGATAGTCTTATTTTATCAGAAAACACTTTTAATAAAAGCACTATTTAATAAAAGCAGTAATTCTGATGAATTTCAACAGACAGATATATATTTAAGATGACAAAAATATTTGATATTTTCAACCTACAGAGGCAAGAAGGTTGCATAGAATATCTTTATAATATCTTAAAAAAGGAGGTTATTATGGCCCACTATCAATCCTACTATTGTTATATGAGTAAAGGCATTCCCACAATTAAAGAAAAAAAACCTAAAGATTTCACAAAACTACCCTACAATTATACAACCTATTGCCCCAGTGGTGAAGTTGCTAAAATTATCTATCGGGCCAACCTGGCGATAATGAAACTCCGTGAAGATTAATCTGCAGGTCAGCTTCCTTGACGAACTATCTGCGATTAACATAAAACTTGAGACTCAGACAGGAATCTCGTTTTTGAGATAAATCGATAGTT
>Ga0233437_1007775_pt1 | contig 10216 bp, 16 predicted proteins | sample SI_122_August201_FD_182714 | JGI IMG/M metagenome (GOLD analysis project Ga0233437, IMG submission 182714) | Seawater microbial communities from Saanich Inlet, British Columbia, Canada - SI_122_August2016_200_MG | ecosystem: Environmental > Aquatic > Marine > Inlet | place: Canada: British... | reverse complement strand
TGAAAGGAACACATTTACTAATGTTAACAGAAGTTATGATTGTGAAATTGAGATTGAATTATACTGTAAGAAGAATAAAGAGATAGACCAAATCTCTGATGAGATAAGTAATGATATGTATACTAATGAAGCTACATTGAAAGGATATGGATTATTCTTGGATGATATGGAAGATAGTAATGAATCTACATTCTTATGGAATGACCAAAAGATACACACTAAAGGAATAAAGATAAGGTTTAAGGCAAATGTATAATTTATCAATTCAAATTAATGAGAAAGATATAAGAAAATTGATAAGCATAGGCACTCAAATTAAACATAAAATTATCCCAAATATAATGAAAGCTGCAACTAAATCCTGTTGGGCAACAGCTCAAGGACATGCAAGTAAAGCAAGATTTGAAGGTGATTTAAGGAGACATTTAACTCATAAGTATTATAAAGATGGGGGGGAAGTGAGAGTTCAAGGTGGTAAAGAGGTTATTCAAGAGGCAATGCTCAATGAATATGGTCCAGAAGTAGGAGGATTTAGAGGGGGCAGGATATATTATTCACAGGCTACCCCTAAATTACAAAGGTGGATGGATAAGAAGATACCTTTAGCTAGACATATAGAATTAGGTAAGCCTGGAGTTACTAATTGGGGAACAGAAAGGAATAAGTTTTTAGAACCTGCGTATATTGCAACAGTAACTAAATTCCCAATAATAATTGAGAAGGAGCTAAATAAATTAAAATGAAATTCAAATATACAGGAAAAAGACCCTTTTGGAAGGGAGAAAAGAAGTATGTCTTAGGTGACATTTCAGATGAAAAGTACAGTAAAGATTTCAAAAAGATTACTGTTAAAAAGAAAGAAAAAATAGTTAAGGAGGAAATATAAAATGGCATTATGGGAAGCAAGAGAAGCAACTGTTAAGATTGGTCCGTTAGTGGCTAGTGTTACAAGTGCATCAACATTACTTCAATATTGTGATGGCACTGACTTTTCTGGAGAATGTAAAAACATATCTATAACTGGTGGTGAAAGAGATTTAGAATCAATACCTTTAATGGGTGAAACTAGTGGGTATGCTAATCAAGAAGTTGTTCAGAAATCAGTCGGAAGTTTGAGAGAAATAAGTATGACATTAGTATATAAAGATACTGATGCTAGTATTTATGCAACTGGAACTGTAGCAGCACCATCAGGATATCAAAGAATCCAGGGAGACCAAGATGTAACAGCAAGGTCGGTTTGTGTATCATTTAATGATGGTGCAGACTATGCAAATTGTTTATTAAACAACGCATACTCAGTTAAAGTTGGAGATTTGAAGTTAGATGCAGATGGACATGCAGAACAAGAAGTAGTATTTAAATGTTCAGCGAAAGATTACTATGAAGAAGACAACCTTGCTTAAGGTTGTCCTCTTATAGGATAGGAAGTGAATTGAAATGGAAGAAACGAATGAAACACCAAATGTTACCAGAAGCTTTAAAGTATCTGGTATGCCAATGAGAGAATACCTTAGATGGAAGAAATCAGCCATTGAGGAATTTGGAGATTGTCATTGGTTAAAATGTGTTAATGACCATAAATCAGCGAATTATATGGATTCATTAAATGCACTTTGGAAGAAGATAGAAGAATTAGAATACAAGATAGAGAATTTATTAGAGAAACCTCAAGAAGAGGAAGAACTAGAAGAAGAAAATAAAGAGAAAGTTAAAACTTTCGGAGGAGAATGAAATGGTAAGAATAGAAGATAAAGTAGGTGAATGGAATGGAGAACTTAAATTCTCAGTTGAGGATGAAACAGAGTTCTGTTTAAAACCTAAAATAAAACATAAGAGAAAATTAATGTTTCTTGAAAGAAAATTTATAGCAGAGAAATATGAAGAAAAAGATTTAGAGGAACAGGATTTAACAATATTAGATATAATCAAAGAAGCATATCCTGATTTTACACCAGAACAAGTAGAGGGTATATTAAGTGAATATGGAACTGAAATACTTATGGAATTATACATTGCTTGGAAATGGAGAGATAGGAAAACAATAGATGCTTTTAAGAAAAAACAAGAACAGGAAATAGATAAACTTCTTTCAGAAGATGACCAAAGCACACAAACTTAAGAAATTTAAAGATAGGATTCTTTTAGGGAAAGGGAATCCTAAAGAATTTCTTAATCAACTTATGGAAGTAGAAAGAGATTTATACTACATGATTGAAAAAATAACTCATCAGAAGGTAGATGATGAATATTATACAATGAAATTAGAAATGTTTAAGGAGGCATTAACTAAAGACCCAGAGTATAAAAAACAAGATAATACCTCTTCCTCCAATAAAATAGGATTTAAATAATGGCAAAAGGAAAACAGATGAAAGTTGAAGTTAATTTTATAGCTAAAACTAAAGGATTAGATAAGGCATTTAGTCGGATAAATAAACAAAGAGATTATGCCGATGCTAAAATGCGACTTAGTAATAAGGGTCGGATTACTGATATGCAAACTCAAGAAAGAGTCAGCACTGAATTAGCAGCATCTCGAATGGTTCAACATCGGCGTGAAGTTAAACATGCTAAAGATATGAGAGGAGTTATGCTTGGGAGAAATTTATCTTGGATGTTCTTTGGTATGATGATTCAAAAGACTATGTCAGGGGTTTTAAGAAGTCTTACTAATACTTATAAAATTGCAACTGAGGGAGATTCAGCTCTAGGTAAGGCTACTACTAGAATGAGTGCATCTTGGGAATATTTAAAGTTTTCTATTATGAATGCATTAGATAATCCAGGATTTATTAAATTCTTAGATTTTATGACTGGAGCAATATCTGCAGTAGGTAATTTTGTATCTGAAAATGAATGGGCTGCATATGCCATAATAGGTACTTTTGCAGCACTCTTTACATTTGGGACAGGATTGATGATATTTGGACAATTTGCATTAGCATGGGGTTCAACAGTAGTTTGGATGGCTGCTTCAAATGCAGGAGGAGGATTAGCTCCATTTGCAGCAGGTGGTGCAGCTAGAATTGGTTTTACTAATTTTATGAAATTTATATCTGGATTGGCTATATTTTGGTTAGTATGGGAAGGTATAAAGGGATTAACTGAGGGTGATTTTGGAACAACTATTGCAGCAGCAATAGGATTAGGGGCATGGGGGATAGCAGGAAAAGGAATAGGACTACCTTTCTTTTTAAATTTTAAATTGATGGAAAAGTTCAAAATTACTGCAGCAGAAGGGGCAGCAATAGGTGCCATAGCTGGGGCAATTGGAGGACCATTAGCAATGATTGCAGGAGCAGTAGTTGGAGGATTATTAGGTTGGTTATCAGATTTGGCTAATAAGGCAGATGAATCTAAAATATCAACAGATGCTGCAAAGGACTCTCAAAATTTATATAATGAATCTCAAAGTAATACTAATGGCATTTTGAGTACTCTTACAGAGACTGTAATTCCAGATAATATAGAACAAATGAATAATATGAAATCTAATTGGGAGTCATTCAGAAGTCAAACATTAAATAATCAAATAGCAGTAGAAGATTTAGGAAATTCAATAAATGATTTACCTACTGAGAAACATATACATATATACACTCACCATCATAGGGTAGGGGATTCATCAACAGATTAAAATGGCAAAATTAAATATATTAGATACAGGATATGTAAGTGCTACGAATACTGGAACGAGATTAGAAAGTACTTCAATGGCAAATAGTGGGAGTGCAATTGAATTAAATGCAGTTGACTTCAAACCTTCTACTGGACAAACAGTAGATGATACTCCATCAATAGGAGTATATGGTGCAGGAGATTCAATAGATAGTGCAGGAATAGAAGGGAATGTAGCTACAATAAATCCTGTTAATTTCACCCTTAGTGGGATGTTAGATTTAACTGATGCTATAGACCAAGCTTTAGTATTACCTTTAATGACTTTAGCTAGGACTAAAGGATATAAGGTATTATACTATAGTAGTTCCTCAGATAATAAGGAACAACAATTAGTTTATCAATTAGCTTCAGATACTTTTACATCTGGAGAAGCTTCAGCATTTGGAGTGACTAGTGGACTTAAACACCTACATGTAAGGATTACATCATGTGATTTCATACAATCAGCAGGTAAAAATGATTGGAGATTTAATCTTAAAGGGTTAGTTATTAAAAAGGAGACAAGTACATTATGAGCTTATTGTTAACTAGAGTATTATGGTATAGAGTAGATGATGCTACTAGTGAGGATGATATAGTAGGATATGTAGACCCTATAGATATAACTGATGCTATTAATTGGAATGTAAGTAAGGGATTAGATATCCAGAATAATAATCTAACTGTGAACCTTAGGAATGAATGGTCTAAGTATGTAGATGATACTACTGAATTAATTAAATTTCAAGAGGAAGACCAAATAAAAGTATATGCTAAATATGTAGATGATAATGATGATATAACATCTGCATGGACAGTTAATAGTACAACATTACCTAACTCAGCAGATTCATTAGGAGTATACTTTGTAAAACAATTTGGAATACAAGGAACTACAAAAGGAACAAGGATAAAGCTTACTTGTGTAGACAAGACTTATGTTTTATTCAATAAAGTATTTTCTCAGGCATGGGCAGAAGATGATGGATACAACTCACCTTATATGATTAAAAAAGTTATCAGACAAACAAGTGAAAATCCAAATGGAGAGTTTGAAGGTGATGGAGAAGATGAAGGAGTAAATTATGAGATTGATGCCAGATATGTAAGTGATGGTGGATATATCACAGATGTTAGAACTGATAGAGATAATGTTGAATCACAATTTCCTACAAAGGGGATTGGTAAAGCTTGGAAACCAGTATATGATTGGATAAAAGATTTAAGTGCAGTTGATGCTATTAACTCACAAGATGAAATCAATGATGAAGATTATGTATACGGAAGACCATTTATATACTATGTAGATGAATTAAACAGATTTCATTGGGAATCACCTGATTATGATAATCCTACAGAAATAATAGTAGGAATAGATGATGTTTATAATATCAATATGGATAAAGTTATCTTTGGAACAGCTAATATGATTATATATAATGCTGGAGAAGATATGAATGGTAGAGGTATATGGGGATACTATTTACATGAGGCAAGTAATATTAAAGGATTACAAATGAAGGTAGTACCTATGATTTATATTACTAGGGATGCAATAGATTATGATTATGGAATAGATTATACTGTTCCAGCAGATAGAAAGAGTGGAGATAATAATGATGCAGGATATCCATATCCACAATTTCCAACAAATGCTAGATATGCAGAAGATGATTATGCCTGTTATTTTGTAAGTCCTAATTTAGATACTTATCAATCATCTAGTGATGTGACAAATGATAGTACTTATAATGCAGCTTTAAGAGAATATGCACATTGGAAAGCTAAACAAAAATCAGAGAGTCTATGTGCTGGATTAGCTAATGCAAAATGGAGAGGAAAAGTAGAAGTAAAAGGAGCAAGATATGCACCTGGAGAATTAATTAAATTAACAGATGCTACATCAGGATTAAATGAGGAGGAATTGAGATTAACTGGGGCTAAACATAACATTACTAATAGAGGATGGTTTACTTCATTAGAATTAGAAAAAGACCCAGAAACGCTAATTAAATAGAATGGTATTAACAAATGAAGGATTAAATAGAGTAAGAGATATGGTTGATAGTGATATCAGTAGTTTATCTCTTGGAACTAATTACACAACAATAGATGATTGTGAAACAGCAGATTGGACAGATAGTACAGATGCTACCTCACTATTAGACACAGCCAAGATTAAACAAGGAACTAACTCCTTAGAATTACAAAAAGATGGAACAACTGAAACCTTTGCTAAGTTCAGTAAAGACCATACAACTACAAGAGATTTTACAAGTAAAACTCTTTATATGTGGTTATATGTAGCTAGTTTAGGTGATTTAGTAACAAGTGGAGATGCAGTTAGTATTATCTACAGTTCTGATTCAGATGGAGCAAGTAACTATTACCAATATGATATAGATATAAGTAATCTATCTGTTGGATGGAATGCTATATCTTTCACAAGTGCTACAGCATCATCAACAACTGGAACTCCAGATATTGATGCAATGAGGTACACTTCAATCCAATTAAATGTAGATGCTGTAGGAGATACTATAGCAGCTAATCAAGTGTTTATGGATTGGTGGAGATTGAGTGGAACTTCAGCTTCAGCAACAGACACAGACTTAGTAGATACAGATTCAGATTCAACAAAAGCAGTAACTTCAACCTTAACAGATAAACAGATTAAGTTTGATTATGAACTCCTTTCAACTGAGGGTACAACAGGTACTTATAGAGAGATGAAGTTACATAATGGAAGTTATGATTATGATAGGGTTGTATTCACTGGAGTGGACTGGATTAAGAATGGTTCAGCAGAAATAAGTATAAGTAAAAGGTATTTTATTAAATCAGTATAATGGTAGATGCATATAGACAGATTCAGGAAGATAAGAGGAATATTAAAGACCAGTTAGGTCAACTACCTGATAAGACTACAACAGGAAAGTGGAATTACTATGAGGAGTTACATCTTGAAGAACAAGCTACTCTTATTAAAAAGAGAGACTTATCTGGAGATAATGCTATATATGGTAATGCCGACTTTGGTATCTATGGAACTAATATGTATGGTTCTCAATGGGGTATGTTGTGGGGAAGTTCAGTGTATGGTATATGGGGTTCAGCAAAGTGGGGACCAATAAGAGTCGGATTTAATCTAGGACATCCTGGAAGAGGAGTACTTGGAGAAGACCAATTAGGTTGGAGAGAAAGTTCATATACAACTATGAGGGTACTTAACCCTAATAATATATTTAGAGAAAGATTTAGAGATACAACATTTAAGGATTCAGATAATACAACTGCTACATGGGATACAGATGATTACAATATTACATTCACTAATGGTGAGATAGTACAATCATACCATATAGCAAGAAATTATACAAGTTATTCAACAGCTACAATAACTTTACAAGGTACAGATATAACTAATCTTACATTGTATTTAAGTGCAGATGGTGGAACTAATTGGGAAGAAGTTACTAATAATATAGAACATAACTTTAGTGATAATTCAACAGATGGAATGAAATTTAAGATGGTAGCAACAGGAAGTGCTACTGTAACATATATAAAACTAGAATATAGTTAAGGAGAAAAGAAAGAAATGGGAACAATAAAAACAGGACAAGTAATTGAAGCAGATGATTTAATAAATAATTTATTAGGTTTATCTTTTAAGAATTATGCTCAAACAATATTTAATGCAGATTATATAGGATGGAATAGTAAGTTAAATTATACAGGAGAACCAGATATGACTAATTTAGATTATGATACTTTTCAAGCAGATACAGCAGATACTAAAACTAATATGACTTATAATTCCTCGATAGATTGTTATCAAGGAAATGATGGAGAAACTACAGGCACAATAGAAACAGATAATATTACTTCTTCTTCAACAATAACTAATGCTATTTTAGTTGTAAATAACACAAATTATAAAAGTTATCAAGATGAAATAACAAATCCTGGATTTGAAAGTGTAATTAGTTCAGAATGGACTTATGCGGAAACAGATAGTGATTGGAGTGGAGCAAGAACCTCAAGTGAATCTCCAAAAGTTGGAAGTTATCAATATCAATTTGCTAAACCAGATGGTGATTCATTAGGATATGCAGAAATAACACAAACTGTAGATTTAACAAATGCTACAAATATTGGAGTATGGGTAAGAAATTATATTGGTGGCAATAATTGGACATATATGAAAACATCAATATATCTAGATAGTACTGAAATCGTGTACTCTCAAAATGCAAACACCCCTACTTGGATTCATGGTGAAATCCCTGTTGGAAAAAGAACTTCGGGTGTAACTCTTAGATTAAGAGTTACACAATTACATCACCAGTCAGGATATATTAATGCCTTTTTTGATGCTGTGAATATTTGGGATGAAACTGAAGAAGATACATCAAGTTATTATTTAAGTGCTAATAATGGCAGTAATTGGGAAGAAGTTACTCCAAATGAAATACATAGATTTACTAATACAGGGACTCAATTAAAAGCGAAAATAATAATGACTCAAACAGATGGCACTTTTGGTGGACAAGAAAATGATACAGGTTCTATATCACAATTAACAGAATATGCAACATTATATAATGTTGGTGGAGGAAGTGCATAAAATGGAATATGATAATTTTAAAGATATAAAAGAAAAGATAGAAGAGTTAGAAAGTAGAATTAATAGTTTAGAGAATCCAGAAGAAGGAGAGGAAGAATAATGGTAACATACGAATTCACAAATGGAACAGTAGCAGATGCAGACGAAGTGAATCAAAACTTTACTGATGTAGAACAAGATACAGGATTATTAGGAGAAGTAAGAATGTTTGCTCTTTCTATGACTGGAGCAATTACTAAGGCAAGTTTACAAGGAAAAGGTTGGGCTATTTGTGATGGGACAACTCCTGTAACTCAAGGAATAACAAGTCCTACAATAGAAACAACTCCTGATTTACAAGAAAAGTTTATTAGAATGAGTGATGATGAAAGCAGTGGAGGAACTGGTGGAGAAGCTACAACAGGAACTCATACTCACGGAACAAGGACTGTAGAAGGTTGGCCTGAGCACGAATCAACTACTGCTTATAATGGTTCTGGAGGGAGTCATTCAAATATCCCTCCATACTACGAATTAGCATACTTTATGAAGGTGAAAAACTAAAATGAAAGGAGGAAATGAATAATGGCAATTAAAAATGATGATTTAGGTGGGACTGATTGGATAGATGGAGAAATACTCTATTCAGAGGATTTAAATGATACTTTTGATGGAACATTAGTAAGAGATTTAAAGAAATTAAAATTAAATAGATTTGGATTAGATACAAATGGGGAAAACATATTAGCATTTAGTTCAACTAATTGGCAATCTCGAGATTATGATACTTCGGATGGTGGAGCAACATCTTCTGGGGGAGGATATGTTGCAGGTAGAGCTTTTATAAATAGGGCAGATAAAACTAAAGCAACTATGGTTTCTGGTACAACTTTTGAGTACACTATTGATAGTGGTTCAACTTGGAATGCAATAACAACAAATCCTCCAAATATTACAAGTGTAAAAAGTGTAGATTATACACATAATGACTTAATTTGTGTTGCTGGAGAGGCATCAAGTGGTGCTGGACTTTGGTATTCAACTGACGATGGGGATAATTTTACTCAAGTTTCAACTCCTGCAACTGGAAATTTTTATGGAATTGGAATGCATGATACAACACATGGTATCGCAATAAGTTCTAATGGTAGTATTTGGTATACAACAAATGGAACGACATGGACAGATAGTACACATGATATTTCTATTACAAGTAACCTCAATGTTATAGAGGTCATAGTTACCAGCTCTGGTGCATCAATAACCGATTTTGAATGTTTAATATTGCAAAGAGATACATCAAGTAACAGTGGAAATTCAGAAATTGGTAGGGTAGAGAAATATGATGGTAGTGGAAATCCAACTCAGGTTTTACAACATAATGGTGCGCCACAACAATCAACTACAACTAATTTTTGGAAATTAACTAATGGTGCGATATTGTTTATAGCAGAATCTCATTCCAGAGGTTCTCAAGGAATATTATATGTTACAGATGATGTTGGTATTACATGGTATCAAATTGATTTGGGTTCTTTGTTTGGAGGTAATGCCTATGATGCATTTGCAGATCTTGGAGATAGTTTAACAGAATACGATACAAATAAAATACTTATTTCAGTGCGTCACTCAGATAAATTATTTCAAATAGACTTAAATGGATTATAAAATGGAATTACAAATAGGGGATATTATCGGATATAAACCTAAGGCAACAGATAGTCTGGTTTCTGCATTAATCAAAATAGGTGGAAAACTTAGATACTCCAATATTATTTGGATATGCATATCAGGTGTGGACTTAAACTAAAAATGACGAAAGAATTTACAGTAAGTTATACTAACAAGGATATTATGGATAAGATAGACGAAGTACAGACTGAGTTAACTAGATTGACAGAGCATGTAGCAACACAGAATGGTAGAGTTCTTGGATTAGAAAAG
>Ga0233437_1007772_pt1 | contig 10222 bp, 8 predicted proteins | sample SI_122_August201_FD_182714 | JGI IMG/M metagenome (GOLD analysis project Ga0233437, IMG submission 182714) | Seawater microbial communities from Saanich Inlet, British Columbia, Canada - SI_122_August2016_200_MG | ecosystem: Environmental > Aquatic > Marine > Inlet | place: Canada: British... | reverse complement strand
GATTAGGCAAAAAACCTTGTTTTGCTCTCATGGCAACAGAAGGTAACAGGCCTTTTACAAATTTCCAACGCGAAAAAATTCGGGCTTTAGTGCGCCAAAATCGTGGAATCCTGGTTGAAAAATCTTTTGACCAAAAATGGAAAAAAGATCGCTTTGAACTTCCCTATCTTCGCGACGATCTTTTAGACCATAATTTTTTCATCGACACTCTAGAAACAGCAGCCCCTTGGTCTGCCCTCATGGATATTTATGAGTCTATGAAATTTGCCTTTCTCAAGCATAAAAAAGACAACCTCCTCATCGCCTGCCATTTATCGCACGCTTACAAAGATGGCGCATCACTCTACTTCACATTTATTGGAAGGCAGCGCAAAGGACATGAAATTGAACAATGGGAAAAAATTAAAGTCATTGCTAGTGACATCATAATAGAACACGGCGGAACCATCAGCCACCACCATGGCATTGGTTATGACCACAAAAAATGGCTTTCCAAAGAAAAATCACCGTTAGGCATTGATATATTAAAGGCTGTTAAAAAAGAACTCGATCCTGAAAACATTTTAAATCCAGGAAAAGTTTTTTGATGGACCCTTAGCTCATAGATTTGACGTTTTTACCACCCACCATCACAGATTTAATCGCATAGTTGTTCACATTCTTAATGAGGTTCATGGCTAAATCACCTTCAGTAGGCACGCTTGTGAGATCAACAAGAATAAGATCTGCTTTTTTTCCTTTTTCAATAGAACCAATCTCTTCTTGTAATCCTAAGGCTTGTGCTGCTGCTGTTGTCACCATGGATAATACTTCATGACCCGTGAGGGCATTGGCATCAGAGTGATGCTGCACAAAAGTGCGCATTTCATCCCACAAAGAAAGATTTTCAACAGAAGGAATACCGTCTGTCCCAAGAGCTGTAATGATCTTACGTTCTTTAAGGCGACGATAAGGCGCAATGCCTTGTTGTAAGTTTTCATGAGAACGACAGGTCATAACAACCTTTGAACCTGATTTAGCAATATGATCAAGATCTGTATCTGTAACCTGAGCACACCCAACCAAGATAGGTGATGCTTCTAAAAAGCCAATAAAAGACAAGTGTTGGATGGGCGTTTTTTGATGTTCTGGTGGCAATTCATCCCAACCAATATTTGGAAATAACTTAGAGGCAATATCACCTGAAGAATTATGAAAAAATTCCATTTCAGAAAAACTCTCAGCAGCATGAATCATAATCGGCACTTCTGATGACGAGCTTACTTGAGCCATTATTTTCAAAAGATTGCGTGATAGCATATAGGGAGAAAAAGGACCCGCTCCCACGCTCACGAGGTCAGAATCATAGTCAGTATATTTTTCAATAATGGCCATCGCACTTTCAAAAAGCTCTTTTGTGACTTCGTTATCAATACTAAGAACTTCAGGAAACACCATGGCACGCATGTTTTTCTGTTCTAAAATACTGAAAATACCTTCGTAGCTACTCATATCAGCAACACAGGTTGTGCCTGATTGAAAACATTCATCAATAGCCCATTCAATCGCTTGACGTTTTTCATTTGGCAGGGCGTTTTTTTTGTAATGAATATTGCCCATGAGCCACTCAATAAAATTAACAACTAAACCATCTGTGCGAACAGGATCAAAATGAAAGTCCTTATAAAAACTCATATCTAAATGAACATGAGAATTAATAAGACCTGGCATGATAACATGATTGGGATAATCTTCATGAGCCGCTTCATGATAACGATTGAGCAAGGCTTCTTCTGTGCCCACATCAATTATTTCACCACCCTCAACAGCAACAGCGCCGTCAATAATAGGATCACCTGTCATGGTTAATAAGTAATTTGCCGATAAAATTTGCATAAAAACACCACTAAAATACAAGGTTATCAATCAAGCGCGTCTGTCCTACAAAAACAGCTGTAGCAACTAAAGTCCTATTCTTTTTATATTTTTTTAACGGGGTCAAGTTTTTTGCGTCATAAACTTCCAAATAATCCACACATACCTGGGGATCTTCTGGTATTTCACGCAAAAACTCTTTTTTCATGATTGAGGCGGAAAGGTCTCTTTTCTGACATTTTTCTTTAACAGTGCACAAACCACGATAAAGAGAAGCTGCCATCTCCCTTTGTCTGGGAGTCAAATAAGCATTTCGAGAGCTCATTGCCAACCCATCTTTTTCACGAAAAATCTTCCCACTGATGATTTTGATAGGCATATTAAGTTCTGCTACCATTTTTTCAATAACTAATAATTGCTGATAATCTTTTTTGCCAAACACAGCAAAATCAGCTTGGGTAATATTAAAAAGTTTATTTACAACAAGAGTCACCCCATCAAAATGACCAGGACGCTTTTGACCACATAGCAGTTTTGTTAAATCACTCAAAACAATTTTCGTCTGAAAATCTTCTGAATACATTCTTTTCATGTTAGGCACAAAAACAAAGTCAACATGATGCTGTTTTAATTTGGCTAAATCGTTTTTTTCATCTCTTGGATAGGTTGTAAAATCTTCTTTAGGACCAAACTGCTTGGGATTCACAAAAATGGTGACAACCACAATATCAGCCTGTTTTTTAGCCAGGGAAACTAAAGACAAATGCCCATCATGCAAAAAACCCATTGTGGGAACAACAGCTATTGTTTTGCTTTTCTTTAACTCTTTAGCTGTTTTTTGCATTTGTGAAATGGAGCGAATAATTTTCATGACTTATTCTCCTGGCACCATGGGTACAAAACGTACGGGAATGATGTCTTTTTCTTTTAGATTTTCTTTTTCTTTAATAAGAAACTTCAATACCTGAGCGTCCTCACCAACAGGGACAACCATTTTACCACCTTCTTTTAATTGCGCCACAAGCTCAGAAGGAATTTGTTTTGGAGCTGCTGTCACAAGAATACCATCAAAGGGAGCTTTCTCTGGCCAGCCTTTATAACCATCACCACATTTCACATGAACATTTTTAGCACCAAAAGTGGCTAGATTTTTTTGTGTTTGACCTAAAAGCGCACAAACACTTTCTAACGTATACACTTCTTTTACAAGCTGTGACAATATGGCTGTTTGATAACCTGAGCCTGTTCCTATTTCTAATATTTTTTCACCACCTGTCAAAAACAAAAGCTCTGTCATAAGCCCGACAATATAGGGTTGGGAAATCGTTTGTCCTTCACCAATAGGAAGAGGGTAATCTTTGTAGGCTCTTTTTTGTTCTTTTTCGGGGACAAATAAATGGCGGGGAGTTTCTTTTAAGACTTTTAGAACGCGCTCATCAGTGATGCCACGACGCTCAATCTGTGTGGTGACCATGTCTTGGGCTTGATTTTGCCAATCCATAACAGCCTCCAGTCTTTGTTGGGGGGATTTTGTACATGACAGGACTAAAATGATGAGACTGAGAAAGAGAAAAAACTTTTGAGGCATTCGTCAATCGTCTATCGTCTAGCGTCTATCGTCTAGCGCCAGCCCCGTTTGCGGGGTCTATCGTCTAACGTGCGACGTGCGACGAGCGACGCTCTCACCGATATTGCAACATTTCCCAACTCACAACGCGCCAACCACCAGGAAACTTTTTTTCCATCTTCACTAATGCGCGACCAACATGGCCATTAAAAAAATGAACAATTGTATCGGCTAAAGCTGTGTTATGGCTAATCTCTTCAATGGTGTTGATTTTTACCATCTCGACATTTTTTTGACCAAAAGTTGTTTCAGGATATTTTTTCCCATAAGCACTAAAATAGCGCGTACTAACAGATTGGGCTGTTTTAGCATCAGGCACACGCCCACCACAGCTAACTGTTGTTAACGTAAATACAAGTATTAAACCAAAAAACAAATAAAACTTCATAGTACACTTTCCATTTATTGACAGCCGACAACCGAAAACCGATAACCGACAACCAATAACCTATAAACTAATTCAATGCTCCAATATACAACCTAATACCATCAAGCAGCATTTGTATAGACATGAGCATGAGTAAAAGTCCCATGAGTCGCTCACAAGCTTTAAGCCCTCGTTCCTTAAGTACTGCTTTTAAAAAAGGCATAAACATATAAATCACAACATTAGCCAACCAGGCAAGCAGAATAGCTAATAACAAAATAATATGATTATTTATTTGGTGAGCATACAATGACACGGCAGCAATAAGAGCTGGCCCTGCGATAAGGGGGATAGCAATAGGCACAATGTAAGGGTCAGAATCTGACATCTCGGCATTGTTTTTTTCAATTTGCGGAAAAATCATTTTCATCGAAAGCAAAAATAAGATGATGCCACCAGCAATGCGAATGGTAGAGTCTTCAATCTTTAAATAATCTAGAATAACATGCCCAACAAAATAAAACCCCACAATGAAAACAAGCGCGATCAAGAGTTCTCGCATCATGATTTGTCGTTGCTGTTTGCTGGATTTGTTTTTGAGCAATGCCAAGAAAAGAGGCATATTACCCACAGGATCCATAATAAGAAATAAAGGGAAGGCGACAGATAATATAATTGCAAAATTCATAATCTGGTTTGTGGTATTAGGTTCTTGGTTCTCGTAAGTCAAGGCAACAACTAGCAAAACCAGCCAGCAGAGTCATAAAATCTTTTTATTGACACTATACGTATACGTATAGTATGTATTCATTATTGTTAATCATGAACGTATAGGTGCTTTATGCAAAAAACTGTTTTTACCCAAGAAGAAATCATAAACAAAATCAATGTATCGGAAGAACTTTTCACTGAATGGCAAAAAAAAGGTTTTATTAAAGCCGTGGGGCGCAATGATGACAACAGCCCCTTTTTCACACAAGACACGCTCGATAAAACAACAAAAATTCAAAAACTCTCAGAACTGGGTTTTACAGAGGAAGACATAAAAAAGATTATAAAGAAAATAGGCTTACCACAAAAAAAACAAACCAAAGAAGAAAAAGAATTTGCTAAGAACTTTCTCACCGTAGGTGATCTTGCTGATAAAATTGGTGTCAGTGCCCGCACAATCAAGCATTGGGAAGACAAAGGCATTATCGAACCTGATATGCGCAGCGAAGGCGGTTTTCGGCTTTATGCTAAAACATACATTTATATATGTAACCTCATTCAAGATCTACAGCTCTTTGGCTACACACTAGAAGAAATCAAAACCCTCTCAGATTACTTTAGAGAATTTCTCGACATAAAAAGCAACGGCCATCGATTCAAAAAAACAGACGTAAATGACAAACTAGAAAACTTACACAATGAAGTAGAAAATCTTTTTTCCAAAATGTCTCAACTAAAAGAGGGCATTCATCGATGGGAAGACCTCTTAAAGAAAAAGAAAAAAGAAATTTCTTCTTTGAAAGCAAAGAATAATAAACGATCCTAGGACAGGTTCGACGGGTCGATGGTTCGACGGCTAAACAACAACAGTCCATCGAACCCACGACCCACCGAACCGTTGACCCATATCTTATGCCCAAAATAATATTCATTGAACCCAAAGCCCCAAACATGCACATTTTCTCTCAATACCACCTCCCTCGTTTGGGAAGCTTTATTTTGGGAACCTTGATGAAAAAAAGAGGCTGGGATGTTAAAATCTATATGGAAGAAAAAGAAAAAATTGATTTTGAAGCCATTAAACAAGCTGATATTGTCGGCATCTCTACCATTACATCCACAGCACCACGCGCCTATGCCCTTGCTGACCGCATAAGAGAAATGGGGAAAACCGTTATTATGGGAGGCCCTCATGTCAGCTATTTATCTGAAGAAGCTTTAGAACACTGTGATTTTGTCGTGCGCGGAGAAGGCGAAACAGCCCTCATGAAGTTTATTGATGCCTGGGAAACTAACAAAAATTATTCTGACGTACCAAACCTATCGTATAAAAAAGAAACAGCTGTTGTTCACAACACTATCAACTGTCTAAAAGAAGATTTAAGTAAAATGCCTTACCCTGATTTTTCGCTCTCAAAAGGAAATTTTGAAAAGGTATGGGGATATACCATCATCCCCGTCCAGACATCAAGAGGTTGTCCTTTTGATTGCTCCTTTTGCTCTGTGACAGGCATGTTTGGCAAAAAATATCGCTTCCGACCTACCCAGCACATTATTGAAGAACTGAAACAATATAATCACAAAAAGAATTTCATATTTTTTTATGATGACAATTTTACCGCTGACCGCAAACGAGCCAAAGACCTTTTAAAAGCCATGATTAAAGAAAACTTCCAATTTAAGTGGTCAACACAAGTCCGAGTGGATATCGTCAAAGATCTTGAGCTTGTTCACCTCATGAAACAAGCAGGCTGTCACACGCTATACATTGGCTTTGAATCTGTTAACCCTGACACGCTCAAGGCGATCAAAAAAAACCAAACTGTTTTGGAGATTGAAAACGCCATAAAAATCTTACAACAAAATCACATTAACATTCATGGCATGTTTGTGTTTGGTTTTGATGAAGATGATAAAAAAACAGTAAGGGCTAGCGTTAAGTTTGCCAAACGAAACAGACTCACATCAGTTCAATTTCTGATCCTCACACCTCTGCCAGGATCAGAACTTTATGAAAATCTTCGTGCTCAAAACCGCATTAAGTTTAATGACTGGGCCCTGTATGATGCCCATCATGTTGTCTTTGAACCAAAAAGGTTTTCATTTATTGGTCTTCAAATGGCGCAAGTGTGGGGCCATAAAAAATTCTATTCTATAAAAGAATCCTATAAACGCTTTAGTGAATTTAAGTTTGAGGATGTTTTGATCGCTGGCTATGCACGCAAACTCAATCGCGGGTGGTTAAAAACAAATAGAACTTATTTAAAAATCATGGACCTTCTAACACCGCGGAAAAATGAAAACATCACAATTCAATATAATCAAAAGATCCTGTTGGATAGTTGAATTGGTTGTCGGTGATCGGTGAGCCATTTTCTCCCATCGACCCTTCGACCCTTCGACCCATCGACCCATCGACCCATCGACCCTTCTCTCACCTAAACACCGCCATATGATCGGGAAGACCAATTCTTCCTTGTAAGTACAAATGCATGTTACGCCGTTTTCTTTTTGATCGCGCCCAGCGTGCCAGCGTATTGGCTTCATGATGTTGAAAGGAATGTACGCGTCTTGCTACTTCTGTTCCGGACAAACCTTTGCGCGCAAAAGAAATCAATGCACCACCAAGAGTTCCTCTGCCATTAGCAAAGGCTAAAAGATCCCCTTCTTCCAAAAGACTTTGTATCGCAGGCAAAGCCACCTGAACAACAGGTGTTAACATTTCAAGATCATAACCATTATAAATTTCCAAAAAAACCTTACTCGCTTTTCTTACAACGTCATGAATTTTTGTCGCCTGGGGACCATGCATATTATAATCAAGCACTCCTTCGTGTAAATTGCCCCACACATCATTTGTTGAGGTGCCAAGCATTTGTGCCACCATCTCTAAAGAATCTTGTTCGCGTACCGTGGCCACAAGCCCCACAACAGCAATCATTTGCAAAACAGCCATCATGCGCACTTTAGGCAAAATAGAAGTCGCCCCAGGGCCTGTCACCTCTAAACGAATCATAGGCTCTTTAGTGCCCTTGATGCGCCAGCGGGTTTGGCCATGAATTTGTGGTGCCATAATCACATGACCATCATCATCATAGCCTAGTGTTTTACCAACGCTTGCCCTATCTAAAGTAAAGACGGGGTGATCTCCTGTCATGGAAGAAACAACAATGTCTTGCCAATGTTCTGGATTTCTTATGGGCTCTGTTGGGTCTTCTGTTGTTCCTGTATCACCTTTATAAATATCACGAAGATCTCTAAAATAAAGGCCATGCGCTTGTGGCGCTATTTCAGTTACATAAGGTGCTGAAAAACACATGATACGCAACAAAGAGCCAAAGAGCTCACTATTAACAAGATTGGATATATTCTTGAATAGCTCAAATGAGGCCTCATAACGCCCCAACTTTTTATTAAACACATTAGGCATGCCCAGGCTTTCATGAGCCGCAGCCTGCGTTGATAAACGCAAACCTAATTGATGAACCATAGCAGGACCAGACGGATAACCATGTCTTTTTGCCTGTTGCCAACGAACAGATCGCGATAATTCTGTTTTCGGACCATAGTTTCGGATGCGGTAGTTAATTAAAGCAATATGATGAGCAAAGCGACTTAACGTATCATAAGTATTAAGATCAGCATCTGAGGGAGTCCCACAAAGTGGGGTTGATGTACTCACAATGAGCCTGGGAGCATATTTTTTTGTTTCCTCAAGAAAAGCACGAGCCAGTGTTGTTGATGCTGTTGCCAAAGACATAAAAGGGTCTATGTCATTCCTTTCTACTAGGCCGGCCACATGTTCTTTTTGAAACACGCGCCCAACACCAAACAAACCTCTTTTCATCATCATGCGCATCACCCAAAATTCCCACTCCATGCCAACCTTCAAAAAACCATCGATTCCATTAGAAGCACCAAGTTGATTAAGAGACCCTTTTCGATTTTTCAGCGACCGCAAATACCCTTTCATGCGCTCTAAAAGACGTTCACTTCCTGACGTTAAAGCAGAATAATCAACGTGGTCAATAGTTGCCGGGTGCCCAAAGTGAATATTAGTAATGCGCCCGAGGGCATCTGTCTCATATGTGTCTGGAATATTCGCAGAACCAAGAACAGTCACAAGATGAGCCGCATCTTTTTGACTGACTAAAACAGCAGCCCCACGTTCTAACAATCCACAGCCACGCAAACGACTTTCTTCTTCTGGATAAGTTTCATCAAAAACAGTCTGTACACCTTCGGGCAAAAGAGCCTCACCTTGCCAATGGTAATGACCATCACCGCTCTGCTTCACTTTACTTTGGTCTCCCAAACTCAATTCAACGTCATCATCACTCAAATCCCAACCATCCAAAGCCTCGGCAATATCGTGTCCAAAATGCGTGCGAAGATTTTGAGTCAAATCAGGTTTTATCAACGCTGATAAACGATCATAGTCTTCACTATAATGTGTTTGCATTATGGTAACAACTCTTCGATGAGCTTCTTGAGAAAGATTAGCATCCACAGGATTTCTCACTTCGCTGGTCAACGCCGGCTGCATAAATCCTTGGACCCGTTCACGTTCACGACCACGGCTTTGCCTGTCAGAACGAATGTCTGGATGTAACAAATCCTTTTGTCGAGTAGCGGCTAATGGCTGAACGAGCGGTTGACATGGGGGGCGAAAAACAAAAGGAGGAACTTGTTTCACAACAAGATAAATGTTCCCCGATTAGCCACGACATCAGATGAATCAGAAATGAGTGGTTCGATATCCTGGTAATGAACAGGAACATCTCTCCTGTTTAAATGAGATCGGATTTTGGGTTCTGCGTCAAGGGGATAGGGCGTTTTATGGCGCTCTGTGTTGATTTTATCACTCTCGCGTCAACCGACTATATAGCCAAGTAATATCATTATCTTCTGGGGTCTATCGTCTAGCGTCTAGCGACAAGAGACCAGCTACAGACGACATTTATGACAATTGACCCGACTCTTATTTAGCCTTATACGAGCTGCGCATGTTTAAAATCGTTAAAAACAGATTCTTTTGGTATATTACCCTTCTTCTCTTCATGGCTTTAGTGGGGTACCTTATTTATCTCAACTATGTCATTGGTTCTCGCTTTGAAGCAAAGCGTTGGAATCTTCCCAGCCGCATTTATTCTGACACCTTTGCCCTCTATCCCGGACAAACAACAACAGTTGCCGAGCTCAAAACGCGTTTAAAAAACCTTGGCTACCGTGGGAAATCACAAAAACCAGAACAACCCGGTCACTTTCACCAACAAGATGAAACCTTTGAAATCTTCTTACATAATTTTGAATACCCCCATGAAAACTTTAAAGGCTTCCCTGTTATTTTTCAGATACAAAACAAAACGATTACAAACTTACGCCACTTGACAACACAAGAACCCATCACACTCACGCACCTGGAGCCAGAACTCATTGCCTCCATTTACGATGACAACATGGAAAACAGAACATTTGTGGCCTTAAACCACATCCCGCGTATCTTAACTGAAGCCGTCATCCTTATCGAAGATGAACGATTTTATTCTCACCACGGTGTTGATCCTATTGGTATTTTGCGTGCGTTATTTAAAAACATATCAAGTGGTCGCGTTGTTCAAGGAGGTTCAACGCTCACACAGCAGATGGTAAAAAACTTTTTC
>Ga0233437_1007771_pt1 | contig 10222 bp, 5 predicted proteins | sample SI_122_August201_FD_182714 | JGI IMG/M metagenome (GOLD analysis project Ga0233437, IMG submission 182714) | Seawater microbial communities from Saanich Inlet, British Columbia, Canada - SI_122_August2016_200_MG | ecosystem: Environmental > Aquatic > Marine > Inlet | place: Canada: British... | reverse complement strand
CAAGGCAGGTTACAGTTCAGGGAGATCTTGGCAACATAACTGACCTCGTTAAAAAAGCCGGGTTAAAAGCGCCGGCAGTTATAGTTGTGGGGCATGTTGTAACATTAAGACAGAAAATGAACTGGTTTGAAAACCAACCGCTTCTCGGAAAAACAATACTTGTGACAAGAGCTCGTAGGCAGGCCAGCAAACTTGTGGACAAACTTTCAGAACTTGGAGCCAGGTGTTTTGAATGCCCGACAATAAAAGTTGTGCCTCCGGACGACCGGGAACCTCTGGATCAGGCGATTGAAAATTTTGATGAATACGACTGGGTGATCTTTACAAGCGTTAATGGCGTAGACTGCTTTTTTAAACGGCTTTTCTCCAAAGGCCGGGATGTTCGCTTATTTGGCAGAGTGCATACCGCTGTCATTGGGCCTGCAACCGCAAAAAGACTCGCAGATTTCGGGCTGACCAGCGATATTGTGCCGGAAACCTACAGAGCCGAATCTGTGGCACAGGCTTTTTCAAATCAGCATATACGCGGGAAAAGAATACTAATACCGCGGGCAATGGAGGCCCGGCCTGTTTTGCCTGTGGAATTGAGAAAAATGGGCGCTGTGGTTGATGAAATTCCCGCATACCGGACAGAGGCTGTGGGAAAAGAAAACGCAGAGCATATGCTCAGACTTTTAGAACAACATTCCATAGATATTGTTACTTTTACAAGCTCTTCCACTGTTAAAAATTTTAAATCGGTTTTACCTCCCGGAAAAACCGAGCATCTTATGAAAAATGTAAAAGTTGCAAGCATAGGGCCTGTTACTTCTGAAACTGCTGAAAAACTCGGATTTCATGTTGATATTACAGCAGATAACTACACTATTGACGGATTGGTCGAAACAATTCTCCAGAACCTGTAATCTAAGTTACCGGCATTGTCGGTCTGTCCAACATGGACAGAGAAACAGAAGGGGTCAAGTCTGCTCTTGAGAGCATTTGCACTTTATTGGTTCTAATTAAAAGCGAGATGAGTCAAGAGCAGACTTGACCCCTTTATCACTACAGTTCCGTTTCGCGTGTTTGCCAAAATATAAACATAAAACTGTTTAGCCATAATTCCCTTGTATTTGTTGTTTCCTGGATTCCCGCTGTATTCTGGCTGCAATTTTCCCGCCATAATTTAAATCTCAGGTTTTCAAATTTATCTGCATGAACATAAACGCGGGAATGACGGGAAGGTGAATTGGAATGATGTCGTAAATAATATAAAAGCAACTCGTCATTTTTTACTTACGACTTTTAACATCATAAATTTTGCCATAAAATTTAAAGAAGATACCAATTTAACTTAGTTTAGACACGAAAATTGTTCCAAACCGGAAGTCATCAGTCATTTGGATTGTCCGTGTAAGCCCTGGCTACTCCTGACTTTCCCGTTATCTGTTTTTAGTTTTTCCGGCAACAATTGCAATGTCGGGAGATTCCGAAAAAAATGTTGAGCCTGCGACATCAGAGTAAAACTCCTGAACCTCAAATCCGTTCCCTTCAAACTCCTTTCTAAGCGAGTCCTGACTGAAATATTGCAGCCAGTTATATATAACACGGGTTCTTCTCTCTTCAATTATTGTGTATTTATCAAGAGTTATTTTCTCTTTATCATATTTGAATCTGTTCAGGAATCCATAATAATTTTCAGGAGACCAAAAATTGTCGAGTTGATTACGTTCGTATGTTGAGACCTCGTCTCTGCTGTTGAATGTATTCAACGAATGAACATCCAGCAGAACTGATCCGTCAGGCTTCAGGAATTTGTAAAACCTGGCAAGTAGTCTTTTTCTTTGCAAAGGGCTTAATGCGCAAAAATCGCAAAAAATCATTGTTATGAGATCAAATCGTTTTTCTGTTTCAAACTCAAGATAGTTTTTTTGATAATAATTGATATCCAATCCATTTTGCTCAGCAACCTTTCTTGCATGCCGGATAGAGCTTCCTGAGAAATCAATCCCGGTAACATCAGCGTTATTCTCTGCAAACCGGGTTGTATATAGTCCTGGGCCACACCCAAAATCAGCAATACTTGTATTCATGTCTATTCCAAAATGAGACACTATCCATTTTACTGACTGGGCAATAAAGCCTTTGTTCCGGGATGAAAGGTCAACAGATTCGTTCAGGTGATATTCAAGCATCTTCTGTGATGTATGCTCGTCAGTCCATAATTCATCTGCTGTGTAAAACTGAAAAGGTACGGGCCTTAAGTTTATTTTTTCTAATTTATCAAACACAGATTTCTCCTTTTTTATTTTTTGATATAATTCGTCAAGACGGCAAATCCCTGTAAAACAATTAATAAGAAAACTCGGCATCCTTCATTAATGGGCAAAAGTAGTTTGAGCGTGACCTTTTTCGGTTTTAAAATATTAGTTGTATATCAGTAAGATATAAAATTAAGAATTCCCGAAAACCGTTGTTTTTACCCAAACATTTTTTCGGCAAGTTAAGTTCAAGGTATAGGAAATCCCATTTTTCATACATGATATCAAACGTATATTGAAAACCATTCTGCTCAACCAATTCCGGATAATAGAATTGGATTAGTAGAGACAAGGCATGCCTTGTCTCTACCTGATTTTTTTAAAACATTTTATTAAAACCCCTGAATCCCGCAGCATCTTGTACATACAGGCATAAGTTCATAAGTAAAATTCCTGAAAAGAGTATAGAAGAATGAAGTACTTATTCAGTACTACCAAACTCCGGACTTCTTCTCTTCAAAGCTGGAAGCTTTTTATACTTTCAGCACTCCGGACTTCTTCAAAGCTGGAAGCTTTTTATACTTTCCAGTGTATAGGGAATCCCATTTTTTGATTGTGATATCAGATAGATATTGAAGTCCGCCCGAAGGGCGCTAAGTCCAAAATATTTATTTTCCAATATCCCGGCTATTTTAATATTTCTCTGTTGATATTAGACTGTTACAGTGGAAAGAAATTAGGCCGGCATGTTGACTTTTTTAAACCGATATTTTGTATAGTTTTAGGCTTATACACTCATCGATCCGGAACCATTACATAAAATATAATCTTATGACTTAGAACTAAAAATAATACCCGCTAATGAATTGCCATTCATTTAATAAAGTATTATATCCCAAAGGGACAAAACCTGTTTCGCGGATTTTTCATTCACGAGTATTGGAACTAAAAAAGGTTACACTCAAGTAGTTTACACTTTTATCGCAGGGCCGGTTCAGCGTTCATATTTGTTGGATTTCGCTTAGTTACGGGAAAATACAGCTACCTGCTTTTAAACATAATATTATCTGACAGCGAAAACCGGAGTTAATAACCACTCAATCCAACCTACAGCCGATTTTCAAAAAGTGTTAACTAGGATATGAAGTATGCCGAAAACTCTCTTTGAATTGTTAAAATATCTGTGCTACTTATAATCAATAACATACTTAGTGTGTTATCAGTTAAATTGTGATCAAAAATGGCAAAATATTTTTGAGTGCCTGCGCAAAGCCTTATCAATAAAGGCATGCGAAATAATGAATTGTTATTCAACTTTTTTGGTTTCGGTTTATCCGGGTTGGGTTTTGAAAAAAGAATTCCTGATGATTTCCAATTCCTTTCAGAATCGGTAACTCATCAGCAAGAGTCAAAGGGCGCTGCACTAACGGGCAAAAACCAGTTTACCAGGTTCAATGTATAATTATATTTCCCGGAATTATGCCGGACCAAACAAAGGACACGGACAAAAAAGATAAATAAATGAAAAGAATAACTGATAATTTACTGACATTTGTTAAAAAATTCTGGAGAGGACTCAATTTTTTAAGGAAATTAACTTTTAATATCATTTTTTTATCGCTGATATTTACAGTTATAATACTCTTGTTTAATCTGCCCGGGCCAGAGGTTCCTGAATCAGCAGCTCTGGTGGTCGCGCCTGTTGGAACAATTGTCGAACAGGTTAATTATGGGATGCAAAGCAGCTTTCGAAGGTTTACCGGCTTGCAAAAAAAGTCTGAAACTTTGCTCAAAGATCTGCTTGACGCCATAAAATTTGCAAAAAAGGATCCCCGTTTAAAGGTTATTTTTTTGGATCTCAGCCGTATGGGACCGACCGGTCTTTCCAGGTTACAGGATTTAAGAGAGCAATTGATTGAATTCAAAAAAAGCGGAAAAAAGATTATAGCATACTCTGATTCTTACTTTCAAAGTAATTACTACCTTGCAGCGCATGCGGACCAGGTCTGTATGCATCATATGGGAAACATCTTAATTAAAGGATATGAAGTTTTCAAACCGTACTATAAAGAGGGAATAGACAGACTTGAAATTGATTTGAATATTCTTCGCAGCGGCAAATTTAAGTCCGCGGTTGAACCTTTTTTCAGAAACAGCATGTCAAATGAGGCTAAAGAGGCGAATATCAAATGGCTGTCAGTGTTGTGGAGGGCTTATCTTCAAGATATTGGGCAGGCCAGAAATATAGAGCCTGATGATTTACAAAAGAGCATAGACGGTTTTCCTGATCAAATTAAAATAGTTTCCGGAAATATGGCACAGCTTTCTTTGAATATGGGGCTGATAGATAAAGCGGTGACAAGGGATGAAATCAGAGATGAACTTATTAAAATAACCGGTAAAGAGGAAAAAACATCCTCATATTATAAAATAGATTATATTGATTATCTTGACGCTATAAATGAAGACAGATTCGGACAGGATGCTGACGGAGATGTGGTAGCCGTTATTGTTGCAAAAGGAACAATCCTTAACGGAGTTCAGCCTGCAGGAACAATAGGTGGAGATTCAACTTCCGCGCTTATCAGAAAAGCGCGTAATGATCAGAATGTCAAGGCTGTTGTGTTGAGGGTTGACAGCCATGGCGGGAGCGCATTCGCATCTGAACTTATCCGCAGAGAATTTGAACTGACTAAAGAACAGGGAAAGCCGGTTGTTGTCTCTATGGGGAGTGTAGCTGCATCCGGCGGATACTGGATAAGCCTGTGCGCTGATGAAATATGGGCAAGGCCCACAACAATCACAGGTTCCATAGGGGTAATAGGCATGTTTCCTACATACCAGCGGCTTCTCAGGACCCGTCTCGGGATAAGAGTTGATGGTATAGGAACAACAAAACTTGCAGGCGCATTACATCCGGGCAGGGAGTTAGACCATAACGTGAAAGAGTCGGTAAAAGAATTAGTTGAAAATGTTTATAATCAGTTTATCACAAAGGCCGCAGGCGCAAGAAATATGAGCGTAAACCAGATGCATAAAATAGCGCAGGGCCGTGTCTGGTCAGGTCTTGACGCAAAACGCTTAGGACTTATTGATAAGTTGGGAGGCCTGGAAGAGGCGCTTGATTCTGCTGCAAAACTTGCAAATCTCGGGGATAATTACAAAGTTCAATATATAGGACCCGAGCCGAAACTAAAAGATAGAATCCTCGCCGGACTTCTTACGCACATATATAAGATAGTCGGTTCTGATTATGCGGATTCATTATCTCCTGTAGCGAGCCTGACTCAATTTTTATCTGACGAAGTTCTGATCTTTTCAAAATTCAATGATCCGAACGGAGTTTATGCGTATTGTCCGTATAATGCCGATTAAGATACGAAAAATTTTAAAAAACAATATATTGAGCCTACGCATAAACTGATCTGGAAATAATTTTTACCACTATATTTAGGATGTGTTGAATTGTAAAAACACAACATCGTGTGGGTATTTTTTGATTGGTGGTAGTTTATGCGTCAGATCTATTGAAAGAAAATCTCTCAAGCTATTCGAAAGCATACGTTCTTCCGGGATGCCACAGAACCAGCAACATGATCAATAGGTTGATGCAAAGAATGGACCGCCACTTGATCCCGACGTTGGTAGTCCATAACAAGTAGTGATTTAATATTTTGGTTTGTGCTTTTTTAAGCGCATAGCATTATTATTTTAACCACAGATTACACAGATTTTATGTATTTTTAATCTGTGAAAATCTGTGGTTTTTTAAAATATTTAAAATCGCAAATTACTACATGTTAAGCGCTACCAAAAATTGACTTAAAAGTGGGAAATATTTTTACCAGCCCGGATTCCCGCTAAAAATATGTGGGAATGACGAGCTGCCAGATTGTTGCAGCGTGATTTCAATTTTTTTGCCTGTCATTCCTGTATCCAGAAGAGGATAAAAAAACTAAAAATATGCGTAAGGAAATTATCGGCATCTTATTGTTGTTTCTTGTTATCTTCACAATGGTCAGTCTGGCTTCTTTCAGCCATGATGATCCGTCTATTCATAATGCCACGGCAAATACTAATATACAGAATCTTTTCGGCATACTCGGCGCTCATGTTTCAGGCGCTCTTACAGGACTGTTTGGATTGGGTTCATTTTGGGTACCAATACTCCTGTTTCTTTCGAGTCTTCATTTTTTCAAAGAAAAGCCAAATAACGCGCTTTTTCTGAGTATTGCCGGCGGAATTATTCTGATTGTAACCACTGGAAGTCTTTTCAGTCTTGCCGTGTATCCGCAGCACTTTATTCTCCTGTTTGAAACCAGATTCTCCTCTGGTGGTCTTGTTTGTATTCCTTTAACTTCTCTTTTGATAAAATATTCAAATTTTGCAGGCGCCGCTGCTATACTGGCGCTTCTATGGCTGATCAGTCTGATGATGGCAACACGGTTTTCACTTATAAAGTTTTTAAAGCAATTTCAGAAAGCCGTGTCTGATTTTATTCAGAAAATAAACACAACTCTTATTAAGAAAAAAGAGCGCAGGAAAAAGAACAAAAAACGTGTGCTTGAGGAAAAAAACAGGGAAGCCCGTGGGCAAAGTGAAATAGAAATAAAGACCGGCTGCGCTGCGCCCCCGCCGGTAACTGATGTGCCTGTTCTGAAACAGAGAACCTTTGATTTTATACCTGATGACTCTGGTTTTCAGTTGCCTTCCGTGAATTTACTTGATTCGCCTCAGGATAGTGAAACTGTTGTTGATGACGGGAGTCTTATAATGCAGTCAAAACTTCTTGAAAAAAAACTGGAAGATTTTGCTGTATATGGCAAGGTTGCAACCGTATCTCCCGGACCTGTAATTACAACGTTTGAATATGCTCCGGCTCCGGGTGTTAAGATTAATAAGGTTGTAAATCTTAGCGATGATCTGGCGCTTGCGCTACGGGCTATCAGCATCAGGATTGTAGCGCCGATTCCTGGAAAAGCTGTAATCGGAATTGAGATTCCGAATACAACCAGGGAGGTGGTCAGACTAAAGGCTGTTGTTGTTTCGGATGTTTTTGAAAAGTCAAAATCTAAGCTGACCCTGTGTCTTGGAAAGGATATTGTAGGAAATCCGGTTGTTGCGGATCTGGCAAAAATGCCGCATCTGCTGATTGCAGGAGCCACCGGCACTGGCAAAAGTGTGGCCCTGAATACAATGATTTGCAGTTTTCTTTACAAAGCGGAACCTGATGAAGTTAAATTCATAATGGTGGATCCAAAACGGATAGAGCTTTCAAGTTATGATGGAATACCTCATCTGGTTACGCCTGTAGTCACAAATGTAAAAAAAGCTACAAATGCGCTTTTCTGGGCTGTTAAGGAAATGGAGAGAAGATATGAACTGCTTGCGGAAAAAAAAGCCAAAAACTTCATCCAGTACAACAAAAAGATAGAATCGGAAAATAAAGCCGACAAAGAAAATCCCGCTGAAAAACTTCCTTATATTGTTATTATAATTGACGAGCTGGCTGATCTGATGATGGTGGCTTCGCGGGATGTTGAAGTTGCTTTGACCCGGCTGGCACAGATGGCAAGAGCCTCGGGGATTCATCTGATACTTGCTACTCAGCGACCCTCTGTGGATGTTCTTACAGGAGTTATCAAGGCTAACTTTCCGACCAGACTGACATTTCAGGTATCTTCAAAAGTTGATTCAAGAACGATTATTGATACTAATGGCGCGGAAAATCTGCTCGGGAACGGAGATATGCTTTTTCTGCCTCCGGGCACCGCAAAACTTCAGCGTATCCATGGAGCATATATATCAGAACCTGAATTTGAAAGAATTGTTGACTTTGTAAAAAATCAAAAAGCTCCTGAATACAACGAGCAGGTCACAGAAACTCCGGTAAAAGAAGAGGGTTCGTTAAATAAGGAAGATTATGATGAAAAATACGATGAAGCTGTGGCTCTTGTTACTAAAACACGGCAGGCTTCCATATCAATGATTCAGCGGCATATGCGCATCGGGTATAATAGGGCAGCGCGTATTATAGAAGTAATGGAAAAAGAAGGGGTTGTAGGACCTTCTGATGGAGCAAAACCCAGAGAGGTGCTGGTAAGAGGATATGATGATTGATTTTGATAACACCCTGCTGAGTCAGGTAAAAGGCTTTCTGGATCATGAGGAAGGAATGGCTTTACATGATCTGGCGACTAAAGCCTGCAAAAAAGGGCCTTGTCTTGAAATCGGCAGTTACTGCGGCAAATCAGCCGTTTATCTGGGAAGGGCATGTAAATCTTCGGGCAGCATACTTTTTTCTCTTGATCATCATCGCGGATCAGAAGAGCAGCAGCCCGGGGAAGAGTATTTTGATCCGGATATTTATGATGCAAAAACAGAGCGGATAGATACATTCGGGCGCTTTATAACAACTATTGAAAAAGCGGGTCTTGCAAAAACAGTAGTGCCGATTGTATGCACTTCTGAAACAGGCTCAAAGTTATGGGCAACACCACTTGGTCTTGTGTTTATAGACGGAGGGCATGCTTTTGATACAGTATTTACGGATTATAATTCATGGGCTGAACATGTCATCCCCGGAGGCTATCTGATCTTTCATGATATTTTTAAAGATCCGTCAAAAGGGGGCCAGGCGCCTTATGAGGTTTATAAACTTGCTGTTGGCTGTGGTCTTTTTCAGGAACTTCCAATGGTTAAAACATTAGGAATTCTCCGGAGAACGGAGAATGGAGAGGTTTAATAAAAGAATGGAGCATTTTCGAAAAAGGATTCTTGTTACCGGCGGCGCCGGTTTTCTCGGTTCACATTTATGTGAGCGTCTGGTTGCTGACGGCAACGATATTTTATGCCTGGACAATTATTTTACAGGCTCAAAAAATAACATCATTCATCTTATGGGGAATCCCAACTTTGAGTTGATCCGTCACGATATTACCTTCCCTTTATATGTTGAAGTTGACGAGATTTTTAATCTTGCGTGTCCCGCATCGCCGGTCCATTACCAGCATGATCCTGTGCAAACAACCAAAACCAGCGTACACGGCGCTATTAACATACTTGGACTTGCAAAACGGGTTAAGGCCAAAATTTTTCAGGCGTCAACCAGTGAAGTTTACGGAGATCCTGACGAACATCCCCAGACAGAAACCTACTGGGGCCATGTAAATCCGATCGGGTCCCGCTCCTGCTATGACGAGGGCAAGCGTTGTGCGGAAACTCTTTTCTTTGACTATTGGCGCCAGCATAAATTGCGCATCAAAGTTGGCCGGATATTTAACACATATGGTCCGCGTATGCATCCGAATGACGGCAGAGTAGTCTCAAATTTTATTGTTCAGGCTCTTACAGATCAACCGATAACTGTTTACGGAGACGGTTCTCAAACAAGATCATTCTGTTATGCAGATGATCTCATAGACGCTATTGTTCGTATCATGGGTACACCGGATGATTTTATCGGGCCTGTAAACATTGGCAATCCTGATGAATTTACGATTCTCCAGCTTGCGGAAACCACTATTAAGCTCACAAAAAGCCGATCAGAGATCGTATTCAGACCCCTTCCGGAGGATGACCCGATACAGCGAAGGCCGGATATTTCACTTGCCAAAAAGCAGCTCAACTGGAAGCCTGTTGTTAAACTGGAGAACGGTTTAAGGCGAACCATTGAATATTTCAAAAGCATTATGTAGAAAAAGTCTCCGGCTCTTTTATATATGCAACCTCACACAAAAAATAAGGAAAATAAAACCTGATGCAGATCAGAGACCATAACATGGTTCACCATCTTATTCATAAAGAGAAAGATATACTGCTTGTAGGAACAGCTCATGTATCAAAAAGCAGCGCTCAACTTGTGGCAACTGTTATTGAAGAAGAAATGCCGGATACTGTATGCGTGGAATTATGCGAATCCAGGTACCAGTCTATCCGTGAAAAAGACAGATGGCGGAACACGGACATAATTAAAGTCATAA
>Ga0233437_1007769_pt1 | contig 10224 bp, 8 predicted proteins | sample SI_122_August201_FD_182714 | JGI IMG/M metagenome (GOLD analysis project Ga0233437, IMG submission 182714) | Seawater microbial communities from Saanich Inlet, British Columbia, Canada - SI_122_August2016_200_MG | ecosystem: Environmental > Aquatic > Marine > Inlet | place: Canada: British... | reverse complement strand
CCCCATTTTTCTATTTTTAAGAAGTTGTCAGGTGGAAGTATTATACTTCTCTATAAATCTTACCATTATATTCTGTGTATCCATCTATTTCTAAATCTCTTTGGATTTTATCATAGTCAATATAGTTATAGATTTTACTATCAATTGGTATATCTAAAGCATATTCAATAAATTCCTCTACTGCTTCATCCCAATCACTATTAGAATATACATTTTCAAGTGTATCTGCTGTTATATCTGTAATATCATAACCTATATTAAAAAGATACCCTAATTTATCAATTTCATTTTGGTCAAGTTCATTTAATAAGTCATTAAGAGTTTGAAGTTTATCTATATCTTGGTAGATATTTTTTAGGTCAATATCAACTTCACATTCCCAATCTACTATTTCATATTCTTCTGCATCTAAATCATAGTATAAATCTTCACTTTTAAGCACCTCTGTGGCTTCAATAAATAGTGCTTTTATCTCACTATCAAAATCTTCTACATTAATCCATTTACCTACACCTACTGCATTATTATAAGTTGCTAATTCTTGTATATATATTTGTATCATAATTTTAATCCTTATATTTATAGGATTATTATAAGAGATTATTTAGAAATGATGTAAAACTTTGATATCATTTAAATAATATGGTAAAATAGATTATATAATTTAAAGGATCTATACAATATGAACAAACTTACACTTGAAACACTTGAACGATGGCTATGGGATAGTGCCGATTTACTTCGTGGGCATATTGATAGTAGTGATTTCAAAAACTATATCTTTGGCTTATTGTTCTTAAAGAGAGCAAACGACCAATTTATGGAAGAAGCAAACATAGCAGTCAAAGATGACGGTGTAAGTTTAGAAGAAGCACTTCTTGATGAAGATTACCATCAATTTTTTATCCCTTTTGATGCCTATTGGTCTGAACTAACTAAAAAGACTGAGAACATTGGTCAAGCTCTTGATAAAGCTTTTTCACTTATAGAAGAAAACAATTCTCAACTTGAAGGTGTTATGACTGCTGTTCATTTTGGAGATACAGAAAAACTTCCTGATAGCTTACTATCAAGATTACTTCAACACTTTAACAAATATTCTCTTGCTAATGAACACTTAGACAATCCAGATATTCTTGGAAGTGCTTATGAGTATTTAATCCGTGAATTTGCTGATGATGGTGGTAAAAAAGGTGGAGAATTTTACACACCAAAAGAGGTAGTTGAGCTTGTAGTAAATCTTATCAAGCCAGAAGCTGGAAATAGTGTATATGACCCTACTTGTGGAAGTGGTGGTATGTTAATACAAAGTGCCAACTACATTAAATCTAATGGTGGAACTGTTGGAAAGTTCGTTGATGCTAAACTTTACGGTCAAGAGAAAAACCTTGGAACTTGGGCTATTTGTAAGATTAATATGATTGTTCATAACTTCAAAGATAGTGATATACGAAAGGGAGATACTCTATCTTCTCCGAAACACTTAGAACACAGTGAGCTTATGACTTATGATAGAGTTATAGCTAATCCACCTTTTTCATTAAAGAAGTGGTGGGCTCCTGCTGAGATAGATGTAAAAACTGATGAAAAAGGTAAAGAGATAACACCAAAGTATAACTCTGTTGTATCTGATGAGTATGGAAGATTTAAGTATGGTATTCCACCAAGAGGATATGGAGATTTAGCATTTGTTCAACATATGGTATCTGTTCTTAAAAATGATGGTCGTATGGGTGTTGTATTGCCACACGGTATATTATTTAGAGGTGGAACTGAGGGTAAGATTAGAGAGGGACTACTTAAAGATGATTTAGTAGAAGCAATAGTTGGACTTCCTGAAAAGCTGTTTTACAACACTGGTATTCCTGCTTCAATCATAATCATAAACAAGAGTAAAGCTGATAATCTAAAAAACAAAGTTGTGTTTATAGATGCTTCAAGTGAATATAAAGATGGTAAAAATCAAAACACTCTAACTGCTGAAAATATTAAGAAAATAGTTGATAGTTATGATGGTCTTAGTGATATAGATAAGTTTATGAGAGTTGTTGATATGAGTGAGATAGTTGAAAATGATAGTAACTTGAATATTTCAAGATACATTGATACAAGTGAAGATGAAGTTATCATTGACATAAAATCTACTATGGAAGATATTAGTGAGTTAGAAGTTAAAGAGCAAGAGATAGATAGTAAGTTAAATGGTTATCTTAAAAGTTTAGGTTTTTAGTATGGTATCTGATGGTTATAAAGATACTGAGATAGGTGTTATTCCTGAGAGTTGGGAAGTTGTTAAATTGGAAGATACAGTTAAAAAGCTTCAATCTGGGGGAACTCCACTATCCTCAAATTCAGATTTTTATGATGGGGATATTCCATTTGTAAAGATTGATGATATTACAAGAAGTGGAAAGTATTTATTTAATACAAAAGTAGCTATTACTAAAAATGGATTAGATAGCAGTAGTGCTTGGTTAGTTCCAGTTAATTCTATACTTTATTCAATGTATGCTTCAATAGGTTTTGTATCTATCAATAAAGTAGAAGTTTCAACCAACCAAGCTATTATGAATATAATTCCAGATGGTTCAAAAATAACCCTTGAATTTTTATATCAATACCTATTAGACTTGAAAGGGAAAATTGATAAGTTTATAGACCAAACAACTCAAAAAAATCTAAATGCTCAAAAAGTTAGAAACTTCAAAATCCCACTCCCACCACTAAAAGAACAAGAAAAAATAGCTGATATTCTCTCAACTGCTGATGATAAGATAGATGCTATTGCTACACAGATAGAAAAAGCTGAAACACTTAAAAAAGGGCTACTACAAAAGCTATTAAGTGAGGGTATAGGACATAGTGAATTTAAGGATAGTGAGCTTGGTAAGATACCTACGAGTTGGGAAGTTGAGAAGTTAAGAAATACAACAAGTAAAATTACCGATGGCTCACATTTTTCACCTATACCTATGAAAAATACAGGTTATATGATTGCCACGGTAAAAGATATGACAGACCATAAATTTGATTATACTGCTTGTGTAAATATATCTAATAAAGAATTTAATTCATTAAAAGCGAATGGTTGTATGCCAAAAATAAATGATGTTTTATTTTCAAAAGATGGAACTATTGGAAAAACATTTGTTTTTCAAGATAAATTAGAATTAGTATTGTTATCTTCCATAGCTATAATTAGACCAAAAGAGCAAATATTAAATTCTTTTTATTTAGTTCAAGTATTGAAGTCAAATATTTTTTATAAACAATTAAAAGGTTTATCTTCTGGCAGTGCCTTAAAAAGATTAGTATTAAAGGCAATAAATGATATTAAAATCCCACTTCCTCCACTTGAAGAACAAAAACAAATAGCTGATATTTTGTTAACTGCTGATGAAAAGTTAGAAGTTCTTAGAGGTAAAAAAAAGAAGTATGAAACACTTAAAAAAGGTTTATTACAGAAGCTTTTGAGTGGAGAGGTTAGAGTTTAGAAGATGAAAGATAATATCAAGTTCCTTACAAACAGACTTAAAGAGCTTTTTAGCAGAGATGATGCTTTTGTATTATCAATCAATGGAAAATGGGGTGTTGGTAAAACTCATTTTTGGAATAAGTTTAGAAGTAATGAATTGTCTGATGAAAAAAACTTAGCTTATGTTTCTTTATTTGGTAAAGAAACTATACAAGATATTAGAACAGATATAATATTACAAATTTCAAAAAAAGATAGCTATATTAATTCTGTTGGTGGTGCTATATCTAATGTCAAATCAAGTTTTGGATTGAAAGATGAAGAAGTTAATTTTGGGCTTAGTGGCTCTGTTATTTCTTCAATGATGACCTTGTTAAAAAAGAAAGATTTCAAAGATGTAATTGTATGTTTTGATGACTTTGAAAGACTATCTGATAAATTAGATATGAAAGATATTTTGGGCTTAATTTCAGAGTTAAAAGAACAGAAGAATTGTAAGGTAGCCTTAATACTAAATAATGATAAAATTAAAGGTAAAACACTATCAATATACAAAGATAAAATCATTGATTATGAATTTGAATATACTCCAACACCTGAACAGTCATATTCTTTAATAGAAAGCTCATTAAAAGTTTTCAAAAAATATCCTCGTAAATATTTCAAACAAAATAACATCAATAATATAAGAGTTATGAAAAGGGTAATCAACTCATTAAATGATTTTTCTTTCATTAGTAAATTGGTAAAAAATCACGAAGATATAGAAAGAGAGATAGCAGAAAATATTATTGAAATTTCAACTATAAACTCAATGTTTATGTTCAAAAACTTTAAGAAGCTGAGTAAGTATAGTAGAAATAAAAGTTCTTCTAATTCTTCTTATAGCAATAGTGGGAACTTCAAAAAGAATAAAAAATATGACAATATTTTAAGCTACATAGAATTTGGTGCTATGGGTATCTTTTATCCGTCTGATATTACGGAGCATATAATTGAATATACTAAGGGTTCTATTGTATATAAGAAGCCTATTATTAAAATGGTTGAAAAAAGGATAGCTCAATCAAATAGAGAAACTATACATAGTTATATAAGAGTTATATATGACAAATTCAATTTCAATATGAGTTATAGCAACTTAGATTTTACAAAAGAATTATTTGATATGTTTCAAACAAACTCAGATGAAATAATTAGTATAATAGATATTAATAATTTTATTTTTTATATTAAGTTACTTAAAGAATTAGATACAAGCAATGAGGAAAAATATCATAAGTTTGCTATTAAACTTTTTATAACTTATCTACCAACATTTTTACAATCAGATGAAAGATACCATAGTTGGGGAGAAGAAAAGATTAATAATATTAGAAAGTTTGATGATACATTGGATATCTTTATTAATGACTTTAAGGCAGATACAAAAGAGAAAAAAATTAATAGTATTGAGAAGGTTATTGAGCTAATTAAAAAACCAGTTCAATCAAGCAGTTGGGGAAAAGAGCCTCAACTTCTTATGATGATATCAGATGAAACTTACGAAAAATATATTTTAGAAAGTCAAGAATTTGTTGAAGTATGTTTTGATTTAATACGATACTTTGGTAAAAAGTCTAATAGTGGATTTGAACCTTTTATAAGTCGTATGATTAATTTGTTTGAAAAATTACAGAACTCTGATAATGGAAATTATAAAGTTAAGATGACTAAAATGTTAAATTATATAGATAAGAAATAACAATGGCAAATCAAGATATATACGAAGATATTTCTTATTTAGAAAATGATTTAGAACTTGCTGAATATATTCAAAATATAGTAATTGGAAGAGCAACTGGCGGAGATTTTGACAATACTAACTATAAAGTAATTCGAAGTAAGTTTCTATCTAATAAAAGCTTAAAAGATTTTATTCCAGACTATATAAAAAAATGTAGAGATGTAGAACAGTTTTGGCAATTTATAAAAGCAAAATATAGTGGCGATGGTTGTTATACAAAAAGAAAAAACTATATATATGAAACCTTTCAAGATTTATTAGACTACTTAGAAACTGAAAATATTCAAGGCAAAAAGACAACTCACTTATATTACAAAGATGAGATAAAAACTATTGATGATGAGTTAGATAAACTGATACAGGAAGCAAAAGATAGATTTGAAAAAACAAGTGATAAAGAAGTAGCTCTTGTAATGTTATGGGGTGCTTTTGAAAGAATAAAAACATTTTATGATACGAATAAAAGATTATCAGCAGAAGAACTTATTAATAAAATTTCAACAGATTTTGATAAAGATTTTATAAAAGATGAATTTGATAAGCTCACTAAGATTGGTAATAATTATCGCATTAGACACCACGAAAAAGATAAGATTGAAATTACAGATATTAAGCATATAGACTATTTATTTTTACGAATGTTGGCACTGTTAAATCTATGTTTAGAAAATATAAAAATACAAGATAAAAGTGAAAGGACTTTCTAAATGAGCGAATACCTACAATCAGAACTCCCAGCAATAGAGCTTTTTCAAAAGCTAAAATACGATTACTTTGATGCCAAAGGCGAAATGTATGAAGTTATTCTTGAAGATAGACTAACCACTTCACTCACAAGAATAAACCCTTGGCTAAATGAAAACAATCTACAAAAAGTAAGCCGTAAAATATTAGCTGTTAGTGGTAGCTCACTTATGGAGATAAACTCTGAAATTCACAAACTCATAACTCGTGCCGATGCTCTATCATTAAAACCAACCCCAGAAGAAAAACCAAGAGCTGTAAAGTTCATAGACTATGATAACCTTGAAAACAATGAGTTCCTTGTAGTAAATCAAATGAAATTCAAAGGAGAAAGAGCTAACTCTATTCCTGATTTAGTAGTGTTTATAAATGGGCTTCCACTTGCTGTTATAGAAGCTAAAAATCAAACAGTAGATATAAGTGATATTCCAGATTTAGACTACTATCAAGCAAACTCTCCTAAACTATTTCATTACAATCAAATAATAGGGGCTATTAATCGTATATCTGGGCTATACGGAACGATAGAAGCTTCAATGAAGTTCTACTCAAAATACAATGAGAAAGCCTCTGACGAGCTTATAGAGTTATTAGACAATGAACCAACACCACAAGATATTTTAATCTATAATCTTTTTGAAAAAAGAAAGTTTCTTGACATAATCAAATACTTTGTAATCTTTGAAGTTGATGAGGGTAGAACAATCAAAAAGCTACCAAGATATCAACAGTTAAGAGCTGTAAATAAAATAGTTGATAGACTTATCAAAGATAACCGTGGTGGTGTTGTATGGCACACACAAGGCTCTGGAAAATCAATCACTATGATTTATCTTGCTACCAAGTTAAGAGCTGCTACAAGCGGGTTTGATAATCCTACTATCTTGGTTCTAACAGATAGAACAGATTTAGACAATCAAATCAGAAGCACCTTTAAGAGAGTTGGCTTTTCAAATATCAATCAAGCTAACTCTATCTCACACTTAAAGACACTACTAAAAGATAGCTATGGTAAAACTCTCACTTCTACTATTCAAAAGTTTCAAGAGAGAGCAGAAGAGAAAAAAGAAGTTGAAGTATTAAGTGAAAAAGAAAATATATTTGTTCTCATAGATGAAGCTCATAGAAGCCAATACGGACTAACTGCTTCATATATGAGACAATCACTTCCAAATGCCAAGTTTATAGCCTTTACGGGAACACCGATTGATAAAGAGAACAAATCAACACTTAATGAGTTTTACGGTGGCGACTATATAGACAAATACACTATAAAACAATCGGTTGCCGATGGTAATACACTGCCAATACTTTATGAGACAGGGTTAAGTAAGTTTTTCATAGAAAAAGAGCTACTTGATGCTGAATTTAATAAGATGTTCGGTAATGAGAGTAAAGAGAAACAAGCGATACTAAAAACCAAAGCTACACAACTTGATAAAAATGCTACTCGTAGAGTTGAAGAGATAGCTAAAAGCATTGTAGAACACTATAAAAATAAGAGCTATTTGGACGGTTTCAAAGCTATGATAGTTTGTCATAACAGATACCAAGCAATTGCCTATAAAAAAGCACTTAACAAGTTGGCAGAGCAAGGTCAAAACAACTTCCAATCAAAAGTTATAATGAGCTTTGATACTAAAAAAGATCCAGAAGAGTTTTATGATTTAGCCGTGCCAGAAGCTGATGTAAAACAAGCTATTGAAGATTTTAAATTGCCATTTGGAGATGAAAACGATAAAAGTCGTGGTGGCAAAAGACAGTTTGACAATACTGCCTTTATCATAGTTAGTGATATGTTGCTAACTGGATACGATGCTCCAATACTTCAAACTCTTTATGTAGATAAGATACTAAAAGAGCATAATCTACTTCAAGCAATAGCTCGTGTTAATCGAACTCGTAAAGGAAAAGAAGCTGGGTATGTTGTTGATTTCGCAGGCATAACTAAACACCTTGTTGATGCTCTTGAAATATTCAGTGGAGATTTAGAACCAAGTGATGTTATGGTGGATATAGAGAGTGAGAAAACCACTCTTGAAAATAGACACACCAAGCTTGTCAATCACTTCAAATCAATTAAGAAAAACAGAGAGATAGAGAGAGATGATTTTATACTTCAAGCTATAAGCTATTTGAAGCCAATAGATATAAAAGATAAGTTCAAAGAGCTTGTCAATGACTTTAATAAGTCTATGAATATAGTTCTACCAGATGCCTTTGCTTCAAAGTATGATTATGATTTCAAATTATTCAATGAAATAAAATATATGGTTCGTGATGAAAAAGAAAAAATCACTCGTGAAGATAGTAAAAAACTTCAAATGATTTTAGATGAGCATTTACGAGCTAATGGTATAGAGTATTTACTTGAAGAAGCAATTGATATAACAGATTATAAGAAGTTTGCCCAGGAATTAGCAAAAGAGGGAAAACACAACCCACTTGATAAAGCAAAAGCAATTATAAAAGCTAATGAAGAAGATAATCCAGAGTTAGCACTTGAACTCTCTGAACTATTAGAGAGAAAAATACAAGATGCCAAGATAGACAGAAAACAAGCCATAGTAGATTTATTTAGCGATATGGAAGAGATAATCAATCGCCATAAGAATAGACACAGTTCTCACGGGTTAAATGATGAAAAGCAACTTGTAGTTTATGACATAGTTAAAGAGCTTACAGACGAAGGAACAGAGCTTACACTTGAAATATTTAGTGAGCTTGATGAGTGGTTAAATAAACCTGCTATACTCTCCCAAAGCGATGCTCTTAAAGATATGAGAAATGCTATAAAACCAATACTCGCACAATATGGAGTGGATAGAAAAATGTCAAAAGATATAATAGCCAAGTTGGTAGAAACATTTGTATAGTGTAGAGTATGGCACTAAAAGTATTGAATTTGAGATAGAACGAAAAATAAGTCTCAAAAATACATATATCAATGTTGATACTGATGGGGTGCTTGTAAAAACAAATGATACCACCACCATAGAACAAATTAATGAAATGGTTAGTAATAAATCAGCTTGGATAAGCAAAAAGCTTGATGTATTCAAATCAATAGCAGTCAATAAAGATATAACCACTGGTTCAAGACTTTACTATATGGGTAAGAGCTATTATGTTCAAATGGCAACTGATGAAGATGCTAAAACTATTACTATTAATTTCACTCACTCTAAATTTCATATAACTACACCACCAAAATATTCAGATGCTGAACTTAATAATGCGATTGAAAGCTTCTATAAACAAAAAGCAGTAGAGAAAATAATACCACTCACTAAAAAGTGGGCGAAAACAATGGGTGTTGAACCAGAACATATAAGTTTCAGATACTCAAAAAACAGATGGGGAAGTTGTAGCTCAACTAATCGTATCTCATTTAATTACCACCTTATAAAACTATCTTCTTCTCTGATTGAGTATGTAGTTATACACGAATTAGCTCACATAACTTATCAAAACCACTCTAATGATTTTTGGAAGTTGGTTCATAAACACCTATCAGATTACAAAGTTAAAGAAGAAAAAATCAGAGTGTTTGAAAAGTTGATCTAGTTATTGTAATTGATTATATAAACCCCTCACATAAATACCCAGCATCTTATCTCTGTTCTCGCTATACACAGTAATAAGTCTTAAATAGTTAGTGTAGCCATCTCCAATTTTCTTTTTAATTAATTTTCTTAAATGTGTAATCTCTTGCTTGGTTAATGGTTCTTGTAAATCCTTAATATTTTGAGCAAAGTCATAATTTTCTTTTAGTATTTGATACTGTTCTTGCGATAATTCTACCATTATTGCACCTTTATTTTATACTTTTTTAGTAGCTTGTTATATATAGGTAGTATGTATTTATATAGCTCATTTTGTTCAATTTTTATATTTGTATCAAAATCTTCATTATGTAGTAATTGTTGTTGGTCTAATATTAGGTTCTCAAATGCTTCATTGATTGCTTCTTCAAGTTCTGTGTATATTTTATCTTGTAGTTTTAACATTGAGTTATATTGTTCTTTTTGAAGTTCATAATTATGAATGAATAGTTTTATTTTAGCAATAACTGATGAGAATGAATACCAAGGAGATTGTCTTATAGTATCTATACTTTTTTGTAATTTAGAAAGTGATAATTTTTTTGATTGGAGTAGATTAAAGTATTTATCTTTAAAAAAGTTAAGTGTCTTATTTTTAGTAGATGATTTTTTAA
>Ga0233437_1007767_pt1 | contig 10226 bp, 9 predicted proteins | sample SI_122_August201_FD_182714 | JGI IMG/M metagenome (GOLD analysis project Ga0233437, IMG submission 182714) | Seawater microbial communities from Saanich Inlet, British Columbia, Canada - SI_122_August2016_200_MG | ecosystem: Environmental > Aquatic > Marine > Inlet | place: Canada: British... | reverse complement strand
GCCCCCCATCCCCCCTTTCCCCCAGCCATTTTTTTAACCGAAATCCAGTTGGTATTCTGAAAAATGGCTGGAATAAGGAGCGGCCAAAACCGCTTCACCGTCCCGGCTCGCAGGCCGATTCTAATTTAAGTGGGGGGAAGGGGGGCAAACGCCAGTCTCCGGCAACACTGTTTTAAGCCCACTCAAACGCCGTTAGGCTTACTGCATCGGTGGTAAAGCGGCCAATCTAATGCGCGCTGCCCCAGGACATCAGTCAGCCTGTGGCTCCAAACCGACGCAACCCCATACCTCCTTCAGCCCTGGAACAGCGCGCCCCTTACGGGTAACCCGCCGGAGGCGATCGCGGCAAAACAAGAGCGGGAAAAGCGTTCGCACTCGTTTTGCCGCGGATTTGTGTTCCGGGCATCCGCTCGGCTCAACGTTTTTCTTTTAATCCAACCTCCTTACTGCCGAGCGGATACCCGCCACGTTTTTATTATCGGAAAAGAGGACACATTTTTAATAACATCCCTTTGCATCAAGCTTTTTCCTTTCTCTTAGTGGCCATATCCTGTGCACAATTGCTGTAGCAAAGATTGTTCTGGCGGCCCGTTGGCCGGTACACATTTGGTCACACACCTTCGCATCGAATCTCTTTCCTCGCCTATACATGCTTTTCCATCACCTCACGTCATTTTCGCTCGGCATCGGAAGACGGGCCTGTCATGTTTCTTGCACCACCGACATAAATCCTACGGTGTCCGTGGCAACAAACACGCCAGGCCCTTGTCAATTATCAGTAGGCTTTTGACCCCTTTGCACCGGTTGTGCGGGGAAGTTTCACCTCAAGTTTAAAGTTCGGTGGCCAACACAACCCATCTCTAATTCAGAATTGCTGACAAAACCTTGTATGCCAACTTCAGTTGTTCGGTATCCGCTTGCTCCAGGAGGGTGGTTACCAGCAACTTCCTTTCTCCAGGATCTTCAATTTGAGTAAAGCTCAGAATTTGACCCAGATCCACTTCGAGTGTCTCTGAAAGCCTTAACAAGGTATTAAGGGTCGGGTTTTCACACCCCCGTTCAATACTGCTGAGATATTTCGGGTTGATTTCCATTTTTTCGGACAATTGTTCCTGGGTAAGCCCTTTCTTGTTCCTGACTTCCTTTATTCGTGCTCCGATCAACTGTTTTTTGTCCACGGCCTTTAACCCCCTGTCATTTTTGATTTTTCTAATTGTGACAGAGAGTAGGCCAATTAAAAACAGTCCCACACATAGAATATGTTTGACATATTCTTGGTGTGAGACTTAGGATTCAACTTGTCAGATGGAATTTAGGGTATATTTAATGTCCAGTGGATGGAATATCTATCTTTCCATTATGGAAGTGAATGAAAACAGATCAGATAAGGGGTATTTAGTGAAATACTTGATATACCTATTTTGTGCGCTGCTTATAGTTCTGTTTGTATCCCTAGCAAACGCGAAAAACCTACACTTCGAAAAGTTTTATCAAGAGAGATGGTGCAAAGCCAATGGTGGGGAAACAGAAGTGGTATTTCCGGACAAAACCCGATGTGATTGTTTGACGAGTACTCACGCCATCGAATTTGACTTCGGAAAAAAATGGGCGGAAGCCATCGGCCAGGCGCTTTACTATTCGATCCAAACGGGAAAAAGGGCAGGGGTAGTGCTCATACTGGAAAAACCGGGTGATTATAAATATTGGATCCGATTAAATACCGTTATTGAACATTTTGGACTGCCCATTGACACATGGATAACGGTGCCACCGGGCGGTCTTGATTGACAAGGGTCAAAACCGCTGTTACTCTGAAAAACCTGAACCAATAAGAATTAGAAAAAGGGGAAGCTCATGCCGCGACTGACCGAACAGGAACAACAGGAAATCATCCGCTTTATTGAAGCCGACAAGCCGGTACCGGATAAATACCGCTTTTTACTGTTTGACGACAAGCGAGAGGTAGAGCTGGTCTGGAACGGCAAGACCAGCGAGGTCTGCAATATCGTTCTGCCTTTCCAGGTGATCGAGCAGGTGGACGAGCCTCGTGCGGAGAAAGACACCCGATTGCAGCTGAACCTGTTCGACCTGGATGCCCGAGGCCGGCAGCTCAAGGGCTGGACCAACAAGCTGATCTGGGGCGACAACAAACTGATTCTCTCATCGTTGAAGAACGGCCCGTTGCGAGAGGAGATTGAAAAACAGGGCGGTCTCAAGCTGATCTACATAGACCCGCCCTTTGACGTGGGCGCGGATTTCTCTATGAACATTGAGATTGGCGGCGACACCTTCACCAAGAAACCCAACATCCTGGAGGAGATTGCTTACCGAGACACCTGGGGAAAGGGTGCGGATTCGTTTATAGCGATGATCTATGAGCGGCTGGTGTTGATGCGTGACCTGCTGGCCGAGGATGGGAGTATTTATGTGCATTGCGATTGGCGGGTGAATTCTATGATACGTCTCTGTTTAGATCAAGTTTTTGGCAAAGAGAATAATGTTGGCGAATTGATCTGGAGATACAGCTGGGGCCTAAGAACCAACAAGTGCTGGAACAGAAAACATGACATGATTCTCATGTATTCTAAAAGTGACAGTTTTGTTTTTAATGCTGATTCTGTTCTCGAAGAGCGTGAGGTCAGCGAATCAACAGCAAACAGATTAAAATACAAAGGAGCCCTCATCACGGATGGCAATAAAGGCCGCGGCAAAGAAGAAAAGGCGCTGCCATCTGATGTGTGGTATGTAGCGACCATAAATGGAATGGCAGCGGAAAGGCTTAATTATCCCACCCAAAAACCTGAGGAGCTCATAAATAAAATCCTTTTGGCCTCTTCCGACGAAGGCGACCTGGTTGCTGACTTCTTCTGTGGGTCGGGCACCATGGCAGCAGTTGCCGAGAAACACGGTCGGAAATGGATCGTGTCTGACCTGGGCAAGTTTGCTATCCACACCACGCGCAAGCGCATGATCGGCGTGCAGCGACAGCTCAAAGATGAGGGCAAGGACTACCGGGCCTTTGAAATTCTCAACTTAGGCAAATATGAACGTCAGCATTACATCGGCGTCAACCCCAACCTACGCGAGGCGGAACAGCAAAGGCAATTGGAAGAAAAAGAAGCCGCTTTCCTTGACCTGATCCTGCGCGCCTACCGGGCTGAAAAGACCGATGGGTTTGGCACGTTCCACGGCAAAAAGGCGGGGCGGCTGGTGGCGGTGGGACCGGTCAATTTGCCGGTGACGCGGTTATTCGTCGAAGAGATCATCCTGGAATGCCGAAAAAAACACATCACCCGCGTGGACATTCTGGGTTTCGAGTTCGAGATGGGGCTTTTTCCCAACGTGCTGGATGAAGCCCGCGCCAAGGGCATTGACATTGCGCCCAAGTACATCCCCGCCGAGGTGTTCGACAAGCGGGCGGTGGAAAAAAACCAGGTGGTCTTCCATGACGTGTCTTATATCGAGGTTAAGCCACTCATAAAAGCAAACAAACGAGAGTGCAGTGTGGCGGTAGAGTTGACGGACTTTTCGGTGTTCTATTCACAGGACACCATTGCCAACGCAGAGGCGGCGATCAAAAAGAAAGGCAGCCGGATCGTGGTGGAGAGGGGCCAGATCGTGAAGGTGACCAAAGATAAGGAAGGCATCGTCACCCGGGAAGTACTCACCAAGCGATGGACCGACTGGATCGATTACTGGGCCGTGGATTTTAACTTCGAGAGCAAGCGGGAGATCATTCGGGTGAAAAATGAAGGAACCAGTGAATGGGAAGAACGCTGGACCGGCGATTACATTTTTGAGAATGAGTGGCAGAGCTTCCGAACAAAGAAGGATCGGTCTTTGGAACTGAAAAGTATTTTCCAGGAATGCGCTCCGGGGCGTCGCAAGCTGGCGGTTAAGGTGGTGGACATCTTCGGTAACGACACCATGACGATTGTTGAAGTGACATTGGGAGGAAAGAAATAATGGCCTTGCATAAAGACTTTCCCGATTCTCCCCATGCCATTCTGGATCCGGGTATCCGTTGGTTTCCGGCTGATGAAGCTCTGCGTGAAACCAGCATGGAAAAACTCATGCCGCCCCTGGTATCGCAACTGCGAAAGAAAGTGAAGGTGTTCCGCGACAGCGGCTATGTTGGCGCGGCGGACACCAGCAAGAGCCTGCTTAACTGGTGGTTCAACACCCCGCACCTGCTCCCCGAGGCCGGCGGCGCAATGGCCGAGTTCCAGTATTACTTTGCCCAGCGCGAGGCGCTGGAAACGGTCATTTACTTGTATGACGTGGTGGGTGTGCAGGATAAATACGACCTGATGCGTTTTGACAGCTCGGGCGTAGTATCGGCGGGGATGTTCGACGAGACCTGGCGGCGTTTTGTGGTGAAGATGGCCACCGGCACGGGCAAGACCAAAGTGATGAGCCTGGTTCTGGCTTGGAGTTTCTATCACAAGCTCTATGAACCGGAGTCGGACCTGGCGCGGAACTTTCTGGTGATTGCCCCCAATATCATCGTACTGGACCGCATCTACAAGGATTTTCAGGGGCTGCGTATCTTCTTTGAGGACCCGGTTATCCCTGACAACGGCGTGGACGGCCGCAACTGGCGGGACGATTTTCAACTGACCCTGCACTTGCAGGACGAGGTGCGCATCACCCGCCCCGTCGGAAATATTTTTTTGACTAACATCCACCGTGTTTATGCCGGCAACGACATTCCCGTTTCACCCGATGATGAAGACACGATGGACTATTTCCTGGGCAAACGCCCCACCGGCGCGACAACGGATTCCAAGGTGGACCTAGGCATGATCGTGCGCGATATTGATGAACTGATGGTAATGAATGACGAGGCGCATCACATCCACGACCCGCGCATGGCCTGGTTCAAGTCCATTGAGGACATACATAACCGTTTAAAACAAAAAGGAGCTGCGCTCTCTCTGCAAGTGGACACAACTGCCACACCCAAGCACAACAACGGTGCAATTTTCGTCCAGACCATAGCCGATTACCCGCTGGTTGAGGCCATATCACAAAACGTGGTCAAGCACCCCGTGCTGCCCGATGCCCCCAGCCGAGCCAAACTGGCGGAGCGCCAGAGTGCCAAATTCACTGAGAAGTACACCGACTACATTCATCTGGGGGTGATCGAGTGGCGTAAGGCCTATGCCGAGCACGAAAAAATGGGCAAGAAAGCCATCCTGTTCGTGATGACCGATGATACCCGCAACTGCGACGATGTGGCTGAATATCTGGAGGGCAACTACCCTGATTTAAAAGATGCCGTGCTGGTCATTCATACCAAGAAAAACGGCGAGATTTCAGAATCAACTTCAGGCAAGACCAAAGAAGAGCTGGTAAAGCTTCGCGAGCAAGCCAACACGATAGATGATCTGGACAGCCCTTACAAAGCTATCATCTCCGTGATGGTGCTCAAAGAGGGTTGGGATGTGCGAAATGTCACTACCATTATAGGCCTGCGCGCCTATTCCGCTAAAAGCAATATCTTGCCGGAGCAAACCCTGGGGCGGGGCCTGCGTAAAATGTATCCCGGCGGCGTGGAAGAATACGTTAGCGTGGTCGGCACGAATGCCTTTATGGACTTTGTGGAATCCATCCAGGCTGAAGGGGTGGTGCTGGAGCACAAGCCGATGGGAGAAGGCACCGGGCCCAAAACCCCGATAGTGGTAGAGGTTGACAAGGAGAACGACAAAAAAGACATTGAGGCGCTGGATATTGAAATACCGGTGCTGACGCCCCGCGTTTACCGGGAATACAAGAACCTGTCAGCGCTGGACGTGGGTGCATTGGGGTATCAGCGTGTGCTGTACCTGCACTTCAGCGATGAGGAACAGCGGGAGATCGTGTTTAAGGACATCACCACGGGTAAGGTGACGCACACCACAATTCTAGACACGGCGGGCGTTGCCGATTACCGCAGTGTGCTCGGCTACTTCACCCAGAGCATCATGAAAGACCTGAGGCTGGTGAGCGGCTACGATGTACTCTATGGCAAGGTCAAAGGGTTTGTGCAAAACGATCTGTTCGACCGAAAGGTGGAACTGGATAGCCCCAACACACTCCGCAACCTGTCGGAACTGGCCGCCTCCAAGATTCTGCTCGAAACCTTCAAAAAAGCGATCAACGCGCTCACGGTCCAGGACAAGGGCGACGCCGAAATCCGCGATACCATCAAGCTGAGGCAGACGCGCCCCTTCGTGGCTAAAGAACAAGGCTACTTTATCCCGAAAAAGAGCGTCTTCAACCGCATCATCGGTGACAGCCGTTTTGAACTGCTGTTTGCCCGGTTCCTGGAAGATTGTGAGGATGTGGTTTCTTACGGCAAGAATTATCTGGCAGTGCATTTCAAGCTGGATTACGTCAACGCGGACGGCGACATCTCCAACTACTATCCGGACTTTTTGGTCAAGCTATCCAACAATCGCATCGTCATTGTCGAAACCAAGGGACAGGCAGACCTGGACGTGCCGCTCAAGATGGAACGGCTGCGGCAATGGTGCGAAGACATCAACCGGGTCCAATCGGACGTGACGTATGACTTCGTTTACGTGGACGAAGAGAGCTTTAAGAAATACAAACCCAATTCATTTAAGCAACTGATGGATGGCTTCAGGAAATACAAGAAGAAAATGTAAGCCGATGCCTCCTAGTTGACAGTTAGGACCACCATGTATTTTGTGGGCTAGGGGAAGGGGAGAGCGCATGCAAATTTGGCATTATACGATTGGTCAACACCTCTCTTCAATACTTGAGGAGGGTAAAATAAAAAGGGAAGCAAAAGTACATGCTAAAAAGGTTTATGAGCGAGTAGTCTGGTTTTCGACAAACCCAGTTTGGGAAGAAACTGCCAATAAGATAATAACAGGCAAAGATGGTAATCTTCCGGTGACGAAAGAAATCACCCTTTTCCACGGAGGAGGTCTTGCAAGGATCGAGGTATTTCCAGAGGCGGCACCCTATACCTGGGCAGATTATAGGCGGCAAAGTAAATCGGCAAAAAAATACTTAGACGCTCTGGAATCAGCAGCGTTAGAAAATGGTGCAGATCCTGAGGAATGGAGGGTGAGTTATAAGCCTGTTTTAAAAAACAAATGGTTAGCTATCGAGGCTTGGGATTCAAAAACGCAAACATGGATAGACGCTTTGAAGAAATGTGAAGAGGCAGAGGTGAGGGAAAGGAGAAATAAAATCCTCGTGATAGGTTCTGAGTAGTGCATTGTAAAGAACAAAAAATATTTGGTAGTGGGTCAGTTTGAAATATTGTAGATTTCTAGTTCGTAAGAAAATTATACGGACTAGGTAGTAAGGTTGCTTTTTGTGTAGATTGTTTACCGTGTTTAGATTATGGTCTTCATGAAATGGTTGCGAGTCTACTGAATGGTGGGTTTCTTCACAAATTCTCTTGATTTTTCTAAAATCGTGCCGATATAATAGATAGGAGAAGGGAGGGTAAGATCTATGCCAGAAGAGAAACAGACGAAAGAACAAGAAACCAATGGGATTGAAGTTAATTTAATCCCAAACAACCAAATTTCAACCAATCGGGTTTATTCAAACTATGTTCAGATAGCACGTTCCCCATATGATTTCACGTTAAGATTTTGCGATGCTGGTCCTATTAGCAATACAAAAGAGATAATTGATAATAACGGAAATTTTAATGTCCCAGTTGTAGCTGAGATAGCCATTCCATTAAACATGATGCCAAACTTAATTAAGGCTTTGAAATCCCAACTTGAAAAACATTTGGAGCCCAAATGAAATGGCCGGTTGATGAAGGTGAACTTATTTTCACGACCGAGGACCCTGAAGGTCGGTCTATTCATCTTGGGAAAAAACAGTGGGAGCATGTCAAAGAGAGCCACACCGAAATATCTATTACCGTTCCGAAAACTAGAGCGATTATAAACAGGCCAGACTTCATAACTGAAAACCTCAACAGGCAGTCTTTAGCATACACCCAAATAACTTCACTCAGTCTATATTATAACATCTATGTGGGCATGGATGACCTCTATCAAGAAGGAATGATACGAACAGTTTTTTTCCAAGGGACCCCGCCAAGAGGAAGTGTAATATGGACAAAAGAATAAAAGACATGTCTAAAATTAAAGTATTGTATGATGATACTGTTGATGTCCTTTATGTCTCTTTTGAAGGGAACCGCCCAGGCATAGCGATGGAGCTTGATGACGGTGATTTCGTTCGGGTAGACCCCTATACCGATGAAATCGTGGGCATTACTATACTTGACTTCAATGATCGTTTTGCAAGTTCAATAGAGGAAGATGTCGAGAAATCTACTAAACTTATTGTTTCAAACATTTTAAATGAGTATTCTCGTCGAGCATCTCAAGGAGCAGTTTCAAATTTAATCTAAATTCCACACCATAATCCAGCCCACCACCAACCGCCTTCGGGCGGTTTTTTTGTGGTCAGGAAAAGTTTTTTTGACCAAAGTTTGACCAAAACCGGATAGATATAAAAATAGGCCTGCAGCGATATTCTGTAAGCCATTGAAATGATTGGTGCGCCTGGCAGGACTCGAACCTGCGGCCTGCGGATTAGAAGTCACCTTATATACCCTTCATACAGTTTCATTCTTTATCACTTTTCAGCTTGACATTCCAATAGTTTATCTTTAATATCCTTCACAGAGCTTCATTCTTGTTTCACTCGGTTTCACGTGTATTTTATGGACCAGTTATGGACCACCAAACCTGCGGATGTCGCGTACCAGGTCGCATGAAGGAGAAAAAGGATGGCGAAACGACGATTTGTGAGCACGAAGTTTCCAGGGATTCGGTTTCGACAACATGCCACCCGGAAACATGGTATCCAGTTTGACCGGTATTTCGTCATATATTACCGCTATGACACAAAAAACCATGAAGAAGGTGTGGGCTGGGCCAGCAATGGATGGACCCTTGAACGGGTGAATGGTCTCCTGGGCCAGATCAAACGGAACCAGAGAAGAGGCGACGGTCCCAAAAGCCTTAAAGAGATGCGCGAAGCTGAAAAGGCTGCTGAGGAGGCTGCTAAAAAAGAGGCGGCTCTTGGAGAACGTCTTTCCGTGACGTACGGAGATTTCTTCACGAAAAGTTACATCCCCCAGGCGAAAATTGAGAAAGTGACCTGGAAGCGGGATCAGCAGCTCTACGATTCCCATCTCAAAAAGGCACTTTCAAAAAAGCCAATCCATGAAATCGTGCCCTTAGATATTGAGCGAATAAAACGCCAGATGAACAAAAAAGGATTGAGTCCCCGGACTATCCAATATGCTTTAGCAATCGCCAGGCGCGTTTTTAATGTGGCCCGCATCCATAACGCTTTTTCGGGAGATAACCCGGTGAGCGCGGTTCGCATGCCAAAAGTCGATAATCGCCGGGTCCGCTTCCTCTCCCAACAGGAGGCGGACGAACTCCTTGAGGCGCTTCTTCCGAAATCCCTTCCCCTTTATGTGATGGCTATTATTTCCCTCCATTCCGGCATGCGATACGGTGAAACCGCAGCCTTAAAGCATGGAGATATTGATTTTGAAAATCGAACCATTTTGATTCGCAACAGCAAAAAAACTCTGATACGCACCTGCTACATGACCAGCCAAATGATTGAGGCGCTTAATCTAATGGAAACCGGAAGCAGAAACGACCTTATTTTTCCGGCCCGGCATGGTGGAGTCAAAACGGAGGTCAGCAACGTTTTTGCGCGAACTGTTGAAAAGTTGGGATTTAATCAGGATATCAAGGACCGTCGCCAAAAAGTTTGTTTTCATACGCTCAGACATACTTTTGCGAGCTGGCACGCCATGAATGGCACCGATCTTTTCATGGTGAAAGAACTACTAGGACACAAAGATATCGCCATGACCCAACGGTACAGCCATCTGGCACCAAGCTCGTTTAAGAAGGCTGCGGCCGATTTTGAAAATATCATCAAAGGCCAGGCACAGACGAAACGCCAACCCGAAAAGGGGAGGGCAGAAAATGACGCTTGATGTGAAATTGGCGATGGAAAAATTTCGGTTGAATGGCGGGCTGATCAAGGAGGATTCAAATGGGGAATTGGTTTTTTCATTCCTACGGGCTGGGGATTTAGTTCCCAAAAGATACTGGAGATGCTTCCCACCTCTAACGCCTGATGCGGAACAGGTGTACTCGCCCTTTTTCGCGGATGCTTTTGAAAAAAGAAAACAAAAAATCTTGGAA
>Ga0233437_1007766_pt1 | contig 10227 bp, 11 predicted proteins | sample SI_122_August201_FD_182714 | JGI IMG/M metagenome (GOLD analysis project Ga0233437, IMG submission 182714) | Seawater microbial communities from Saanich Inlet, British Columbia, Canada - SI_122_August2016_200_MG | ecosystem: Environmental > Aquatic > Marine > Inlet | place: Canada: British... | reverse complement strand
TTATTAAATTTTTTATAAAATAAGATTATCATCAATAATACAAATTCGCAAGCATATCGGACATATATATGTAATAAGAACAAATGTAAAGAGTGGGTAAACAATCTTATATAGTATTTGACAATATTTTTATTTTTATGGACTTTATTAACTATAATAAAATCCAGTAAAGATAATTTATTATACGTTATGGTTAAAAATTGACATGTATACGATAATTTTATCTATTCAAAGTTAAGTTAAATTTGTCTATGATGGTATCATAATAATAAATAGGAGGAAATCTTAAATTTGCTAAAAATTAGGAATACTGTTTTTGGTTGTCGCATTAATGTTTTCAGTAGCAGTAGGATGTGCAGCATCAAAAACAGAGCATCTGCAGAAAAAGTTGTAGAAGATGTTGCAGAAGCACCAGCAGAAGGTGCTGGTGAAGGAATCGTTGTTGGTGTTGTTATGCCGACGAAATCTCTTCAAAGATGGAATCAAGATGGTTCTAACATGAAAGAACAACTAGAAGCTAAAGGCTTTGAAGTTGATCTGCTATTTTTGCATCTTGTTGGTTTAAGCATATATTAGTGTAGTTTTTTAATCAGAGATAGTATAAAATATATTTATAGCAAATTTAAACTTGCACTAATAAAAAAAATACGGAGAGAATATTATGACACAAAGAGAAAGATTTTTTGCAAGGCTAAACGGAGATAAGGTTGATAGAATTCCAAACTTGTGTATAATTATGGGGTTTGGGGCAAAGCATGTAGGCGCTAGCCTTAGAGATTTTCTTTTAGATTATAATACACTAGTTAAAGCAAACATTAAGACTGCAGATGATTTTAAACTGGATATTCTGCAGGCAATATCTGACCCGTTTAGAGAAGCAGAAGGGTTTGGAGCAAAAGTTGAATATCCAGAAAACGACCAGCCGCATTGTAAGATTAAGCCGTTGCAATCGATTGATGAAGCAGAGCGTTTAATAGTCCCAAAACCACATGAACATAAAAGAATGGTGGACAGGATTAATGCAGTTAAGAAGATGAAAGAAAATTATGGTGATCAGTATCCTGTTATGGGCTGGGTTGAAGGAGCTTTTGCCGAAGCAGCAGACCTTCGAGGTGTAAGCGAGCTGATGATGGATATATTCGACAAACCCAATAAAGTAAGAGATCTTGCTGAAAAATGTCTTGAATCAGGAATACTTTTTGCTAAAGCGCAAGTTGAAGCCGGTGCAGACATCATCGGTGTTGGGGATGCAGTTGTGTCTTTATTAGGACCTGTGATATATGATGATATGGTTTTTGAATATCAAAAAAGACTTTTTGCCGAGATTAAAAAAATGGGTGCTGTTGGAAGACTGCATATATGCGGGGATACATCATCTATAGTAGATAAGCTTGCTTATACGGGAGCAGATATAATAGATCTTGATTGGATGGTCGATTATGAAAAAGCAGCAATAGCGTTTAAAGGAAAAGCAGCACCGTGCGGGAACTTTGATCCGGTCAGCATATTATTAAATGGGAATCCTAAAAGCATTAGAGAAGCTATCAATAACATTGTAAAAGTTGGTGGTGATAAATCTTTTGTTATGGCAGGATGCGAGATTCCCGTTGGAATACCAGACGAGAATCTAATGGCTGTTGCGAAGACTCTAGATGAGATTGCAGATTAATTAATTGACTGCTAAGGAGAAAATATGAAAATTAAAATAAGAACCAATAGAGATACAGGAGAAATTATTGTTAATTATTATAAAGTAAGGGATGCACATAGCTTTAGATATAATTTGCTTAAAAATGTATTAAGCGAAACAAAAGGCAATATTACTTTGATGGTAGACACTAACCAGAGGATTGAAGACAGAACTAAAGAAGAAATAGAAGCTGTGTTAAGAGATAAGAACATAAAATATGTTACATATTTTACGAATTCAAATGATACAAAATTTTTTGGTATTAATATAGAGAAGCTCGGGAAAAAGAAAAAGAATGATTCAGAGTCGGTTTTTTTACTGGATATTGTGAATGAAAATTTGACGCAGGGACTGTTTTCTGATTTCCTATCCAGCTATGACATAGCTATAGGTATAGATAGAAATAAAGACTTTAACCAAATATGCGAAAGCGGGAGATTTGGAATAGGAGAAATGCTTTTTAAAAAAGAATATTTTAATGACAGTATATATGACTCAGTTTTATGTACAACAATTAGAAGCACAATCGACATCAGTGAAAAAGCGAAGGAGACGGCTGAATGAAATGGCTATATAAAGTAATTATTGTGTGTTTGTTTTGCTCGTTATAAGATAGCTTAGAAGAACTTGTAGAGCATGCACACGAGAGAAACGAAAAAGTAATTGCATATGATTGTATGATCAGAAATGCAAACGTCGATTTATATATTACATTTGATAATTATAAAATTGGAGAACTAATAGGAAAGGCAGTAACTGAGGTTGTGCCTTCTGGAAAATATCTTATATTAAATGGGCCTGAAACAGATAATAATGCTTTTATGTTTAACGAAGGATATATGGAAAAAATCCAATAGTTAGTCGACAGCAGAAAAGTTGAAGTTGTTAGCGAAACTTGGATTGAAGCTTAGAGAGATGAAGTTTCTAATAGTTTGTTAGTGGGAGAAATGTTCTTGGCGAGGATATTGGTCCTTGCAGCACTATGAACGATGGAACGAATGAAATTAAATATATCTCTTATGAGCCGATTTATGTTACTGCAGATAATATGAAAGACATTGTTCTAAAAGATGGGTTTTATACTGTAGAACAAAATTATGCGAATGTTCCAAAAGTGAGTGACCTAAATAAAAAAGCTGAAAACAATAATTATTCAAACAGGTAGTAGTTTTAATTTTACCTGTTTTTTTATTTTCGTTTGACAGTGCTCTAAGTGTTCTATATAGTATATAACAGATAGAACGTTAAATAAAAAATTATCACATAAATATTAAGAAGTTAGGGGATATGGAATGATAATAAAGATAGATATGTCAAAGGACACAGCTATATATAAGCAGATTTATGATGAGATAGTAAAAGGTATATTAGTTAGAGATGTTGAAACTAATGAATCGTTACCATCAGTTCGGAATATGGCAGCGAGTCTAAGCGTAAACATGCATACGGTATCGAAAGCATATGCAAAGCTAAAACATGAAGGATTTATTAGTCTTCAAAGAAACAACAGAGCAACAATAAACGATAAAGAAAGCTATGCTTATAGTGAAGAATACGTCATGGCAATAAGCGATGAATTAGAAAAAATAGTAATCGAAGCAAAATGTCGTGGCTTAAAAGAAAAAGACTTAACCGAGATAATTATAAAAAACTATAAAAAGTATTAAGGAGTAAGAATAATGAATATTATGAGCGATATAATGATCTGCTTTGCATTTGTCAGTTTAACAGTCTGCTTTTCTATTTTGCCATTTGTAGGCAGAAAAAACCTGGCCTTTGGCATTTCGATTCCAAAAAGCGAATATAACAATGAAAAGATAAAAAGGATAAGGCGAGAAAGCCTTTATACTTTTCTTGCGATAGGCATAACAGCATTATTAATAACTATTTTTGCATTTAGAACTGTACCTGAAGCAAAGGCGATAGGTCTGTTTACAATAATGGTTTTAGCACAATGCTTCGCATATATGTCAGTCTTTGTTTTAAAAAATAAAAAAGTTAAACAACTCAAAAAAGATCTTGAGTGGGGAAAAGATGCAAAAAACATCACAGTAGCAGATACTAATTTTTTAACCAAAGAAAAAATTGCATGTTCACCAAAATGGTTTTGGATTTACGGTTTGGTTTTAATATTAACAATCTTTCTCGGTCTGTATTTTTATGACATAATCCCGGCTAAAATACCGATGCAGATGAACTTAAACGGTGATTATACAAGGTTTGCTGATAAATCTATGATATCTGTAATGTATCCGGTTTTTACTCAACTGTTTTTAGGAGCACTGTTTATTTTTGTATATTATATGTTTAAAAGGACACCGCTTGTGATAGATGCTGAAAACCCTACAGAAAGCTCAAAGCAAAATGCAGTTTTTAGATATCGATGGTCTGTGTTTTCCTTTTTAGGCGGGCTGATAATGCTGGTCATTTTTATGATGATAATGCTTGGTACAATCGGATTTTTATCTATGGTTTCCATTTTTTATATTTCGATGGCGGGTGTTGTGTTGATTGTTGCAGCGGCGATAGCACTCTCTATAACAACAGGGCAGAGCGGAAGCAGAGTTAAAATAGGAAAGACTAAAGAAGAGAAAACGATAAACAGAGAGGACGATAAATATTGGAAGGCTGGGTTAATATATTTTAATCGTGAAGATCCTGCATTTTTTGTTGAAAAAAGATTTGGGATAGGTACAACGATAAATTTTGCAAGACCAAAGGCAGTAATAATATTCTTATCAGTCATAGCAATCGCAATCATAGCGAGTGTATTATCTTCGATATTCCTTTGATATAGACCAATATAAAAAGATAACCACTCAGAATAATATTATGCTGAGTGGTTTTTTGTTTACTAAATAACAACGCTAATATATAATAAGAGTGTTGAAAATATTGTATTTTGAAGTAATAATATTTTTTTGCGATATAAAAGATGGAGGGTTTAGTCTATGATTACTTTTGATTTTACTTCAAGTAGCTTTGAAAAATGGAAGTATTTAGAGCTTAACAGAAAGACTAGGGGGAAAACTAATATACAAAACCCCGAATTAGGTAAAATTAAAGTTGATTTTGTCTGTGACGATGGAAAAGAATATAGCTGTATATACTATCATAAAACAAAAGAAGAGGTTTATGATAAAATTAAATCGGGAGAATCTATTGACTTAAACTATTCATACGTTAAAGATTTTAATATCACAAGAGCAGTTTCTATTAGCAATAGAAAGCTCAGATGGTTTTCAGCAGGTTTCAGTTTTTGGGATGGGAGCGCAAATTTCGAACATTGCGATTTTGTTAACCCTTTTACTGATTTTAAAGGTGCTAACTTTTGCGGTGAAAACGTAAATTTTTCTAGTGCGAACTTTAAGGATACTTTTATTGATTTCACATGCGCAAATTTCGAATCGGAAGAAGTTGATTTTGTTGGTGTGAAGTTCGGTGATAGAGGATGTGTTTTTTCTAAGGCGAATTTCGGGAATTCAAGAGTAAGCTTTGATGAAGCTCAGTTTAGTAAAGGTGCAAAAGCATTTGATAAAATAACTTTATTAAATGGGATTTTAAGATTTTTTGCAGCAAGCTTTGGCGACGGTTCCCTTATTTTTGATTTTGCAAACCTTGAAGAAAGCAAAGTCTACTTAGATTCATCTATATTCGAAGACGGGCTTATTAGCTTTGAAAATGCAAACGTAGAAAAGGGTATTTTAAGTTTTAAAGAAACAAGATTAAAAAAATCTAACCTATCGCTTTTAAAAGTGGATGCAAAACAGATCTTATTCGATAGTGTTAAGTTTGAAAACTATACAGATCTTAGAATTGGAGATGTGGAAGAATTAATTATAGAAAATTGTATAGTTGAAAAAGCGATTGTTTTCAACAGCATAGATACGAATATCAAAAAAATGTCTTTAGCAGGAACAATAAACCTTGGGCTGATCTATATTGATTGGGATAAAAATAATGTTAAAAAGGCAATAAAAGAATATAGCAATATGCAAGAAGGCAAAAAAGGCAGAATAAAAGAAAAACGAGCTCCAAGAGCCAGCAGAGCAGAGCAGTATAAAATGCTTAAAGAAAACTTTAAATCATTAGGAAACTATGACGACGAAGAAAAAGCATACAGAGAATACATGAAGAACAAAACCCTAGGTTTCCCTGGTTCTATTTTACGAATATTCGGCCCAATCGGCAGCTATGGGACAAAGCCTTTCAGCATACTACTTTTCTCGGCATTAATTGTTGTTGTTTTTGGTTTGGGTTATAATGCGCTTGGGGCGATGCCTGCGCTTAATGCAGTTTTTACTAATCCAATAATCAGCAGTGTTTATTACAGTGCAGTCAGCTTTTTGACGATGGGGATTGGCAGCGCAATTCCACAAAGTCAGGCAGTTGCGGTTTTATCTGTATTTGAAGGATTTATCGGTCTTGTATTAATGATTTACTTCACTATTTCGCTAGTAAGAAAGATTTTTAGATAGGGGATAATTCCTTTAATAATAGAGATAAATAAAATATTAAAGCAATAAAATCCATTTCGAAAATTTATGAAGTGGATTTTTTAAACAAAATAGGGACTTCAGATGAGATTATTTAATGGTAAAGAATTAGAGATACTATGTCCTGCGGGCAACGCAGAAATATTCAGCCGGCTTTTAGAATCTAAAGCCGATGCATTTTATTTTGGCGGTAAAAAGCTTAATATGCGTATGCATAGAAAAAACTTTAATTTTACGAATACCGAGCTTATAAAAGCAGTAAAAATGGCACACTTAGCGGACAAAAAAACTTATATTACAATTAATAATTTAATAGATGAAAATAGCATCAATGAGACGATTGAGTTTTTATCTTTTCTAAGTGATGTTAAACCAGACGGCATTATCATTCAAGATATGGCTGTTTTAGATTTAGCTCAAAAATATGCAAAAAATATAACCTTACATGCTTCGGTTATGGCGAATGTTGCAAGCTTTTATGATGTAAAAAAGATGGAAGAATTGAGCGTTAAAAGAGTTATTGTGTCAAGGGAAGTCCCTTTAGATAAAATTGAAGAGTGGAGCAAAAAGACAAGCATTGAGTTTGAATACTTCGTCCATGGTGATATGTGCGTATGTCACGGCTCTAGATGCTATTATAGCGGCATATTGCTCAATCAGAGCAGTAATCAGGGCAGATGCATGAAACCTTGCAGATGGCAGTATAAAGCTATATACAAGGGCTTTGAATATAGTGCTTATTACCCTTTAGCAGTTAAAGACATGTATATGTATCGGCATTTACCAGAGATGATTAAAAGCGGGATTATGTCCTTTAAAATTGAAGGCAGGATGCGTAGTACAGATTATATTAAAAATATTGTAGATTTATATGCGGGTAGTCTAGATAGATATATCGAAAACCCAAAAAACTATAATAGAGAAATAGGACATGATAAGTTATATGAAGGAAGAATGCGAGATTTTTCGACGGCATATGCGTTTGGAGATTTAGGCGAAGATAATTTTAACGAAAGATATGAAGGAACAGGATATTTTTATAGCACAGGTAAGGTTTTCTCTAAACCCACAAGTGAGATTAAAGTGGACAACATGCGTATTTCTGATGCAAGAAAAGCGTTAAAAGTAAAACACAAAAAGCATAACACTGTAATGCTTGCGGTTAAAGTAGACACAATAGGTGCGGCTAAGGTTTGTATAAAAAACAACGTCGACATTATCTATTTAAGTGCAAATGCATTTAATAAAGAGGGATTTAGTAAAGAAGAGATTATTGATATTTGTGAAGTAAAGGGCAAAAGCAAAATAATATTATGCACTCCTCAAACCTGTTTTGATGATATATTTGATGAGTTTATGGACAAAGTTTGTCATGAAGAGGTTTTAGAAAACATCGATGGATTCTTAGTAACAACATTAGGGGTATTAGATGTTTTGAAAAATAAAAATAAAAATATTTATGGAGATTATATGCTTAATATATTTAACTCACTTGCAGCAAGAAAATATAAAGAGTTTGGATTAAAGCAAGCTTGCTTGTCTAATGAGATTAGTAAAAAGGAGCTTAAAAATTTCCTTGGGAATACTGACAGTTCTTGTGAACTTATCGTTCATGGATCGCCGACAGTGATGCAGTTTGAAAGCGATATATTTAAAAACCTTGAGGGTAAGGATAAAGTAAAAATCGATAAATCTTCTGATTATTCTGATGATACACTTATTTTAGTAGATGATATAGACGGCAGACATCCGGTTAAAAAAGATGAATGGGAAAGAGGGCATATGTTAATGGGTATGGATATCTGCTTGATGCCTGTTTTAGATAGAATTTTAAACCTTGGTATTAAAACCATAAGACTGGAAATCCAATATTTTGAATTGGATTGGCTTGAAGAAGTTATAAAATATTATCAAGAAGCTATTAAAACCCCAGAACAATGCCGAGAAATCTTTAATAAGATAGAAAACAAAAAAGGCTTTACGCTTGGGGCTTTAAATTATTAGGAGAATACTATGAACAAATCCGAGGAGATTATAAAAAAAAGAAGCGAGTTTTTATTCTTTAATAACGCATATTTCTACAAAAACCCGCCTGTTATTGTAAGAGGAAAGATGCAATATCTTTATGACGAAAAAGGAAAAGAATATCTGGATATGTTCGCTGGTGTTTCTGTGATGAACTGCGGGCATTCAAACGACGAGATAATCGATAAAATAAAACACCAACTTGATAAATTACAACATACATGTGCAATCTATTTAACCGAGCCGATAGCTGAACTAGCAGAAAAAATGGCAGAGGTTCTGCCTGGAAATATTAAACGAACATTTTTCGTTAACTCCGGCAGTGAAGCCACCGAAGGTGCACTGCTTTTAGCTAAACTATACAGCGGAAAAGACAAGTTTATCTATATTAAAGGCGGACTGCACGGCAGGACATATCTTGGGATGAGTGTCACAGGGATAGATATGTGGCGAGGTTGGGTGGATGAGACAAAAGCATTTATGGCAGAAAGTTTTTATCCTGATATCAAACAGAATGATTTTGATGTTAAGAGTTCTTCAGAAAACTCTTTAAACAGCATTAAAAAGATATTAAACGAAAACAAAGGCAAAATTGCTGCACTTATAATCGAACCCGTTCAAGGTAATGCCGGAATATTAACACCAAATAAGGATTATTTTATAAAGCTTAAAAAAATATTAGAAGCAAATGATGTTTTATTGATTTGCGATGAGGTGCAGACTGGTTTTGCAAGAACTGGCGAGATGTTTGCGATAAAAAACTTTAAAGTTAATCCAGATATTATGGTTATGGCAAAAGCATTAGGCAACGGAACACCTATAGGGGCATTTTCTACGACAGATAAGATAGCGAAAGGGTTTAACAAACCGTCAGCTTCAACTTTAGGAGGCAACCCGATTTCGGCAACAGCCGGTCTCGCCGTTTTAGATTATACAAAAAAACATGATTTAAATTCAAGAGCAAATAGGATGGGAGAGCTTTTAATAAAAGGTTTGAAAAAATTGCATGGGAAATATGATTTTATTCGTGATGTTAGAGGTAAAGGATTGATGGTGGGGGCTGAGCTTGTTGACAAAAACAATCAGCCGATGGATAAATTGACTGATGAGATATTAGAAAAAATGAAGGACAAAGGGATAATTATCGGAAAAAATGGTTTAAAGCGAAATGTTTTGGCTTTTCAACCGCCATTAGTAATAAAGGAAAATGATATTGAAAAAGTCATATCGACTTTGGATACAATTCTTAAGAATAAAGTTTAATTACAGCAAGTTATCAACTTTAGTTAAATCAATCTCGCTGCAATCCTTATATACGATATCTGCTTGGGTTAAAATGTTTTCATCGCCTATTCCAACAGCAATCATGCCTGCAGACTTGATTGAGGATACTCCAGCAATAGCATCTTCTATACCAACGCAAAACTTTGTGGATATTCCTAATTCAGCAGCTGCCTTTAAAAAAATTTCCGGTGATGGCTTTCCGGCTTTTAAACAAGCTGGGTTAACGATATAGTCAAAATACTCACTAATTTCGAGTCTTTCGATCAAAAATGGACCATTTTTAGATGCACTCGCAAGTGCAATTTTTATATTAAGACTCTTTAACTCTTTTAAAAGAGTTAACACTCCAGGGAGCAAGTTGTTTGGAGTGAACTGTGAAATCATAGATTGATAAATAGCATTTTTATCAGTCGCAATTTTAATCTTCTCTTCTTTTGAATACTTTCCATTAAGATTGCAATGAGTTAAAATAACTTCTAAGGAATCCATTCTGGATAAACCTTTTGTGTGCTCTTCTACTTCGTCTTTTATGCTAAACTTAAGTTTTTTTGCAAGCACCTTCCATGCTTCAAAATGCTCAAAAGTGCTGGATGTTATTACGCCGTCCATATCAAAAATCACTGCTTTTATTTTCATATATTTTTTCCTAAGGCTTATTTTTAAAGAGCATGTACTATTTTACTCTTAAATTAAAATAAGTCAAGGACAAGCGAAACATGTAATAAACTAAAG
>Ga0233437_1007765_pt1 | contig 10229 bp, 9 predicted proteins | sample SI_122_August201_FD_182714 | JGI IMG/M metagenome (GOLD analysis project Ga0233437, IMG submission 182714) | Seawater microbial communities from Saanich Inlet, British Columbia, Canada - SI_122_August2016_200_MG | ecosystem: Environmental > Aquatic > Marine > Inlet | place: Canada: British... | reverse complement strand
CAAGGGCGCAAAAAAGCGACGATATTCAATAATTAAAAATTTTATAGGGATGGATAAAATTGAAACCTCAGGCAAAGTTCCGGCTTAAACCCGGTGATTATTTCGTCACGGACAAAGAACTCATGATCACAACACTTTTGGGTTCCTGTGTATCGGTTTGTTTTTATGATCCAGTCAATCGAATCGTTGGCATGAATCACTACCTGACAGTGAGTGATTACCAAATTCAAAACTCACAATTCGCGTTAACAACAGGCCGGGTTGCTGAACAAGCCATGTCGCAGGTAATCAGTAAGATGTTAACCAAAGGTGCACAATACCATCTGATTAAAGCGAAGGCATTTGGGGGTGCATCTGTTTTAAAGCTCAGCGCAGAAGCCACCATTACAGTTGGTCCGGGCTTACAGAAAATCGGAAAGCAAAATACGGCGTTTGTCAAAGCCTATTTAATACAGGCAAAAATTCCATTGGTTGCCCACGATTTAGAAGGAACAACTGGCAGGGTCATCTATTTTAACACAACAGATTTTTCAGTGATGGTTAAAAAAATTAGACCCCCGTCTCAGTTTAACGGGCTACTTAATAAAACACCAGTTGATATACCTAAAAATTTGGATTGGCAAAAATCAAATTATACCGGAGCAGAAGCAATCATTAACTGAAAATGAGTTAGTAACCATTTAGGTTTTTAAGGGTTTAACAACGGATGTAAAAAAGAAATATACGTGCATACCAATAATATTTCGCTGAATGAATGCCCCCTGGACTTTGGCTTGTTAATAATCTGGGGGAAAATCAACCGGAAGGTCCGTTATAAATGATTTTAGATTACGGAACTTAATATTCAATTTGCTTAAAAACTGCGTAAACCTGAAACCAGCTAACACAATGAAAAAAAACAAGATACTGATCGTCGAAGACGAAGCGATTGTCGCCTTGGCACTTCAAAGTAATCTGGGAAAACGGGGATACGCTGTCATTGCAACCGTGGATACGGGTGAAAAAGCGATTCATAAGGCGTCTGCTGAAAATCCGGACCTTATCCTGATGGATATTCGCTTAAAAGGACCCCTGGATGGTATTGAGGCTGCTGCGCGTATTCATGCTGTTTTGGATATTCCGATCATTTTTCTGACCGCTTATGCAGATGAAGAAAAAATGGAACGCGCTAAACTAACACTACCATTCGGGTACCTTTTAAAGCCAGTTCAGGATCGAGATCTTAAATCGACAAAACAATTATTAAATGCCAGGGAGTATCATGAGTAAAACAAATATTTTAATTGTTGAAGACGAATCAATTATCGCTTTAGAAATACAATCCCATTTAGAAGACCTGGGTTATGAGGTAGCAGGAATTGCAAGTTCAGGTGAAGGTGCTATTAAAAAAATTAAAGAAAACCAAGTAGATCTGATTCTAATGGATATCCATTTGAAAGGAGACATGGACGGCATTGAAGCAGCAAATGCAATCCCTTTAGTTTATCCGGTTCCCATTGTCTTTTTAACTGCTCTTAGTGGAAAAGACATATTCAGCAGGGCCAAGCGTATTCGACCTTATGGATATCTGTTGAAACCTTTTCAAAAACGGGAGTTATCCGTAGCGATTAAAATGGCGCTGTATATATTTAAATTAGAAACAGAAAAAAAACAGGCCCTGGATGATTTACAAAAATCTCATGATGAACTGGAAAGCGCTGTCCAAAAACGTACGGCTAATTTAATCCAAGCTAATAATGAATTACAGAATGAAATCGAAAAACATAAACTGACTGAAAAAATGTTAAGACAAAGTCAAAAACAGCTGAAGGCATCACAGAAAGAAGCTGTCAAAGCCAATAAGTCAAAAAGCTTCTACCTTGCTAATATCTCTCATGAGTTACGAACGCCCTTACACCATATTCTCAGTTACTCTGGTTTTGGAGTTAATAAAATAGATAAGGTGGATAGAAATAAATTGCTGGGTTACTTTAAAAAAATCAACGAAACTGGAAGCAGTATGGCTAATTTACTAAACGACATCTTAGACCTCTCAAAATTAGAATCCGGAAAAATGGACTATGAAATGAAACAGGAAGATCTACCCCAAATTGTTAATAATGTTGCCAATGAATTTCAGTCTGTAATCGAGAAAAAGGACTTGATTCTAGAAATCATCCAAAGGAATAAAGTTTCAGCAATCACAGCGGATGGCCTTAGATTGGCTCAAGTTATTCGAAATCTTTTATCAAATGCTATCAAGTTTACACCCTCAAAAAAGAAAATTATCATTACTATTGATCAGGAAATTCCCGAAGGTGTAAACTTGGTAACAGATCAAAATGTCACGGCAGCACTATCTTTTTCAATCAAGGATCAAGGAATTGGAATTCCAGAAAATGAAATCCATTCAATTTTTGATCAATATACGCAAAGCAGCAAAACAAAAAACAGGGTAGGAAGTACAGGACTCGGTCTGGCGATCAGCAACGAAATTATCAAAGCTCATTATGGGAAATTAATAGCTGAAAATAATAAGGAAGGAGGAACAACATTCAGTTTTATGGTACCACAACAGCAGAAAACAGTCTCTTTATAAGGCATTGCAAAGTAAACAATAACGGTCCAAATTTCGCTTTTAAGGCATAATCATGGAAAAAGCCAGAATACTCATCGTTGAAGATGAAGCCATTATCGCAATTGATCTGTCGACTGTCGACATGGAAAACAAAGTTAGAATAAAATTTACACCAAAATTCAAAGACTAGGAAACTATCACATACAAACTTGAATAGAGACCATGAAATTACAATATAAAGCTGCCGGATTGATGATACTCATCGGAGTGATTATTTTACTTCTTTTAACAGTTTTTTATACGGTACAAAATCGGCAAGTTGTCTTACAAAAAGAACTGCAGAATATTAAAAATATCTCTGAAGAAATAGCGCGACACATGGATAGCCATCTAAAAGCAAATGCTCAAATTGCAAGCACAATATCAAGTGCGCCTATTATCCTGGGTGCTTTGCTGAAAAGTAATTCTGAATTTGAAACTCTCTCTGAAACTGAGCGGAAAAACGAAATTAATACACGCAACCGTCAATGGAAAGAATCAAAAGATATCAGTGATTCCTTTATTCAAAAACATCTGTCGAATCCGGTTGCTAAGTTTTTAAAAATGCAACAAATCAACATACCAGGATTTTATGGAGAGATTTTTCTTACCAACCGTTTTGGTGCTATGATTGCGTCTACAGGCAAATTGACAACGCTGGCTCATGCCCATAAATATTGGTGGAAAGCGGCTTACCATGAAGGAGAAGGTAGAATTTTTTTTGATGATCGCGGATTTGATGCCTGTGTAGAAGGGTATGTCATTGGTGTTGTCGTTCCAGTCAAAAAGAATAATAAAATTATCGGAATCTTAAAATGCAATATAAATATCATGGGGCCTCTAACCAATGTCCTTCAAGAATATGATTCATTACATCACGGCAAGATTCAAATTGTTCGAACCAAAGGTCTCATCCTGGCTGAGAAGGGAAAGGAACCTCTATCAAACAAGCTGCGTGAAGACTGGATCCAGCGTTTACAAACAAAAAAAGTGGGTGCTGAATTCATTGAAGAAAACAACAATAGAAATCTGGTCGCTTATTCTCCCATTAGCCTTACCATGGGTTCAGAAAAATTTGGGTTTGGCGGCAAGTATGAATCGGTTGATCATATCAAGGGCAACGAAGGTGAAGGATGGCATGTCGTCATTACTCTGGGAGAAGAGGTCGCCGTCAAAGATGCCGATAAGACAACAAGACTGTTAATAATAGTAGGACTTGTCTTTACTGCATTAACTTCTTTTATTGCTTTGTTTTTAGGCAGATGGATTGCCAAGCCATTAGTTCAGCTTACAGATACTACTCAGAAGATAGGTGAGGGGCATCTCGATACCAGAATCAATATTGTCACGAATGATGAAATCGGAAACTTGGCAAAATCGATTAACAACATGACGGAAAATCTCGAAAACACGTTGACATCACGGGATAATCTAATCCAAGAAATTGAATTACGAAAACAAGCAGAAGAACGAATCAAAGCCTCTCTCAAAGAAAAAGAAACCCTGCTGCAAGAAATCCATCATCGGGTTAAAAACAACATGTCGGTCATCTCAGGGTTGCTAAATCTTCAGATGAACAACACAGATAATAAGATAGCCAAAGAAGCCCTGCAAGATAGTCAAAACCGAGTGCAGTCCATGTCCAAGATCCACGAAACGCTCTATTGGTCTGATAATTTGGCGGCCATTGACTTAAAAACATATCTATCCGAGCTTGGCGGAACTATTTTTCAGAATTATTCCATCAGCAATAAAGTACAATTTAAAGTCGAAGCGGAAAATATCATGATAGGTGTTAAACAGGCATCACCAGTTGGATTGATCGTCAATGAACTGATTACAAACTGTTTGAAATATGCTTTTGCAGATGACAGGGAAGGAGAGATTCTCCTGGAACTTAAATCAAAAAAAGAAAATGAGGTGGAACTCACTGTATCCGACAATGGAGTTGGCATACCAGAAGACTTCAATCTGAAAACTGCCGATAGTCTCGGACTTAAATTAGTAAAGATGCTGGCGGAAAACCAACTCAATGGCTCAATAGATATCAACAGTACCAACGGAACTAAATTCACTATCAAATTCAATATAGACGAAACATAACCATGAAAAAAGACAGAATTCTTGTTATTCCTTTTCTGATTGCTGCAACTCTCCTTTCCTTTTATCCGTGTTCTTATGCAGAAGTTCTTCAAAATCAAACTTATCCAGCTTATAAAGCTCAGAATTATGAGATGCTGCAAAATGCTCTGGCAGAACAAAAACGTCAACTTGTATTCTTCTTATCTGATGTTCAGCGCAGGGCTATGAAGATAAAGAAGGATGAATTCACACTCAGTTTTTTTAAAACAATTCATGCCTTCAAGAGTGTTAAAAATATAGAAAATTTCCCTAATAAACTGGTTAGAAAAACTGACCAATTGAAAAAGCAGTATGAAGAACACTTTATTGTGAATTACCTCTCTTTCTATGATTTGCTTTTTATTGATTCAAAAGGTGCCATTTTCTATACCATTCGGAAACAAAAAGATTACAATATGAATATTTTCGAGGGTCAACTTGAAAACACTGCCTTGTCAAAAAAAATGAAAACCTCGCCTTCCACTTCTTTTGTTGATTTTCAGTTTTATGAAATCTCCGGAGAGCCCTCTGCTTTTTTTATTGAACCCGTTAAGGATGAAAAGGAGCAGATCGGTTGGGTGGTATTACAATTTTCAATTGATAAAATCAATAATATGTTCTGTCTGGCTCAAGAAATTGGTAAAACATATGAAATTTTTCTAGTGAACAGGAGCAAATACATGCTCACAGACTCACGATTTATTACTGAGTCCACAATTTTGAAGGAACAATTGGCAGAGGAGAATATTGCAGCAAAATTTAATGTTCGAAAGGGTCATAAAGAAGTAACTGACTATAGAGGCCATAAAGTACTTAGCACTTTTGAAGTGTTTAATTTTTTAGGCAGTGAATGGTTGATTATTTCGAAAATAGATGAAGAAGAACTGTTTACCAATTATTTTAAGCAGCATCCGGAGAAATTAACCGAAATACTGGAAAAGGCCCTATCACAGGAAAGGGAATCTTATCATAAAGGAAAACTTAGCATAGATTCTGGGATAGAAGTGGATATGGATGAATTTCGAAGAAATGATGATGATCGATTTTTATATACACATGGCGTTTCAAGTTGCACAGCCTTTATAATAAAAAAGCTCAGTGATTTTACCTATTTTGCTCATATAAGTCCTTTTGATAAAGTTTATGGCGAAAATAGAACCGATCTCATGGAGCATATGTTAAAGAAGATTGAATATCTCGAAGTGACTGAATCAGAAAAGCATAAGCTGTATTTTTATATTGTTTCTCCCAGCAGTGCGGCCTTTGAAGCAATTATAAAAAGACTTATGAAGCATGGATATTTTTTATCACAGATTAAAATAATCCATTATAAGCGAGCTGCTTATGCGAATGTAAGTAGCAAAAATAATCGAAAAGAAGTGCTCGTAAATTGGAAAATGAATAAAGATTTGTATTATTTGGAAAGCAGTAATGAGCGAGCTAATTTGCAGTCTCTTATGCGAGAAATAATGTGATTTAGAGCAATTTGACAGTTTGGTAGTTCAATTGAGATGAACAATTCAAATAGAATCCAATTCCAAATTTCAATTAACATAGATGAATAGATATGGTCACTGCTCGGATAATTGGAAGAACTAGCGGTCTTGATTTTATTTGCAATACATTAACTTTATTAATAATATGAATTATTTTTTTGATCTTCTATCAATCTATAGATAAGGTTGTGAAATATAATAATTGCAGGTTAAATGGAAAATATGAAAACGCTTTTATCCTTTGAAATTATGTTATTTACAATAGTAGGGTTTTTGTTAGGTGCGGGAATTACCAAGTATATTCCCATAATTGGTAATCAGCTTTTATTAGTTGTTGGCATGATATTAATGGTCGGTTTGCTTTATTATGAAGCAAAGAAGAAAAAGGATGCAAAATCTATCGATAAAGAATTACCATATCATCAAAAACAATCTGTTGATGTCCCAATTGAAACTGAAAAGATTCCAGAGACAAACGAAGCCCATACTTCTACCTTTTCACAAACTGAGAAAAAGCAGATTGATTTGGAATTGAAACAGAAGAGTGTTAAATTACTAATAAAAACCCATCAGGACATTGGGGAAACTTACCAGTTAGTTCAAAGCCATTTGGAAAGCGTAGTGACGGAAACAGATCAGGCTGCACTGGAATTGATTAATAAATTAACATCGGTCCATGAAGCGGTAGGCGTTTTGAATCAAACAATTGAAGAACGATTTCATGAGTATGATAATTTAACGAAAGAAACCAAAACGACGGTTTCTGACCAGTTGAATATGACACAACACTTTCAAGATTATATTGATAACCGGCTGACCGAGATTGAGAAGGATCATAAAAATGCTCAAGCCTTGATTCATCAAACAAAAAATATGAAATCCCTGACTGATCAAATTGATAATATCAGTATTCAAACTAAAATTTTGGCCATTAATGCTAAAATTAATGCCTCCCATGCGGGAGAATTTGGAAAAGGATTCAGTGTGATTGCCGACGAGGTCGCATCTCTTTCTCAAACTTCAAAGGATTCTAGTAAAGAAATTGCAAGAACTATTGAACTAATATCAGGAAGCATCAGTCGTCTTTTTGATAACAAAGTGAATGAAGCGCATCGAAACCAGGAAACCTCGATGTTATCCAACTTTAAAGACCAGTTGGAAAATTCAATTCAAAATTATAAAAATCTTGATCAACTTACCAATTCAACGATTGATGTGGTCAGTCAAAGTAGTAAAAAAATTGCCAGTGAGGTCATGGAAGCGTTCTCGAGTATTCAATTTCAGGATAGTACACAACAGCAAATCGAAGTAGTGACTAAAAGTCTTGATTTACATACCGGCCACCTAAAAAGGACGATTGATAGGCTATCAGATAGCGACAAAGAAATTGATTCGCTTGATTTCGAGTTGGAATCCATAAGAGAGATGTACACAATGTCCAAACAACGCCAAATTCATTCCCAGGTATTGTTTTCTGATACCGATGAATGTCAGGAAGAAGAGAATGTGACACTATTTTAGTATTTCTTTTGGGAGTTTTTGTCTGATTAATAGTAAAATAGCAATGGCTCCACAGCTATATAACTTAGTTTTTTTTTCCATAATTTTTTTTATATATAGAGGCAGTTATTCAACCATAACATATCCTTTTTAATTCACACTATTTGTTGAGCACAGGTTTAATTCATGGAATCCTCTGAAAATATAAAGTTTCTGCCGAATAAAGACAATACGTCGGGGACTCTAATTCTAACAGACTCAGTATCCATTTTGGATTCTGAATATCTTAAAAATATCCTTTTAGAAGCCTTTGATAGTGCACAATCAATTGCTATTAATTTTGAAAGGCTTCAATCAATAGATTTAAGTGGTATTCAAATTTTATATTCTGCCTTTGAAACAGCAAAAATTCTCAAAAAGGACATTTCAATGAGTGGAAGCTTTCCCATTGAAATAAAAAGGGACATTGAAAGTGCCGGCTTCAATCAGTTTAATTGGTTTTGCAATATCCGTTAATTGCGCCTTAAACCAAAAGGTGGGATCAATCAAAACCTGTTTCCTGATTTCAAGTCATCATTACAACAGATCAATAAACTACTGAATCATAACACTATTTATGAATAACTCTATCACATTAAAAGAAAAAGATTTCAATCGTTTGAGTGATTTTATTCACAATGATTTTGGCATTAAAATGCCACCAGTAAAAAAAATATTACTGGAATCCAGGCTTCAAAAACGATTAAAAGCCTTGAATCTCAATTCATTTGAACACTATTGCGACTATTTATTTAGCCCTGAAGGCAAAGCAGTTGAACTAAAATTCTTCATTGATAAAGTTACAACTAACAAAACTGATTTTTTTCGGGAACCGGAGCATTTTCACCACCTTACCAATACCGTTTTACCTGAAATCACGAAATCATGGAAAGGGATACATAATCAGCTGCAGGTTTGGAGCGCTGGTTGTTCAACAGGAGAGGAGCCTTATACCATAGCAATGGTTATTCAAAATTATGCTGATGAAAATCCACAATTACAGTTGAATTATTCCATATTAGCAACGGATATTTCTCAGGAGGTGTTAGCGACTGGCAGCAACGCAGTATATAGTGAAGACAAGGTTGCTCCCGTGGCTTATCCGTTGAAAAAAAAGTTTCTATTACGAAGTAAAGAAAAAAATAAAAATTTAGTTAAAATTGTCCCTGAAATTAGAAAGCAAATACAATTCAAAATTTTGAATTTTATGGATAATAATTATCCATTGAATAAATTAGTAGATATCGTATTTTGTAGAAATGTTATTATTTATTTTGATAAACCCACACAGGAAAGCATCATTAGAAAACTTTGCAAAACTATCAAACCAGGTGGATATTTTTTTCAAGGACATTCAGAGTCCATTCAAGGATTTGATGTTCCTTTAAAACCTGTTTTTCCCACAGTTTATCAAAAAATACATACTTAAAAAGGCTATGAAAAAAATCCGTGTATTAATCGTTGATGATTCAGCTATTGTCAGACAAGCCATGGAATCTTTGCTTAACTCAGACAAGGATATTGAGGTAATTGGTACAGCTGCTGATCCTTACTATGCTGTTGAAAAGATAAAAAAAGAGTTACCTGATGTAATAACTTTAGATGTAGAAATGCCTAGAATGGATGGTATTACATTTTTACAGAAAATAATGTCACAACATCCCATTCCTGTTGTTATATGTTCCAGTTTATCGGACAGGGGTTCTGAAACTGCATTAAAAGCTATTGAATATGGCGCCGTGGAAATCATTCACAAACCCAAAGTAGGAACAAAGGAATTTTTTAAAGAATCAAAAATAACCATATGTGATATCATCAAGGCGGCAGCTCAGGTTAATGTTAAGCGCGTGACTCGAAGTCAGCCTCAAAAAATAACAAAAAAACTGACAGCTGATGCGATGCTTCCCAAAGCAACATCCAAAGCGATGATTCAATCCACCGAAAAGGTAATTGTCGTTGGTGCCTCCACTGGTGGAACTGAAGCATTAAAAACCTTTCTGGAAGCATTACCAGCCAATACCCCGGGTATTGTGATTGTACAGCACATGCCTGAAAGCTTTACCAGAGCCTTTGCCGATCGATTAAATTCGATTTGCCATATGACTGTTAGGGAAGCTAAAGATAATGATTCAGTTTTAAGAGGTTTTGCCTTAATTGCGCCTGGAAATAAACATGTCTTGTTAAAAAGAAGTGGCGCCAGATATTATGTAGAGGTAAAGGATGGCCCATTGGTTTCAAGACACCGACCATCAGTCGATGTTCTGTTTCGATCAGCTTCCAGGTACGCTGGTAAAAATGCGTGTGGTGTGATAATGACAGGAATGGGAGATGATGGTGCTAAAGGGATGCTGGAAATGAAAGAAGCCGGAGCCCATACTATAGCACAGGATGAAGCAAGTTGCGTTGTTTTTGGAATGCCAAAAGAAGCAATTAATCTGGGTGGTGTCAGGCAGGTTCTTCCTCTGAAATCTATTGCA
>Ga0233437_1007755_pt1 | contig 10240 bp, 12 predicted proteins | sample SI_122_August201_FD_182714 | JGI IMG/M metagenome (GOLD analysis project Ga0233437, IMG submission 182714) | Seawater microbial communities from Saanich Inlet, British Columbia, Canada - SI_122_August2016_200_MG | ecosystem: Environmental > Aquatic > Marine > Inlet | place: Canada: British... | reverse complement strand
GGATCAGTTGTTCTTCAGCATTTTATGAATAGGGGTCAAGGTGCAGCACTTAAGACTGGAATTGATGCTGCAGTTTTATTAGGAGCAGATATTGTTATTACTTTTGATGCAGATGGACAACATCAAGCAAAAGATATACTGAAATTAGTTGAACCAGTAGAAAAAGGTGAAGTTGATGTAGCTCTAGGGTCACGTTTTTTAGGTGGGGCAAAGAATATGCCTTTTCTTAGAAGGGTTTTTTTGAAAGGCGGCGCAGTTATTATTTGGATTTTTTATGGTATATGGCTTACAGATTCACATAATGGGTTTAGAGCATTATCTAGGAAAGCTGCTCAATTAATTAATATTAGATCAGATAAAATGGAGCATGCTTCTGAGATCCTAGATGAGATATCTAGGAAAAAATTAAAATATAAGGAAGTTCCAGTTGAAATATTGTATACGGAATATTCTATGCAACGTGGTCAAAGTACATGGAATGCATTTAATATTTTGTTTAAAATGGTAAAGAACAAATTTTTGAGGTAATAAAATGGAATTTACAGTTATTCAAGGTTTGGCAATTGTTTTTGCATTATTTGCTTTAAGTAGAGCAATTTTGAGATTTAGAGAACATGCTATTGTATTGAAAGAGTTACTTTTTTGGGCTGTTATTTGGATTGGGGTTGTTTTAATTGCATTTGTACCAGGATTAACAGCGTTTCCAGCAAGGTTTTTTGGAATCGGCAGAGGAGTAGATGCCTTAATATACATTAGCATCATTGTAATGTTTTATCTACTTTTTAGAATGTATACTAAAATAGATGCAATGGAGCGACAGATAACAAAGGTTGTTAGAGTGGTTTCTCTTAAGGACATAGATAAGAAAAAGAAAAAATGAAAGACCTTCAAATCTCTGTTGTTGTAATAGCATTTAATGAAGAACAAAACATTTCAAATATTTTGGATTCTTTAGTTGGATTGGAGTATGTTAATTTTGAAGTTTTGGTTGTTGATGGTGGTTCAAAAGATAGGACTCAAGAGATTGTTAAGAAGTATATTAAGAAGGATAAGCGGATTAAATTAGTTGTTGATAAAGGTGGAAGTATTACATCAAGTAGAAATTTAGGTGTAAAAAAAGCTAAATTTGATTATATTGCATTTACAGATGCAGATTGTATTGTTCCGAAGAATTGGTTGCGGAATTATGTTACAGAGTTTTCTAAGTATAAAAAGAAGTATGCTGGAAAAGGTAAGGAGTTAGCTGGTGTAGGTGGTGCAAATATTCCACCTGTTGATTGTAATAAATTTCAAAAGGCATTAGGTGTTGTTTTTGATTCAATGTTAGGGAGCCTTGGTAGTATACAAGCGAAAGTTTTTGATGCTGATAAAGAAGCTTGGAGTATTTCTTGTTCAAATTCATTTTATTTGAAGAAATCTTTAGTTGATGTTGGTTTATTTTCAGAAGATCTTGGGAATCAAGGAGAAGACTGGGACATGGGTTACAAAATGCAGAAGAAAGGATATAAATTAATTGGTTTGAAAAGTTCTTTTGTTTGGCATAATATGCGTAGTTCTCCAGCTAAGTTTTGGAAAAACATGGTTTTTTATGGCGATGGACGAATGCGTTTGAATAGGAAATTACCAGATGCTATAAAATTGAAGTATTTATTGCCATTTCCATTTATACTTGGAATGGCTTCAATAGTTTTGATTCCGTTGCATTGGATTTTCTTTAGTCCTTTGTTATATTTTCCATTTATCTTTATTTATAGTTTGTTTCTTTGTATTAAGAAAGGAAAGATTGGATTATTACATTTAGTTTTTATGACATTTCTAATTCAACACTTTGGTTATGCTTTAGGTATGGTTAAAGGATTTAGATGGTTGGTTAAGTAGGTTAGTTTTCTAAGAAAATTTATAAATTATTGAATCACATGTGTCTATATGAAAATGAAAACATCTTGGGTGATAGTTTCTGCAATAATTTTTGGGATATTATTTGGAGTAATACAGTTTCTTACTCGTGGAGGTGTTTTAAAATCCACGTTAGGAATTCAGTTTACATTTTTCTTTTTACCTTTAATATTACCTTTTATAATAGCAGTAGTTATATTTTCTCTTGATAATGAATCAATTATGAAAAAAAGAGTTTTAAATGGTGTTTTATTTTGGATTATTGGATATCTTTCTTATTGGATTCCTTTTATTCTTTTTAAGTTTTTAGGAATTCTTTTAATTGTGTCAGGTCTTTTTAAAGGAGTATAAGTTTTTAACTATTCAGAAATCTCCCAAACCTTTCTGATCTTTTTTCATTACAACGTTTTTGTAAGATTTCCAGGTTTTTCTGAAGATTGGGTATTTGTTATAGTTTTTCTCTAAGAATTCTTTTGTTCTTGGGTCTGCAGGGTATCCTGAGCCAAATTGTACTTTGTATTTCTTTTTTAGGATTTCAATCTCTCTGTCACGTGTTACTTTTGCGAGTATCGAGGCAGCTGCGACTTCTACATAATTTTCATCTGCTTTGTGTTCTGCAATTAGTTCTATTTTTTCATTCTTTTTGTTGAGTAGTTTTTTTACATAATCTTTGTATGCTTTAATGTTTGTAGATGGACAATCTAGTGTAACTTTATTTCCATCTAATTCATTTATTATGTCTGCAGAAACTTTTGCTTCTAACCAATTTAAATTCATATATGGATCATTTAATGCATCATCTACTTGTGAAGCTGAAATTATTTTGATTTTGAAATCTTTGACTACTCCTAAAATTTTATCAAATAGTGTTTCTCTTTGTAATGGACTAAGTTGTTTTGAGTCTTTGACACCTAGTTTTTTTAACATTGGTAATTCTTTTTCATCAATACTTACTCCTGCCATAACTAATGGTCCTATTACTGGGCCACGGCCAGCTTCTTCAACACCCATTACGATTGTCATAGATTTGAATTTATGTATTCTCGTATATAAGGTTTACGCTCAGTAGCTATTTTAACTACAGATAAGTATAAATAATGCGTAAAGTATATAAATTTGGCAAGAAAACTGCATATTAGGTAATTATAATGAAAGGAGTTATATTAGCAGGGGGGAAGGGTTTAAGGCTCTATCCATTGACAAAAGTCACTAATAAGCATTTATTGCCAGTAGGTAGAGAACCTATGATTTTAAATCCAATTAGAAAGCTCCTTGAAGCAGGTATAAAAGATATATTAGTTATAACAAGTACAGAACATATGGGGCATCTTGTTAATCTTTTGGGATCTGGCCAAGAATATAAAGCTAATTTTACATATAAGGTTCAGGAATCTGCTTTAGGTATTGCACATGCTTTAAGTTTGGCTGAGAATTTTGCAAATGATGATAAGATTGTTGTTATTTTAGGTGATAATATTACATCTGGTTCATTAGTTCCATATGTGCAGAAGTTTATGCAACAAGAAAAAGGTGCAAAAGTTTTATTGAAAAAAGTAGAAGATCCAACAAGATTTGGTGTTGCTGCAATTGATGAACAACATGTTTTGGAAATTGAGGAAAAGCCAGATCAACCAAAATCAAACTTTGCAGTTATTGGTTATTATATGTATGATTCAAATGTGTTTGAGATTATTAAGAATATGAAGCCATCTGCAAGAGGAGAATATGAGATTACTGATGTAAACAATGAATACATTAGAAGAGGAGAACTTACTTATGATTTTTTAGATGCAGATTGGACAGATGCAGGGACTTTTAATTCTTTGTTAGTTGCTAATAAAATGATTTTGAAAACATTAGGTGAAGAACAAGGTTCTAAAAGAGTTTCAGATGATCAATTAAAGGGGATGATAGAAGACAAGACAAAAAAGATACAAGAGCTTGAAAAACACTTAGGTGGATCTCCTGATGAAGAAAAGTAAAATAAATAATCCAGATGTTTCTATTGTTGTTCCTGTTTATAATAGTCAAGGCTGTGCAGAACTACTTTACAAAAGGTTAAGTAAAGTTCTGGTAAAAGCTGGCAAAAGTTGGGAACTGATTCTTGTTAATGATTGTAGTATGGATAATAGTTGGAATGTTTTAAAAAAGTTGGCTGAGAATAATAAAAATGTTATTGCAGTTAATTTGATGAATAATTTTGGGCAACATAATGCAATAATGTGTGGTTTAAAATTAGCAAAAGGAAAATATGTTATAACAATGGATGATGATTTACAACATCCTCCTGAAGAGATTCCAAAACTATTGAATGCATTAGTTGATGGGAAGTTTAAGGTTGTTTATGGTCAATATAAACAGAAGAAGCATGGTATGTTTAGAGATTTTGTTTCAAAGAGTGTGAATAAGTTTCTTTCTAAGGTGACAGGAACTGGTTATAATGTTACTTCTTTTAGAGCTATTGATAAGAGTGTAGTTAAAGAAATGGTAGAATTTGATAATTTCAATATTATGATTGATGTTCTTATCAAAGATATTGTTTCGAGTAAAAAAGTAAGGCATTGCAAGGTTCAACACCATAAAAGAAGAATAGGAAAATCAAATTATTCATTTACAAAGCTTGCATCTTATGCATTGAATATGATCTTTAATTATACATTATGGCCATTGAGAATTGCAACAATACTAGGTTTTGTTTTTGCAGGCCTTGGTGCGCTTTTAGGTGTGTTTTATTTTATTTATTTCCTAACTTTTGGTATTGATGTTAAAGGATGGACTTCTTTAATGCTATTAATAACATTCTTTTCAGGAGTTATTTTGTTTGTATTAGGTATTTTTGGTGAATATTTAGGAAAAATTTATTTAAACATTAGTCATAAACCACAATATATTGTTGAGAATATTATAATGAAAAAGAGGAGATGATTATGCAAGATAAGATTTTGCAATTACTTAGAGAAAATAATTATGAAGTAGATAAAGAGATTGAATTCTTTGTAGAACAGTTAAGTGATATCTTAAGGGCTAAGAATGACAATAGTGATGTTGATTCTATTATTGATTGGCTTAATAAAAAAAGGCAAGATTATCCTGTGAAAACTGATGAAATAGGTTTAAAAGAATTAGAAAGATGGCATATTGATGATAACTCAGGAAATGTTTATCATGATTCTGGCAAATTTTTCTCAGTAATGGGCGTGAAAGTAGGTGGAGCAGATGATAGGGAGGTTCCTTCTTGGACACAACCAATGATAAAACAACAAGAATGTGGTATTTTAGGTATTTTATGTAAAAAGATTAATGGAACAATGCATTATTTGCTTCAGGCAAAGTATGAGCCAGGAAATACAAGAACTCTTCAGCTTTCTCCAACATTACAAGCTACAGAGAGTAATTTAAAACAAGCTCATCAAGGTAAAAAACCTTTGCTAGCAGAGTATTTTGAAGATGGAGCTAAAGGAAAAGTACTTACTTCAGTAGTTTCTGTTGAAGATGGTGGCAGATTTTATCTAAAAACAAATAAAAATATGATTGTTGAAGTTGATGAAGGAGAGGAAGTTAATGTTCCAGATAGTTTTATTTGGGTAAATCAATATCAATTAAAGAAACTATTAAAAAGAGACTTAGAAGTTAATTCATTAGTTAGAAGCATATTGGGAAGTGTGTAGTTAATTGTGAGTTATTGGTGAAATAAATGGACAAGTTAAACATTGGGATTATTGGATGTGCAAATATTGCAAAGAAATATGCAATAAAAGCTTTTCAAGCACTTGATAAAGTCGATAAGATTTATATTTCTAGTAGGGATGTTAGTAAAAGTAAAGAATGTGCAGAAGAATTTGGTGTTGAAGTTGAGGAATCTTATGATTCATTGATTAATAATCCAGATATTCAAGCTATTTATATTCCTTTACCAATTGGTTTGCATGAAGAATGGGCAATTAAAGCAGCTTCTAAAGGAAAACATATTCTATGTGAGAAATCTATTTCAGATAATTTTGAATCTGTTAAGAAAATTGTTGATGCATGTAAACAAAATAATGTTGTTTTATTTGAGAATTTCATGTGCGATTATCATCCACAACATGATGTTGTTTTGAAAGCTCTTGCTGATGGTAATATTGGTGATGTTTTTACTTTAAAGAGTTATTTTGGTTTTCCTCCAATGGATAAAGATGGTTTTAGATATAACAAAGAACTTGGTGGAGGAAGTTTAAATGATGCAGGAGCTTATACAGTATTTATTGCAAGGAAGATAATGAGTTGTGAGCCTGTTTCTGTTACATGTAGGTTAAATGTTAACGAAAATGTTGGTGTAGATGTGCAAGGTACTGCTTTTGTTGAATTTGATGGCAAGACTGCTTTTTTAGGGTTTGGTTTTGACAATGTTTATCAAAATAACTATTCTATTTGGGGAAGTAAAGGAACACTTACAGTTAAAAGAGCGTTTAGTATTCCTCCAAATTTAAAACCAGAGATTGAAGTATACACAAATGAGAATTTTCAAGATAAGATTGAGCAATTGGATGCTCCTGCTTGTAATCATTTTGAATTAATATTTGATGCTTTTTGTACTGTTGTGTTAGGAAATGACGACAACAAAAGAGCTGAAGTATATGAGAAGATACTGAATCAAGCAAAAGTATTGCAGGCAATGAGATTGTCTGCTAAGGAAAATAGGAAAGTAAAAATTGATGAGATAAATTAGTAGAATAGATTGATGAATAAATAAGGTAAATAAAATGTATGAAACAATTCTTGTGACAGGCGGATGTGGATTTATCGGAAGCAATTTTATATTGTATATGATAAAAAAATATCCTGGTTTAAAGATAGTAAATCTAGATAAATTAACATATTGCGGAAATATTGAGAATCTTAAATCAGTTGAGAATAATCCAAATTATAAATTTGTACAAGGAGATATTTGTGATCCAGAATTAGTTAATAATGTTTTTAAGGATGTTGATGCTGTTGTTCATTTTGCAGCAGAAAGTCATGTAGATAGATCAATAAAAAATTCATACGAATTTGTAAAGACAAATGTATTAGGTACTCAAGTTTTACTTGATGCTGCATTAAGGCATAATTGTAAAAAATTTCATTATGTTTCTACTGATGAGGTTTTTGGAGCACTTGGAGAAGAAGGTAAATTTTCTGAAGAAACACATTATGATCCTCGAAGTCCATACTCTGCTAGTAAAGCATCATCAGATCATCTTGTAAGATCTTATTTTCATACACATAAACTTCCTATTGTAATTTCTAATTGTTCTAATAATTATGGGCCTTATCAGTTTCCAGAGAAATTAATTCCTTTGTTTATTACAAATCTTTTAGAAGGTAAAAAAGTGCCTGTTTATGGTGAAGGAGCTAATATTAGAGATTGGTTACATGTTTTAGATCATTGCGAAGCTATTGATTTAATATTTCATAAAGGTAGAGTTGGAGAAACATATTGTATTGGTGGAGATTGTGAAATGAAGAATATGGATATTACTAAAATGATTTTAGAAGAAATGGGTTTTGGAGATGAAATGATTGAATATGTTGAAGATAGAAAAGGACATGATTTTAGATATGCAATTGATTTTTCAAAATTGAGTAATGAATTGGGTTGGAATCCAAGGTTTAATTTTAGAGATGGCTTAAAACAAACAATAACTTGGTATAAAGAAAACACAGATTGGTGGAAAAAGCTTAAACACGAAAATTCCACTTATTTTAATGGATAATCGAAGTGGAATTTTGTGTGTTCGAAAATTACTAGTTATGGAATTTCCTAATGTCAAAAATTATATCAAAGTAGTTTGATTTAATATGATATTGGTCAGTGATTAGCAATTTTTGACAGAAAAGGCTAAGTTGAATTGATATCCTTATGCTATTTAGATTTACTCTTTCTATAGAACATTATTGCAGCGAAGATAAACATTCCAAAGAATGATAAATGACTGAATTGAATATTCAGGAATATTGATGGATCTTCTCTAAAAAATTGTATTATGAATCTAATTGTGCTGTAGATCATTAGGCATAGTAATGTTAGGGAACCGTCAAACATTCTTAATTTATTTATTTTAAAGAATCTTTCTTTTGATTTGTTGATCCATGCTACTGTGAATATAAATAAAGAGTTTATTATGTCATAAATTTGAGTAGGATGTCGAGGACCATCTCCGAAAAAGTCTACGCCCCAAGGCATGATTGTGTGTTTTCCATAACAACAAGGATTACAATAACAACCTATTCTTCCAATTGCAAAAGCTAAACCAAAGCCAAGTGTAAAACAATCTGTGTATTTCCAAATGTTTATTTTACGCCATTTGCATGCTAGTACTGCAAAGATAAAACCACCTATAAATCCACCAACACTACTAAATCCAGAGCGATGAGGGTTGAAGAGTTCTATAAAGAATTCAATAAATCCAAAACCTTGGTAGAAAAGCATATGGAATAATCTTGCTCCACAAAAAATTCCGAAAATAGTTATTAAATGTATATAGAGAAAGTCTTTTTTTGCAAGGCCTTTTATTTTCCAAAGGTAATATGCAAGAAGTGACACAATTAAAGTGGCTATTAATGCAGTTATTGAATATGTTACAATATGCATTGGACCAAAACTAATGCCAAATATAGTTAAGTCTTGAGTATTCCAGAGAATTCTACAAGATTCAAATGGAAATAAAATTCTGTTCACCTATTTTATTCTGTTTCAGTTGTATCTTCTGTGTCTTCAGTTTCGGGTTCATCTGGAAGAGTAACACCACTTGAATCTCTAACATTATAAGCAGCAGAATCATCAACTTCTTGTTCACTTGTTGAAGTATCTGTTTCATCTTCTCCACCACAACCACAACCACTAAATAAATCTCCGCAACCACAGCTACTCATAAATCCATTATCATCTTCTCCATCACCAGAGCAACCAGATACAAAGACCCATGTAGTCATTACAACACAAAGAAACACAATCATAATTGTTTTTTTCATGTAATTGTTTATATTTCACTAATATAAAAATTTGATGGAAAAGTTGTTGTTAGAGTGTATTATTATCTTATTAATGAGTGATCAATCTTCATTAACTCTTTCTAAAGCCTTATATGCTTCTTCTTTTGGAAAGATTGGTTCAATTCCTAATTGTTCAGTTGCATCAAAATATGTTCTAAAGAAATCAGTTAAAGTCATTTCAGATATTTCTTCTAATACTTCTCTATGTTCTTCTGGTGTTACTGGAGAAATTTCCATTTTTTTTGCATAAATAATTGTTTCTATAAGAAGCGGGCCTTGAATATATTCTGAGTATCCCACCCATTTCTGTTTATTAACTTCATCTGGACCAATTTCAGTTAAGTCATTATATTGCGAACCAAATCTACGATCTGAAAAAGATTCTTCTGGTTGTTCTCTAAGCCATTGCCAAACAGTATGAACAGTATATCTATTATTTTCTGTTTTTCTCATAAATTCTCTTTTATTATCTGGTTCATAATCGGCAAATCCTTCTTCTCTAGCAGATATTAAAGAAAGAAGAATAATATCTTCATAATTTCTTTCCCTTGGATTGATATTTAAAGTTCTTTTTTTGTATTTTGGAGAGTTTAGAAATATTGAATCAAGATGATGACGTAATTCATGTCTTATTGATTTCCCAACTTCTTTTCTAGTTAAATTGAAAGTTCCCATTACAGCCATTAATAATGAATATTCGAACATTCCATCAACTTGCTCTGGTTTTGCAAGAGTTGAAGCTAAGCCACCTATATAACTCTTCCAATTTAAGTATAAATGGACACATTTATTAGTTGATTTATGATGGTATCCAGCAGATGCTTTCGGATCAGGCATTTCTGATTCTATTACAGCATCTCCAACATTAATTCTTGTTTTTCCAGAAGGTACATATCCAATTGTTATTTCAATATTGTCTGGGGTAATTTTAACATCAGTCATTGCTTTAGTTACAATTCCTTCAATATCTTCACAAATGTGTTCTTTTAATGCATCATAATCTTCAAAAATACTTGTAAGGACATGTCTTGGTTTAATCTCTTCCTCTTCATCTGCTAGTTCTTCAGCTGTTCTAGTTCTAAAATAATCTCTAAGTTCTTCTTCAAAACGTGTTTCAAATATAATATCAATAGTCATATTCCATATAGGGAAGTAAGGGTATATAAACCTTTCTGTTTTGTTACTACTTATAAAAGGTTATTCTTTCTAAATGGCATGTTATAGTTACTTATATGGTAACTGTAACACTTAGTTACCTATCTGGTAACCACAAGATTTATATACTAAAAGTTACTGAAAAGGTAACTATGGGACAAGAAATTCCAAAGTT
>Ga0233437_1007753_pt1 | contig 10240 bp, 6 predicted proteins | sample SI_122_August201_FD_182714 | JGI IMG/M metagenome (GOLD analysis project Ga0233437, IMG submission 182714) | Seawater microbial communities from Saanich Inlet, British Columbia, Canada - SI_122_August2016_200_MG | ecosystem: Environmental > Aquatic > Marine > Inlet | place: Canada: British... | reverse complement strand
CCCAGATTGATCGTGCGTGCAACTACACCATCCATTTTGACGCGCACCCGGCGGTTGGTGGAACCAGTTACGTCAATTTTTAGCCCCCGCATGGCTACGACATCCGTTAATTCAACTTCGTGGGGCGCAAGCTCGGCTTCAACAATAATGCGGTTGGTGGTGTGAAGGTTCTTCTCAGCAGAGACAGCCCTATAACCAACCCGAAGATCCACATTATTTTCAAGCCGGGTAGGGGTGATGGTCAGAGTGACATCAAAATGCTCTCGCTGCGGTAAGGAATCCAGAATTTGGCATTGGACAGCATCAAATAAAGAGCCACCCAAATCGATGATGATCCCTTTGGCTGGCGCGGCGCCGATATTTTCAATGCGGAATGTAATGCGCCCGGCTTCGTACTGTGTCATCTGCGGGTTGGTCCAGGGTTTGACGCGCAGCAAAGGGCCGCCAGCCAGTTTTTGCGCCCTGCTTTCACAGCGCCGCGATTCAGGCTGATTATCCAACTGCCAATACAACAGAGACGCTTGCAGGTAATATTCTGCGGCACGCTCGCGATCCATGCTTTTAATAAGCTCTGCAGCCCGGCAATAGGCTTCGGCGGCTTTACGCTCTTCGATAAGATGTTCCCATAATTTAGCCGCTTTTTCGGGCTGACCAGCCTGGTCCCAACAACTTTCGGCCAGTTGATAGTATTCCTGACGTTTTCGAACGTCGGTGGTTTGATGGGCAGCATGAACGTAGAATGCACCTGCTTGAGATGATTTTCCCATTAATTGAGATTGCTCTGCAGCCCAGAAATAGCGCCCTAGATGCCAGGGCAAAGCGTAGATTTGACCGGTGTCGGTTCCGAGGTAGAAATAGCCCTGATTCACACCCGGGGTGGAGAAGAGCTTGACCCCGCCGCCCAACTCAAATTTCCAGACCAATGACCCATCCTGTTTATCGAGCAGATAAAAGCCTTTCTGGTTGACACACACTCCTATCCAATTTTCCCACACCACCGGCGAGACGCTGATGCTATGGGCGAATTCCGGGCTGTGCCAGATTTCCAGGCCGGTATTCCGGTCAAAAGCGCGCAAATGATGATCGCGCCCACCAATATAGATGCGATTGCCAACAATCAACGGGGCGGCGATGAGCGAAGACGCACTCCGGGCAAAGGTTTCCAGGCGGCGGTCGCGCACATCAAACGAGACGAGACGGCCATCATCCGTACCAAAGAAGATGAGATTACCGGCCGTGACGGGCGGACTGGCGATGGGGCTGCCTACTTCAAGGGGCTGATTCCAGGCGAGGCGCAGGTGGGCCAGGTTATAAGCATTGATTTGGCCGGTTTGGGAAAGGCCAATGAGTAGATCGCCCACCTGGGTCAGCCGGGCGCGGCCGCGGGGCAACTGCATGACGGTATGCGAGAGCGGCTGGCCGGTTTCAAGATCAAAGGCGCTGACGCGGCCATCGTCGCTGGCGAGGTAGATGCGCGCGTCCCAGATGATGGGCGGCCCCCACACGCCCCCGCTGACCCCGCTCGACCAGAGTTCTTTTCCTGTGTCGCGATCAAGGCAATACAGGCGCGCATCGCCGCCCAGAAAGCCCAGGGTGGCGAAATACAGCTTGCCGTTGGATGGCGTTAGACCGCCAATGATGGCGTGCTTGGCTGGAAACATCCAGGCAGGCTGCCCGGTTCGGCGGTGGAAAGCTGCCAGCCCGCCCGCACCAGCACGCCGCTGCCCCCAGGAAAAGATCACCAGATTGCCGGTAAAGGCAACGTGCTGCGCCGGGCCGGGGATCTGAGCCTGCCACAGGGCTTCGCCCGGAGCGGGGCTGGGCAGCGTGCGCTGCCAGCCGCAAGCACATTGCGCCGCCAACGGGCCGAGATAGGTTTGACAGTTTGGGCAAAAGATTTCAGGCAACATGGGAACCCCGATATTACAATTTAAAACCACGAAAAAATGCAAATGAACATGAATTTCATGGGGTAATTATACATTACGATGCCCCATTCTTTGGTATAAATGAAAAATGCCCAACCCCAAGACACTCTATGGAATCAGAGGGTTGGGCTATTCTGTATTTGCCTGAGACCCCCACCCCTGCCCTCCCCCGTATCGGGGGAGGGAGAAAGCAAGAGAACCAGACGGGAAGCACCGGCACTCACTTCCCAGGCACGCGCCGCGCATCCGTGAACACGCGGCATTCTGGCCAGGGAAAACGCAACTTTGGGGGAAGTGATCGGGCGCAACGGAAACCGATGTTGTTGTTCCTATTTGATGGTTCGTTGTTGTTGCGATTGGCAACCCGCAGGTTGTTTCCATTATTGTTCCAGGAACCGCCACGCAGAACACCCTCCGGCGTCCCCACATATTCGGGCGGCAATGCGCCCGTTTATGCCAACTATGAAATTGTCTTCATCCAGCCGCCTAACATTTTTCCAATTTCCACAAGCATGCCGGACGCGTGGCGGTATTGGCGCGGGCTGGTCAATTTACGCGCCTGCGCCAGACGGGTATACAAACGCAATTTATCCAGCACCAGATCAGCCTGAAGCAAAATATCGCCTTTGCGCCGCGTGGAACGCGTAGCTTTGACCAGCAATTCGTAAAACTCGAAAGCCGTATCTTCCAGGCGGCGAGCCAGCCGAAAGCGTTCATTCTTGGGGAATTTCTCGGTATGTGTCAAAAGCCATAGAATATAGTCGTAGGTTTTCGAGAAAACCGGCGATTGTTGAGCTGTATTTTTATCCATCCAGTTCATTCCCATCCAAACCTACCGAATGCAAAACCGCCCGGCGCAATCCCCAGGTATCCCCATAGCTGGCATGGTTGAGCCATCCCTGAATACTGGCTTGCATTTGATCGTGTTCAATTTGGCAAATTCGGGATTGATTGGCAATCACCCTGAGCCGCCGCCGAAATGCAATCCCATTACGCCGCTTCAAACGCCGGTGATCGGGAAAAATCTGAAAGCCAAGAAACGGCACGCCGATGTGAACCGGGCGCGGCTGCGCTTTGGTTTCGTGGATTGTCAGACGCAAGTCCTGCAAAAACTCAATGATCGCGGTTCTCCACTCGCTGAGCATAGATTTATCATCCCCAAAGAGCAGGATGTCATCCACAAAGCGGAGATATGCCCGGCATTTCAGCACGCGCTTAGCGTGTTGATCAAATTCGTTCAGGTAGACATTAGCCCAATGTTGGGATGTGAGATTGCCGATAGGCAGCCCCCTTTGACGGATGAGGCTAAACAAATCATCGCCAGGGAAGTAGACCGGCTCGTAAACTTCAGCTTGAACCCCATCGCCGCTGGAGATGATTTTGGCAATCAATTCCAACACCGCTTCATCGCCAATCGTTCTGCTCAGGATGTCCTTCAAAATTTCGTGGTCAATGGACGGGAAAAACTGGCGCACATCCAAATGCATTACATAGCGATAACGGCGCAAGAAGTACGTGCAGCGATCCAATGCTCTATGTGTGCCTTTACCGACGCGGTTGGCATAACTATCGTGGATGAACTGACGCTCGAACAGCGGTTCAATGACCTGCATCAGTGCATGATGCACAACCCGGTCACGGAAAGGGGCCGCGCTGATCAAGCGCCGTTTGGGTTTTTGGATGTAGAAATTGTGATAGCCCCCGGGGGTATAGGTTTGCGTCCGTAGTTCTTCTTCCAGATCAATGAGATTTTCTTCAAGGTCATATTCAAAAGCCGCCACATACGGCTTTGAACGCTTGCCGCAGGCTGCTTTTTTATACGCTACCCACAGGTTGAGCGGGTGCCAGATTTGATCGAACAGGTTGTAGTAACGCTTTGCCATGCCCCTTATATTGCAAGATCAATACCAGACAGCAATTCTGTTGGGGGGCACACCCCCCAAACCCCCCGCTTCAGAACTCCCTTCGGTCGCAGAACTCCCAGAGCTTCGCTCTGGTCGCAGAAATCAGCATTTCAGAATCAGGGTGCCCCCTTCGCTCCGCTACGGGGACACGGAGCGGGCGCAACGGAAACCGATGATGAAGTTCCTAAGTGAAGGGACGACGTTGGCGCGATTGGCAACCCGCAGGTAGTAGCCATTATGGCTCCAGGAACCGCCACGCAGAACGCGGTAATCGCCACTCTCTGGCCCGGTGGGATTCTCCGTAGGGGAGACTGCATAATAGCCGCTGTCATACCAGTCTTCCACCCACTCCCAAATATTGCCAGCCATATCATATACCCCGTAGCCATTTGGCTCATATTCACCCACCGGCGAAGTTTGGGCATAGCCGTCATCAATGTCTGTATTCTTCCAATCATAGCTACAATTGCTATCGCAAAAATTGGCTTGACCGGTGGCAAATTCATCCCCCCATGGATAATTAAGCCCATCTATACCACCACGGGCAGCTTTCTCCCATTCCGCTTCTGTCGGCAAGCGCGCACCACGCCACGCGCAATACGTCTCGGCGTCACTCCAAGAAACATTCACTACCGGATGATCTGCATATTCTGAATCTGTATAATAACTACCACCCGCCGGGTCACAAACACCTGCATCTACGCATTTTTCATATGCCGCGTTGGTGACTTCGTATTGATCCATGTAGTATTCTTCCAACGTAACGGTGTGAATAGGTTCTTCATCAGTGAACCAATCGCGATCGCAGGTATTCTCAGTAAACGGTTCGTAGAGTTTCTGGCATTCCGCCAGCCCTTCAGCAGCATCGCTGCCCATATCAAAAGAACCGGCGGGAATCAAAACCATCGGCGCGCCAAAGTTTGTCGTTGGGCTGGGGGTTGCGGTGTTGGGGAGCGTGGGGGTCAGGGTAGGCAACAATGTCCTGGTTGCTGTTATTGTGGGAGATGCCTGCACTGCGGGAGCAGTCGTGTTTGCCAGGGCTGAGAGAGTTGGAGTAACAGGCTGGTTCCCGTTGCCCAGGATAATCATCAAGATGACTCCTACAACAACCAGGCCCCCCAGCGCGCCCCAGGCCCAACGGGGCAGGCGCGCCCACCAGGCGGGCGATTTCGGCAGCCTAACGTTCGGTTTTTCGCGCTGGCGCCGATCAGCATCCGCTTTAGCCCGGGCTTCTTTTTCCAGACGCTGTTGTTCTGCCCGGCGCCTTTCTGCTTCTAATCTGGTCTGCTCTTCAGCCTGATGTTGGGCTGTGGCAGCCACTTCACGCCGGGATTGCTCCGTTTTACGTTTTTCGTTTTCTTGTTTAATCCCTTCTTCCAGCAACCCGGCTGTCTCAGCTCCGTTCCAGGGACGCGCGGGAACTTCTTTTTCCAGCATACGCGCCAATAAATCATCCAGCCAGGCGGGAACTTCATCTCGCAAGTCAGTCGCCCGCGTGCCGGGGCGCTGGGAACGATACACGCGCCCGGTGAGCATCTCGAAGAGTGCCAATCCCAGGGCGAAGACATCCGAGGCCGGGGTCAGGTAGTTGCTGAGGCTTTCTTGCTCGGGGCTCATGTAACCGGGCGTGCCGGGGTGCGGGGCGGCCATGCTCAATTGTGAACGCATGGATGGCCCGCCGGGAATTTGCGCTAAACCAACATCGGCGACTTTGGCACGGCCGTTTCGGTCAAAGAGAATATTGCTGGGCTTGAGATCGCGGTGGACGGCATCCAGGGTGTGAATGGCAGCGAGTCCCTGGGCAACGTCAAGGGCGATTTGCACAACTTCGTCAATGGGAAGGATTTGCTCTCGCTGTCGCAATTTTGCTAATCGCTCAGACAGACTGCCGCCGGAGGCATACTCCATCATCAGGATGAGCGTTTCGCCATCCTGCTCGAAGTCGTGTACTTGAATGATGTTGGGGTGGTCACTCAATCTGGCGCCGAGTTGGGCTTCCAGTTGGAAGCGGGCCTGAAAATCGCCATACTCCGTGCTGCCCAGGCCGGGGGCATCCTTGTGCAGAATCTTCAAAGCCCGCGGGGCATTGAGAGCCAAATGCGTGGCGCGGTACACTTCAGCGAAGGCGCCGCGTCCGATCAGCGCTTTGATGCGGTATTTGTTGAGGAGGGTGTCACCGGGTTGGTAGGTCATTTTTCCTTGGCTTTCTCTAGGGGAACCACACAGGGGTGCGTCCTGATGTCAGAAATGTAACTTCGGAACCATCGATATTCATGAGATAGATGCCATGTATACCATCGCGTTCGGAATAAAAGGCGATTTTTGTACCATCTGGTGACCAGGTCGGTGATTGATCTTCCCCTGGATTATCGGTCAATTGAGTTTGCCCCGATCCATCAGAATTGACAACATAAATTTCCGGGTCGCCGAACCGATACGATACATAAACGATTTTTGTGCCGTCGGGAGAAAACTCAGGCGACATATCAATGCCTTTGTGGTATGTTAATCGCTTTGATCTCAGCCGATCGGCACTGACGATATAAATCTCTTGATCGGGCACAAATTCATCCCAATCATAGACTCCATAAACTAGCGCCATCTGGGTACTGTCTGGCGACCACGAATTGATATAGTTGTAATGCCCCTCATCGAAAACGCGTACAATGTCAGAGCCATCTGGATTCATTAGCCAAGCACCTGCGTTCCCATCATTGGAGCCCTGCCTAAAGCTAATCCGTCGACTATCCGGAGACCATTGCAGATCTCCCTTTCCCGCAATGGATGGCCACCAACCCTCATATCGAATTGTCCCATCAATCTGGATCACTGTAATTTCACCTTTAGAAAATATTCCAGCAGATACGATTAAACTACCATCAGGAGACCAGGCAAGTTCCCCGCCAGTATCTAATAGTTGTTTATGATCCTGACCATCGAATTCCATGATATAAGTTGCGTTATCCGTACTATAGGCTATTTGAGAACCATTGGGGGACCATGCAATATGCCGGATTTCATCATCCAGTGATTCCAGTATACAAGACTGCTCGCCATCTATCAGGTTGATCTTGCATATCGGCAAGCATGAATAATTTGTGCCTATACTCAGCACTTTACATGAATCGACGCCAATAAAACCGCTGCCTCCCCCAACCGGGGTTACTTGGTTCAATGGTATTGGCGATGAGGTTATATCTGTACCAGGAGTTGACGACAAGAAATATGTGGAAGTTGGCGTTAGAGTTAATGCAAGCGTTGGTGTATATGTTATTGATGGTGATTTTGTGGGCACTTGTGTAAATGCGCTCGTTACGGTATGTGTTGCTGTCGGCCGTAAAGTCATTGTTGGCATTGCTGTTGGTTTAAACGGCCATCCTGGCGATTCATATTGATATCCTAGCAGAATAATAAAGATTGCCAGCACTAGAATAGCACAGCAAATTTTCCACCAGCGCCGAATAAACGCGATTATTTTTGGCTTCAGGCGTGCTGATGTCGCAGATCGTTTGTCTGACCGCGCTTTTTTTCGCTCAGCGGATTTCCGAATACGTGTTTTCTGTTGCTGTTGGATAAATGTCGATATACGAATTTTCCAGCTTTGCCAGGTTTCGACGCGTTTTGCCTTGCGCTCGGCCTGTTCTTTTTGCTTTTGTGCCAATTTACGCGCATGATCTTCCAGCTTCTGTTGTTTACGTGCCTGCTCCTCCTGGCTTTTCTTTTTACGGGCTGCTTCCTGCTCGATCCGCTCCTGCTTTAGACGCTCTGAATTAATATTTCCAGTGTGCAATAAATCAAATCCCGCTTGAAGTTCCTGCGCCACTTGTCCGCCATCCCAGGGTCTTTCCGTTGGATTGATTGCCAACATGCGCGCCAACAACTCATCTAACCAGGCAGGTACCTCATCTCGCAGTTGACTTGCTGCCGTCCCCGGTGGGATGTAATGATAATTCCGTTCGGTCAACAGCTCGAATAAAATTACCCCCAAAGCATAAACATCCGAAGCCGGTTTGAGAAAATTGAACGATTTTTCCTGTTCGGGACTCATATATCCAGCTGTCCCCGGATGGCGAATCGGCTGGCTGAGTTGCGAACGCATGCTGGGTCCACCGGGAATTTGCGCTAACCCAAAGTCGGCCAGCTTTGCCACGCCTTCAGCGTCAAACAGAATATTGCTGGGTTTCAAATCTCGATGAACAGCGTCCAAACTGTGCAGTTTGCCAAGCCCAGTAGCTACTTCAATGACAATCTTAAGCGCGTCTTCAACAGAAAAGCGATCATCGCCATCACGGACTTGCTGAATGCGTTCTCGCAGCGATCCGCCTGACGCATATTCCATCACCAGGATGAGCGCGTCCGCATCTCGCTCTACGTCATACACATGAATAACATTTGGATGGCTGATCCGCGCCCCGAGCTGCATTTCTAACCGGAAACGCTGCTCAAAATCATCGAAAAGCGAACTGCCTACCCCAGGAGCATCGCGGCGTAGCACTTTCAAGGCGCGCACAATTTTGAGATCGACATGAACAGCGCGGTACACTTCAGCAAAGGCGCCGCGGCCAATTAATTCTTCGATGCGGTATTTATTCAGAATAACATCGCCAGGTTTGTAAGGCATGTTCCCCTTTTATGGGCTACGGATTTAGGATTTCCAAAAATTGCGCCGGAGTCAGGATTTTTATCTCGTCAATCTGGTCTAATTCTAGCAAATCTTTATCACCACTGACGATGAAATCGGCTTTTCCAACTACGGCGCAGGCGATCACCCAATCATCGTCTGGATCACGGCTTATGGACGGGATGGCTTCTGGCAGCGCTACAATTTTACTCACCGCACCCAGCAGCGCCAGGAAACGTTTTTTCTCTTCTTCGGCATAATAACGTTTCAACTTGGGGTAATCAAGTACCCGCTCCAACTCCAGCAATAAGGGCGGTGCGGTCAGCAGCATAAAATTATCTTGCACCAAATGCACATCCAGCAGGGTGGCAATGGGCGGGCGATGGCTGAGCAAATAGCTAACGAATAGATTGGTATCAAAAACGGCACGCATCAGGAAGCAGCGGTCGCGTGAACCGCTTCATCAATAAGGTTGTTGACGGCTTCATCCGAGAGATCAACGCGGGCGCTGACTTCTTCGGCTATGGCCTGTAACTCTGCCAGCCAGACTGACTGCTCTTTCTGGCGCGCTTGCCAGTCTTGATAGGCCTGATAGTCTTCATAAGGGATGATGACGGCCTGCGGGGTATCATAGGTATTGACGATCACTGGTTTCCGTTTGATGCGTACCTGATCTAACACTTGCCGCACCCGCCGCCGTAAATCCGTAGATTGTATGGCTTCTGTCATAATTACCTCTGCATATAGCACAACTTGTGCTGTATTTATGTGCTATTGTAACACAATTCTTAAACGCAGACGATTGAAATAATCTGCTCGCTGAAAACTGAAAAACTCGCCCACCGAAGGGGGGCACGCCCCCCAACCCCCCCGATTCAGAACTCCCAGAGCTTCGCTCTGGTCGCAGAAATCAGTACTCCCTGCGGTCGCAGAATCAGGGTGCCCCCTTCGCTCCGCTACGGGGACACGGAGCGGGCGCAACGGAAACCGAGGCTGTGGTTCCTATGAGATGGTCCGATGAGGTAGCGATTGGCAACCCGCAGGTTGTTTCCATGATTGTACCAGGAACCGCCACGCAGAACGCGGCTTTGGCCGCTCTCGGGCCCAACAGGATTTTTTGCCGGGGAATTCGCATAATATTCGCTGGCATACCAATCGGCTACCCACTCCCACACATTACCGACCATATCCAATGCGCCATACGGACCGGCTCCGGCAGGCTTGCTGCCCACCGGCAGCGTCTCGCCGTTACAACTACCGTATTGCGCTTTTTCACAGTTGATCCCTTCTCCCCAGGGAAAGGTGCGGCCATCCGTACCGCGCGCCGCTTTCTCCCATTCCGCTTCGGTGGGCAGGCGTCCCCCGGCCCATTCGCAGTAGGTCTGGGCATCATACCAATCCACACAAGCTACCGGGTAATTACCACCGCTACTACAACCCATATTCCCGACATAATTCTCTTCCTGAACAAACGCCTCATACTGACCATAGGTCACTTCGGTTTGGTCGATCCAAAACGAATCCAAATAAACCGTATGCACCGGTTCTTCATCGCTACCACCATCTTCACTGCCCATCTCAAATTCGCCCGCCGGGACATACACCATGACCATGCCATCTTTGGGCGAAATCTGGATTGCACCCGCCAGCGGCGTTGGGGTCAGGGTGGGGGTGAAGGTAAGTGTGGGAGTAGGCGTATCAGTTGGTGTGGGAGTCAGAGAGGGGGTCAGCGTAAACGTGGGGGTATAGGTCGGTGTAGGCGTAGGAGTAAACGTAAGTGTAAATGT
>Ga0233437_1007750_pt1 | contig 10242 bp, 6 predicted proteins | sample SI_122_August201_FD_182714 | JGI IMG/M metagenome (GOLD analysis project Ga0233437, IMG submission 182714) | Seawater microbial communities from Saanich Inlet, British Columbia, Canada - SI_122_August2016_200_MG | ecosystem: Environmental > Aquatic > Marine > Inlet | place: Canada: British... | reverse complement strand
GGCAGCAAAAATCGGTTTACGCGCAGGCGATTTGATTCTTGAAGTAGATGGGGTTTCGACCGAAAAAATGGCCATTGAATCGGTTAGTGACAAGCTCAAGGGAAAACCGGGTACAGAACTTACCTTAAGTATGAAGCGCTATGGAGTAGAAGAGCCTCTTGAATTTACCCTGATCAGGGAGAAAATCTCAATTAATAATGTTCCTTACTATGGCATGATAGATCATGCTACAGCATATATCCGCATCTCAAATTTCACAACAGGTGCAAGCAAAGAGGTGGAAAACGCCTTGAAAACTCTCCAAAAAGAACACGAATTAAAATCTCTGGTGCTTGATCTGCGCTCCAATCCCGGTGGTTTGTTAATCGAAGCTGTCAGAATCTGTAATCTGTTTGTTGATAAAGGCGAAATGATTGTAAACACTCGTGGAAAAATGAAGCAATGGGATTCGGACTACTCCACTACCCGTGAACCTCTCGACACAGAAATTCCACTGGTAGTCATGGTAAATCGCGGATCTGCTTCAGCATCTGAAATTGTGGCCGGTGCTCTCCAGGACCTTGACCGAGCTGTGGTTATTGGACAGCGCACCTTTGGTAAGGGCCTGGTGCAAACATCCAGACCACTTAAGTATAATGCCACATTAAAGGTCACCACTGCCAAATATTATATTCCCAGCGGGCGTTGTATCCAGGCACTGGATTACTCCCACCGAAACGAAGATGGCAGTGTTGGAATCGTTCCCGATTCGCTTATATCAGAATATACAACCAAAAATGGACGCCTTGTTTATGATGGTGGCGGTATTCAACCTGATTTTGAGGTAACTCCGGAAATGCTTTCCGAAATATCAATCCAGCTCTATACCCATAGCATGTTTTTTGATTTTGCAACCCGCTATCGCAATACAGTTGAAGAAATTGAATCTCCCGAAAACTTCTCATTATCAAATGATGAATATGGTCTTTTTAAAGCTTTCCTTGAAGAAAAAGACTTTGAATTTAAAACCTCAAGCGAAAAGGCTTTTGCTGATCTTGTAAAAATTGCCAAAAGAGAGAAATACTATGAACTATCCGAGGAGGAGTTCTCGTCCCTGGAGGAAAAACTTTCACATAATAACCTGAAGGACCTTGATACTTTTGAAGAAGAGATCCGACAGATTCTCTCAGAAGAGATTGTTAACCGGTATTACTATCATGCGGGCAGAATTCGCACGCAAATCAAAGAAGATCCCCAGCTGGATAAAGCCAGAGAGATTCTCAACGAACCGGGCATGTTAAAAGAGGTGTTGCATGGCGAGCAGGGAGCCCTGGCAAAGGCTCCGGAGGCATCTGTGGGCAATTAATGTGCTTCAAGCCAGTTCGCACCTTCACCCATATCCACTGTAAGTGGGACCGAGAGAATGGTGGCATTTTCCATTTCCTGTCTGGTGATTTCTTTGACCCTAAGCAGCTCCCCGGGAGCAACATCAAAATTCAATTCGTCATGAACCTGCAGGATCAGGGCTGAATGAAGTTGCTCTTTTTCAAATACTTCCTGAATGCGAATCATGGCTATCTTAATGATGTCTGCTGCGGAACCCTGAATGGGTGAATTTATGGCGTTGCGTTCCGCATTACCCCGGACTACCGCGTTTCTTGATAGAATATCTGGAAGATATCTCTTTCGGCCAAACATGGTCTCCACAAAGCCATTTTCCCTTGCCATTCGAATGGAAGCATCCATATATTCCCGAACACCGGGATAGGAAGTAAAATAGCCATCTATCAGATCTTTGGCTTCTCCTCTTGAAATCCGCATCCTTTGGGACAATCCAAATGCTGATATACCATAAATGATTCCAAAATTAGCAGTTTTAGCCCTTCCTCTCATCTCCCGGCTTACCTCAGAGAGATCAATCTTGTAGATTTTAGCTGCAGTAGCTGTGTGAATATCTTCATTATTAACAAAGGCCTCTATCATCTGTTTATCACCACTCAAATGAGCCATCAATCTTAATTCAATTTGAGAATAGTCGGCAGAAAAGAAAATATTTCCTTCCTTTTCTGGAATAAAAGCCCTTCGTATTTCTCTGCCACGCTCCTCCCTGATTGGAATATTCTGTAAATTAGGATTCACCGAAGAGAGCCTTCCTGTAGTCACCAGTGCCTGGTTAAATGAAGTATGTATTTTCCCGGTTCCTTGCTTTACAAGAAGAGGAAGTGCTGATACATAGGTGCTTAGCAGTTTCTTTAATGATCTGTACTCCAACATTTTAGAAACTATAGGGTGCTTCTCCTTCAATTGAACAAGAATTTCTTCGCCCGTTGCATACTGTTTGGTTTTCGTCTTCTTTGGCTTCTCAACAATCTTTAGCCTATCAAATAGCACTTCTCCCAGCTGCCTGGGTGAATTAATATTGAATTCCATGCCCGCCAGAGAAAAAATCTGCGTCTCCATTTCAATAATATCCTCACGCAATTGAACTGCAAATAGATTCAATGACTCCACATCCAATTTCACACCCTGGTGCTCCATCTTCATCAGCACGGGAATAAGTGGCATCTCAATACCTTCAGACAAGTCCTTAAATCCTTGATCATTAAGTTCTTTTTTCATTATACCAGCCAGCTGCCAGGTAATATCGGCGTCTTCGCCGGCATATTCGCAAGCCTTTTCGGGTGATACCGACCTGAATGACGATTGATGAGTTCCTTTTTTGCCTATCAGAGTTTCTATTTTGACCATTGAATAAGCCAGGTACTGTTCTGCAAGAACGTTTAGATTATGTTTCTGCTCCGGCTTCAAAATAAAATGTGCAATCATTGTATCAAATAACCGGCCCTTCACTTCTAATTCATAATTCTTTAAGATGTGCAAATCATACTTAAGATTTTGACCGATTTTTTCAATATTGGGATTACTGAACACATCCCTTAAGGGCTCCAGCCATTCCAGTGTCGTTTCGCGGACCTTACCAAATGCAACATAGGCTGCATGATGATTCTTCCAGCTGAATGCAATTCCAACCAGCTCGGCTTCAAGTGGATCAAGACCCGTAGTCTCCGTATCAAAACAGAATGACTTTAGCTCGCTTAGCTCCTTAGCCAGCTGCTTAATATCCTCACTGCTATTAATTAGCCGGTAATGATGCTCGAGCGAATCAATGCTTGCCAGTAAAGGCTCCTGTACAATAAGCCGAGGCCCCATGGGTTCACCGAAAAGAGAGGCCTGTCCATCCTGAATGGCAGATGGCGCAGACCTTGTGGTGGGTTCCTGGGAAGCGAGGGGGGCTGAAGTCAGAATCCTTTGTGCTAGATTCTTAAATTCTAGTTCATTAAACAATTCTTGAAGCCCCTCCTTGTTTAGTTCCTTTCTGATCAGCTCATCAGGCAAGTGTTGAACGGGAACATCCAATGCTATAGTGGCCAGTACTTTAGAAAGTTTTACCAGTTCATGCGAATTCTCCAGGTTCTCCTTTTGCTTTCCCTTCAGCTGCTCAATATTTTCATAGACGCCCTCCACGGTTCCGAACTGCCCAATCAGTTTTTTAGCCGTCTTCTCTCCAACACCTTTTGCTCCAGGTATATTATCTGCAGCATCGCCCATTAGTGCCAAAAAATCAATTACCTGTTCCGGACGTTCCACGAGGAACTTTTCCCTGACTTCAGAAAGGCCCAATACTTCAGGAGCTCCACCGCCCCTGCCGGGTTTATACATGAAAATCCGATCGGATACCAACTGGGCAAAATCCTTATCAGGGGTCATCATATAGACCGTAAATCCTTCTTTTTCAGCCTGTTTAGCCATGGTCCCGATGACATCATCAGCTTCATAACCACTCACCTCAATCACAGGAATATTGAATCCTTCTACCAACTTTTTAATATACGGAACAGCCGTCTTAATATCTTCGGGCGTCGCGTCTCTGTTGGCTTTATATTCAGGAAACATTACATGTCGGAAGTTGGGACCGGGAGGATCAAATACTACGGCTATGTGTGAGGGATTCTCTTTACGCAGAATCTCCTCAAGAGCCAATGTAAAACCAAATACCGTAGATGTTGGCATCCCTTTTGAATTGGTCATAGGATTTGATATGAATGCATAGTAAGCCCTGAAAATCAAGGCATAAGCATCCAATAGAAATAATTTCTTTTCCACTATAATTCTCTTTAATTACTGGTTATCCATGGCATACCACTCAGCAAATGAAGTGGCTGTTTCATAGAGTTTTACTGAAAAAAGCCTGATCTTGGAAGGAAGAAGTGCGCCAACTTTTTTTGCAATATACAGCACAATATTTTCACAGGTGGGCTGAAAGTCCATAATATGCACCTTTTCATACATCTCATTTTCATCGTCAGGAAGGTGTCCGGCGGAGGCATTGAATAGCACCAGGGAATGGTCAAAATAATCGACAACCGACTCTTTTACAACAGCTTTTAAGTCTGAAAAGTCAAGAACCATTCCTAATTTCGGATCGTCAACATCCGATATAGGTTCGCCAATAATCGTTATAAAAAGTTTGTAGGAATGCCCATGAATATGTTTGCATAAACCATCGTAATGCCACAGCGCATGAGCCATTTCAAAATGGAACTCCTTGCTTACCCTAACCTTTTCCATGTTTCAATGAATTTCAATCACAAGCACATTCACTGATACATCGTATCAGTTTACTTAAATTCTTTCTTTTTGAATAATAGTAGGTGTTTTTGCCTTTTCTTATGGAGGCAAGGATTCCCTTATCTTTTAAAATGCCAAGATGGTGAGAGGCTGTCGACTGCTCAATTTCGAGTATCTTATGTATTTCCGTGACGCTCAGTTGGTTTCCATCTTTTAAGTTGCCAAGAATTGCGAAACGCATGGGGTGGGAAATAGCCTTAATCATGTTCGCTGCCCGTTCAATTTCTTCAGGTTTTAGATCTGAAAACTCCATTTCTTCAATAGATTGATTTTGAATACATATTGATCAAATACAAATATATTAATATTTAGGGTATTAAATATGTTAATTTCCATCATGCCAAATTTTACTTGTATCATTATACTTTTTTTTACCTTTAGCAGCTATTAATCAGAGCAGATGATCAAATTAGAGGATATCAAAAAGCCCGTTAGCCGGGAAATGAAAGAGTTTGATACACGCTTTAAATCAGTGGTTTCCGGCGATATTCCGCTATTAAACCTGGTGACCCGTTTTGTGCTTCGTAAAAAAGGAAAACAGATGCGTCCTCTCTTTGTTTTCCTTACTTCACAGCTTACCGGCGAGATTACCGAAGCAAGTTATACAGCAGCATCCCTTGTGGAACTCATGCATACTGCAACTCTGGTCCATGACGATGTGGTAGATGAATCACATGAACGCCGTGGAGTATTTTCAGTCAACGCCATCTGGAAATCGAAAGTGGCGGTTCTCTTTGGAGACTATCTGCTGGCAAAAGGCCTAATTCTGGCGGTAGAAAAAAAGAATTATGAGCTTCTTGAAATAGTTTCTCATGCCTCCAAAGAAATGAGTGAGGGTGAATTGCTCCAAATTCAGAAATCCAGAAGTCTGAATATTGATATTGAAACTTATTATGATGTTATCCGGATGAAAACAGCCAGCCTGATTGCCTCATGTACAGCCTGTGGGGCTCAGGCTGCAGGAGCAGGCCCGGAAATTGTGAAAAAGGTCCATCAAATGGGTATTCAGATCGGAATGGCCTTTCAAATCAAGGACGATCTATTTGATTATCAGGAACATGGGGTAATTGGGAAGCCTACCGGCAATGACATTAAGGATAAAAAATTCACCCTTCCCCTTATCTACGCACTTCACCAGGCCGAGCCCTCCAAAAGGAAGGCAATCATCAAAAAAATCAAAAACGGAAAAAGAAGTCAGCAGGTCGTAAACGAAGTTGTGCAGTTTGTCACAGCTTTAGGTGGCATTGATTTCGCAAAAGCAAAAATGGAGGAGCATAAAAGTGCAGCCATGGAGATCCTTCACTCCTTTCCCGAATCACATGCAAGAAATTCACTTCGCGACCTTGTTGAGTATACGGTTTCCCGAAAAAAATAGCCTAGCTATCGCTAAGCTGCATATGCGTCTGTAATATTTTCGCACGTGACATTCCCACCTCCATTGAAAGTTCTTCCAGAGAGGCCTTCCTTATGCCATCGAGGGATTTGAATCGTCTAAACAGTTTTTCTATGGAAGTATATCCAATACCGGGTATTTCATCCAGAAAAGAGCTTGTCATAGATGCGGAACGCTTCAGCCTGTGAAAGGTGATTCCAAATCTATGCGCCTCATTTCTAAGGTTTTGAACAAGTTTTAAGGATTCCGAATTCTTGTCCAGATACAGAGGCACTGAATCGCCTGGAAAATAAATTTCTTCAAGTCTTTTTGCAATTCCTATTATGGCAATTTTGCCCCGCAAGCGGAGCTGATCAAGGCTTTGAAGCGCCGCACTCAGCTGTCCTTTTCCTCCGTCCACTACAATCAGTTGGGGCAATGATTGCTTTTCATCCAACAACCTTTTATAGCGTCTGTAAACAACCTCCTTCATGGATGCAAAATCATCAATTCCCTTTACCTCCTTTATATTGTAATGGCGATATTCCCTTTTTACCGGCTTCCCATTTCTAAATACCACACAGGCTGCCACCGCTTCACTCCCCTGCATGTTACTATTATCAAAACATTCAATGTGCGTGGGAATCGACCTTAGCCTGAAATCCTCCTGAACAGTCTTCAGAATCCGCTCTGCGGACCCGCTTGATTTCCTGGCGGCATTGCGTTTCATCTTTTCCAATCTGGCGCTTTTTGCATTCCTAATCGAAAGATCAAGCAACTTCTTTTTGTCCCCCCGAAGAGGTACGATCATCTTTATATCTGGAAAATAGTTATCCAATTTCAAAGGTGCTATGATTTCTTTCGAGCGACTTTCAATTCGAGTCCTCATATCTGCAATCGCAAAAGCTAACAAATCAAGATCCTCCTCATCAAGCTTTTTCTTGATTTCCATAGTATGGGCCTGTATGATGGCTCCTTTCACAACTTTCAGGAAATTTACAAAGGCCACTTTTTCATCACTTACAATGCTGTACACCTCCACATCATGAATGGACGAATTAACTATAGTTGATTTGCTTTGATAACGGGAAAGAATTTCAATCTTCTCCTTAAACTTATTGGCCTCTTCAAAGAGAAACTTTTCGGCGCGAAGCTCCATTTCACGATTCAAATAAAATATAACCTCATTCAAATTGCCTTTTACAATGTCCCGGATTTGCTGTGTGTGTATTTCATACTCCTCGGTGCTCTGCAGCCCTATACAGGGGCCCTTACAATTGCCAATGTGATATTCCAGGCACACTTTGAATTTACCTTTCCGAATATTATCATCACTTAGGCTGAGTTTACAGGTTCTTAGCTGATATAACTGCCGAATCAGGTTTAGCAAGACCTTTACTGCATAAGCCGAAGTAAAAGGCCCGTAGTACTTTGATCCATCCTTAATAATTGTCCTGGTTGCAAATACTCTGGGAAAGGGTTCATTTTTAATACATATCCAGGGAAAGGTTTTATCGTCTTTTAGAAGAATATTATATCGTGGTTTGTATTTCTTTATAAGGTTGTTCTCAAGTAAAAGTGCATCAGATTCGCTATCCACAACTATGGTCTTAAGATCGTCTATGCGATCTACCAGAACTTTTACCTTATAAGAATCGAATTTACTTTTTGTAAAATAGGAGGAGACCCGCTTTTTTAAGTTCTTTGCCTTTCCAATATAAATGATTTTTCCATCCTTATCATAGAACTGATAAACCCCAGCCTGTTCGGGCAGTGATCTTATAAGGCTAATAATGTGAGAATTCTTTGCCATTTAGCTTTGCTAATGCGCTTCTGCTTAAGGGGAGGCCGTGAAACCAACAAATATGGCGCTCTCACGGTCTTAAAAAAAGACATTTCTAATCATTTAACTGCTTTAAACGCCTAATAATTATAGGCTTCAATAAACTATTCCAGCCAATAGAATTTGCACTATCAAAGTAACAAGCAGGGGAATTAATGGCCTTCAAAGCTTATTGCGGAAGAAACATCGTAGGTTGAAAGTTTTTGCCTACCCACAAGTTCCGGAAGTTCGACCAGAAATAAGGCTTTCACGATTTCCCCTCCAGCTTCCTCGATTAACTTACATCCAGCTTCAGCTGTTCCTCCAGTTGCCAATAGATCATCCACAATTACTATTTTCTCTCCTGCTATAATTGAGTCCATATGAATCTCCAGGGCATCCTCTCCATATTCCATCTTATATTCAACTCTCCTTTTCTTATATGGAAGCTTTCCGGGCTTTCTTAATAATACTACTCCCCCGCCCAACTTTGCAGCCAGGGCTCCAGCCAAAACAAATCCCCTTGCTTCAATTCCCACAAATTTATCAAAGGGAATTGTTTTTGAAGATCCATCACTCAAACACTTCGCCAGTAAATCAAGCGCCATTGAAAAAGCTTCACCATCCTGAAAAATGGTGGTCAGATCCCTGAATACTATTCCCTCCTTCGGGTAATCTTTTATGGACCTTGTAACTTTTTTCAGATGTTGTGCTTTTTCTTCCTGGTTCATGATCTAGAATTTTTTAAAATATGTTCCACGTGGAACTATCTACCCATATATATGAGCAGAACACTAATGTCGCTTGGGGACACTCCTGGAATCCTGGAAGCCTGCCCAATTGTTCTTGGTTTCAATTTGCTTAACTTTTGCCTGGCCTCTGTGGATATGCTTTTTAAACGTTCATACTCAAAATTCTCATCCAGATTGATCCTTTCAAGTCGTTGAATTTTATCGGCCATTAGCTTCTCCCTCGTAATATATCCTTCATATTTTATGGATATTTCTGCAGCCTCAATAATTTCACCTGCTCTACGCCCACAATCTAAATAAATTTTCTTCAGTCCTGACACCTCTTCAATCAACTCCATTAACCTAACCTGCGGCCTTCTGGCTACCTCAATCAATTTCACCTTCTGTTTCAGAGATGAAGTACCCGCCCTTTCAAGGAATTCATTTATGTCCACAGGAGCTATGCTGTATGTTTTCATGAAATCCAGAAGACGATTTACAAGATCTCTCTTAGCTAATAATAATTCTACCCGCTCCTGCTTAGCTAATCCAATTTCTGCACTTAACTCGGTTAACCTTTCATCGGCATTGTCCTGACGAAGTAAAATCCTGTATTCGGCTCTTGAAGTGAACATACGATAAGGTTCGTCCACACCTTTTGTTACAAGATCATCAATCAGTACTCCTATATAAGCCTGATTCCGACCAAGAACAAATTCCGGGTCTCCATTTATCTTTAAGCTGGCATTGATTCCAGCCATCAGTCCCTGGGCTCCCGCTTCCTCATATCCTGTTGTCCCATTAATCTGACCGGCGAAATACAGATTCTCCAACCTCTTTGTCTCAAGGGTATGATATAACTGTATGGGGGGATAGTAATCGTATTCGATGGCATAACCAGGCCTGAATATTCTGACCTCTTCCAAACCTTCTATTTGCAACATTGCACTATACTGAACATCCCAGGGTAATGATGAAGAGAAGCCGTTAATATAATACTCAATGGTGTCGAGCCCCTCTGGCTCTAGAAAGAGTTGGTGCTGATCCTTATCAGAAAATGTAATAATCTTATCCTCTATACTTGGACAATACCTTGGCCCTATACTCTGAATGGTTCCATCGAACATGGGGCTGTCCTCAAATCCTTTTTCAAGTTCCGAATGCACAGTTAGATTTGTATAGGCTATATAACAACTTCGATGGTCTGAGTAATCCATCTCATAATCCAGGTAAGAGAACTTTCTTAATTCCATATCCCCTGGCTGTTCCTGCAATTTACTAAAATCTATACTGCGTCCATCCAACCTGGCAGGTGTTCCGGTTTTCATCCTTCCGACTTCAAAACCGTGCTCAGCCAATTGCTCGCTTATACCAAACGAGCTTGACTCTCCCATTCGCCCTCCCTTCATTTTTACTTTGCCTACGTGCATCAGTCCATTTATGAAGGTGCCAGCTGTGAGGATCACCTTCTTCGAAATAAACTGCATCCCCATCTCCGTCACCACTCCCTCTACCCGGCCATCTTCAATAATGAGGCTATTAACTTTATCCTGCCAGAATTCCAGATTATTAATTCCTTCAAGAACCTTACGCCATTCAAGAGTAAATAAAAACCGGTCGCATTGAGCCCTCGGACTCCACATGGCCGG
>Ga0233437_1007748_pt1 | contig 10243 bp, 8 predicted proteins | sample SI_122_August201_FD_182714 | JGI IMG/M metagenome (GOLD analysis project Ga0233437, IMG submission 182714) | Seawater microbial communities from Saanich Inlet, British Columbia, Canada - SI_122_August2016_200_MG | ecosystem: Environmental > Aquatic > Marine > Inlet | place: Canada: British... | reverse complement strand
CGTTTCGACATTGGTTAAATCCCATGTGCGGGCCTTAAAACGGAAGTCCGTGTTGGTCAACGCGCCCACCGGGCAAATATCAATGACATTACCGGAGAAACGATTGTCGTAAGGTTCGTTGTTAAACGTGCCTACCTCGTTATGGAAACCACGGTTCAGCATGACCAACCCGCGGTCCTGCTCAATCCGTTCGCTATAAGCGGTGCATCGCTGACAGGCAATGCACCGTTCCCGATCAATGGTAATGACCGGACTGAGCGCAGTTGCCTTGGCATTGTTATGCCGGTGAAACTCCATACGGGTATCCGGAGAGCCGTGCTTGAAGACGTTGTCCTGCAAAGGGCATTCGCCGCCCTTGTCACAAACCGGGCAATCGAGGGGATGGTTGAGCAGAGTGAATTCCAAAACACCCTTCTGCGCCTTTTCCACTTTTTCGGTAGTGGTTTTGACCACCATATCCGGCATCACATCCATGGTGCAGGCGGTCATCAGCTTCGGCATCTTCTCGACTTCAACCAGACACATCCGGCAACAGCCTAAAGCACCGATCTTCTCGTGATAGCAGAAAACAGGAATCTCCACATCGACCCGTTTCGCCGCATCCACCAGCTTGGTGCCTTTGGGAACCGTCACCGATTTCCCATCAATCGTTAATGTTACTTCATTGTCGGACATAATTGCCTCAAACCGAACTTACCGGTATTTTCTTAAAATATTCTTCATAGTCGGAGCGAAAATGCTTGATGCTGCTCACAACAGGAGAGACACAGGCATCGGCAAGCGGACAAAACGTTTTCATTGCCATGTTGCCGCAAATATCTTCCAGCTTGTCGATGTATTCCAGTTGTCCCTTGTTCTGCATGATCCGCTCAACGATCTGGTAGAGCCACCGGGTACCTTCCCGGCAGGGTGTACATTTGCCACAGGACTCATGCATATAAAAACTGATCAGCCGCAACGTCGTTTCAACAATATTGACGCTATCATCAATAACGATCAATGCGCCGGAACCCAGCATGGAGCCTGCTTCAGCTATAGCCTCGTAATCATAACCCACGTCCACCTTGTCCGCCGGAAGCATGGGAGTCGAAGAACCTCCTGGAATAAAAGCTTTCAGTTTGTTGCCATCACGGATTCCTCCAGCCAGGTCATAAATGATTTCCCGGGTCGGGGTGCCTAACACCACTTCATAGTTTCCCGGTTTTTTCACATGCCCGGAAACACTGACCAACTTGGTACCCTTGCTCTTTTCGGTTCCCAGTGCGGCGTATTTTTCCGCACCTTCGTTGACGATATAAGGAACCACACACAGGGTTTCGACATTATTGATGACTGTCGGTTTGGCATACAAACCTTCCACAGCAGGAAAAGGCGGTTTCATCCTCGGTTCTCCCCGCCCACCTTCGAGGGAATTGAGCAGAGCCGACTCCTCACCACAGATATAAGCTCCTGCGCCAAGATGGGTATGAATATCTAAATTGAATCCGCTTCCAAGAATATTTTTACCCAAGTAGCCTTTGGCGTGCGCTTCTTCCAGGGCCTTGTCCATGATAAAACTCAAGTCATGGAATTCCCCGCGCATATAAATGTACCCGGTTTCGATCTGGCAAGCATAGGAGCAGAGGATCATTCCCTCAATCAGCATATGCGGATTTTTAAGCAGGAGTTCCCGGTCTTTACAGGTCCCCGGTTCCGACTCATCGGCGTTGCAACAGAGGTAACGGGGAAATACATTCTTAGCGAGGAAACTCCATTTTAATCCCGCCGGGAAACCCGCACCACCACGCCCCCGCAAGCCGGAAGCCTTGACCATCTCGATAATTTCTTCCGGTTTCCTGGCAAAAGCTTTCTTCAGGGACTGATAACCGCCCTGTTCTTCATAGACCTTCAGGGTATGAAGGTCTTTCGCATTTATATTTTTGAAAAGAATCTGTGTCATCGGTCAATCCAAAGAATCGAGAACCTGGTCAATACGCTGCTCGGTCAAATCCCCGTAATAAGTATCGTTGACCCGCATCATCGGTGCCCGCGTGCAATCTGCCAGACACTCTTCCCGATGCAGGGTGAACTTTTCATCGCCTGTCGTTTCTCCCACCTTGATACCCAGTTTTTTGGCCGTGTGCTCAAGCAGTTTGTCGCAACCGTTCAACTGGCAACTGATGTTGATGCAAAACAGGATCATATACTTCCCCACCTTCTCGGTGTGGTACATCGTATAAAAAGACATGACCGATTGCACATAAGCCGGTGAGCAATCCAGCTTTTTACTAATCGCCACCATGGCATCAGGAGAAACCACCCTCTCGTCACGCTGAACCAGAGTCAGCAAAGGCAACATCGCCGACTTCTTGAAAGGATACTTGGCGATAATGCGCGCAACTTCTTTTTCCTGTTTTTCAGAAAATATAAACCCGGACATCAACAATTTTTCCTTATAAAAATTCCACGGAGAATATCGTTGCTAGCCAGACAAAGCCACTGCCCATTGCCACCGGCGGCTCGCCGGCGCCTAGTGGTGGTTAGCGGTCGACTTCTCCCATTACAATATCGATACTGCCGATGATGCCTACCACATCGGCGATATAACAACCTGTCATCATTTGGCACATACCAGGAATCGCCATAAACGAAGGCGCCCTCAGCTTGACCCGGTAAGGGACATTGGTGCCATCGCTGACTATATAAAATCCCACTTCACCTCTCGGCCCTTCGATGGGCACATAGGTTTCGCCTTTCGGGACACTGACTCCCTCGGACACCAGTTTAAAATGATGGATCAACGCTTCCATGCTGGTATGCAGAGTTTCCCGTGGAGGCAAAGAGACTTTATTGTCCGGTGTTTTATAATCCCCTGTCGGCAATTTTTGTATGGCCTGATTGATGATTTCCCGACTCTGGCGCATTTCTTCAACACGCACCCGGTAACGATCATAAATATCTCCGCCCTGGTAAACAGGAACCTCGAAACCGTATTTTTCATAACCGCTGTAGGGCCGGGATTTACGAATATCCCAGTTCACACCGGAAGCCCTGAGTGCCGGACCGCTTAAGCTCCAGTTGATCGCCTCTTCTCTGGAGAAAACGCCAATGCCCTGGGTTCGATCCATCCAGATCGGATTCTTCGTCAGCAACGATTCATACTCATCCACCTTGGCGGGAAAATAGTCGATGAAATCGCGGATGCCATCCAGCCAGGGCCGGGTCGCGTCTTTCGCCACGCCGCCGATGCGAATATAACTGGTCATCATGCGCACACCTGAAATCTCTTCATTAAGATCAAGAACCATCTCCCGCTCTCGCCAGCAATACAGAAAAACTGTCATCGCGCCAATGTCGAGAGCATGCGTTCCCAACCAGACCAGATGGCTGGCGATCCGCGCCAGCTCACACATGATGACTCTAAGAGCCTGGGCCCGTTCAGGAATCTCCACGCCCAGCAGCTTCTCCGTTGCCAGGCAGAAGGCCAGATTGTTGCCCGGCGGGTTGAGATAGTCCAAACGGTCGGTCATCGGGATGACGTGAACGTATCTTTTATTTTCGGAAGTTTTTTCGATGCCTGTGTGCAGGTAGCCAATTTCCGGTTCAGCGGTTTTCACCACCTCGCCATCCATCTCAAGGATAACCCTGAAGACCCCGTGGGTGCTCGGGTGCTGGGGCCCCATATTCAGGGTCATGGTGTCTTTATCGCGTTCCAGCAATCCTTGTTCAGTTACGCTCACAAGTCACCCTATCGAGTTGGAGGTTTTGATTTGACCAATTCACTTTTAAAATCCCGGTTATGCGAGAAAGCAACAGGCTCTGTGGTTAACGGATAATCTTTTCTAAGCGGGTGACCCACCCAGTCTTTCGGCATGATCAGTCGTTCCATCCGAGGATGTCCTTCAATGTGGATACCAAACATATCGAACAGTTCCTGCTCAGGATACAACGCTCCCTTCCAGAGTTCCGACACGGTAGGTACCGAAGGGTTCTCTTCTTCTACGCCGACACGAATACGAATGGAATGAGAATGGTCAATGGAGTAAAGCAGATATACCGCTTCAAAGCGGGGTTCCCGTTCTTCAATGAGGTAATCCACTCCGCTCACATCAGACAGGTAATCGAACTTCAGGGACGGGTCGTCTTTAAGAAAAGCCGCTACTTTTTGCAAGCAGTCGGGAGCCACAAAAATCACCGCATCGCCCTGAGGCAAAGCAGTATCCTGTATGGTATCGGGAAGGCCAGCCTTCACTGTCGCGATGATTTCCTCCCCTGTCATGCCACCCTCTTTTTGGCCTTGTCGGTCCCCGCTTCCGCCATGATCTTTTCCTGAAGCTTGATCAAGCCATAAAGCAAAGCTTCAGGACCAGGAGGACATCCGGGAACATAAACATCCACCGGCACCACGCGGTCCACCCCTTGGACTATGGAATAATTATTGAAAACCCCGCCGCAGGAAGCACAAGCTCCCATGGACATCACCCACTTGGGTTCGGGCATCTGGTCATAGATCTGTTTAAGGATCGGCGCCATTTTCTGCGAGACCCGGCCCGACACGATCATCAGGTCTGCCTGACGCGGAGAAGCGCGAAAAACCTCCGCCCCGAAACGTGCCGCATCCCAGCGGGAGTTGGCCATAGCCATCATTTCAATAGCACAACAGGCCAGACCAAAAGTCGCGGGCCATAAGGCGTTCTTCTGCGCCCAGCCAACAACTTTGCCAAGTTTAGTGGTCAATACCGTGTCATACAAGGACCCGGCGTACTCATGGTCCATCGCTTCGATGGAATCCTGGACATTCAATTTAAGGTTATTGAGCTCATCGCCAACCCTTTCGGCGGCGTCTTCTATTAGTCCCATTCCAAACCTCCGCGTCCCCAAATATAGACGTATGCAATTGCCAGAATGATGATGAAAATGACCATCTCCACCAGTCCGAACAATTTCAGTTCTCCCAGAGCCACCGCCCACGGATACATGAATACCACTTCCACATCAAAAATGATGAAAAGCATGGCGATGGTCGCAAACCGCACCGGGTAGCGGCCTTTGGCCTCTTCGGTCGGGATAATGCCACACTCATAAGGAAGCATTTTTTGTGTGCTTGGCTGGCGCGGACCCAGCACGGTAGACAATGCCAACAAGGCACCTATCACCACAATGGCAACAATCGCAAACAACGAAATGTAGAAATATTCGGCCATTTTTAATTCAATGCCGGAACGATCACCGGGCAAAACCTCGTTTTACCATAATATGTTAGCACCCCTCTGAGCCATCAGACTCAATGAGCCGCTGAAACCGGGATTATAGCAGTCTGCCCTACCCTGTCAATAACTGATTTACCGATAGATACCAGCATTATCCGGCCCAGACAGAAATCCGCAAGGCCTTTAACTAAAACAAGTTAACCGGCACAGGGGAAAAGGGGAAATGTCGTAACGGGGAGCGAAAACCAGCATGGAAAGGTCACAATGCCTGCCACTGGGCGTAGGGCCAGCGGGTAATTATTTATCTGGCAAATAAAGAGTCTTTTCGGCTATATCAGGAATACTCGATGTGCAGGCGGTAGATGAGGCCGGTGGGGTTTTCGCCGGGGTCTTTGGCATCGGGCTGGGCGTAGCTGATCAACTCGAAGCTGATGGTGTTTTCCCCATCATGGATAAACTGCTCGATGTCGACCAAAAACGGGTCGGGATATTCCGCCCCGCCATACTCCTGCCTGAGACTGGCAGAGTTCACCGTGATATGGCAATTGTCGTCCGAGCGCAACAGAATTTCGGCACGATGAATGGCGTTAGCGTTATTGATAGGAAGATCAAATTTGATGCGAAATTTATGCTGGCTCCCGGTTTTGGCTTCTTCCACCGAAACGGTTTCGCGGACCCACACCCACTGGCTCCCTTTGATACCATGCCAACCGCTTCCCATCTGGCAAATGGAGGCTTTTTTCCAGGCTTCCAGTTCCGTGTCGTAATATTCGGTTTCAGTTCCACTAGCCAATACCAGTGTTTTGCTCTTGGAAGAAGTAGGGTCCGCCGCTTCCATATCCACCGGTTTACTGGCCTCCCACATGAGCTCATTCATCTCTTTCCAGTAATCGAACATGCCTTTCTTCTTTTTGATTACCAACATACTAGGCCTCGGGGTACTGCGGCCCAGATAAGGCCCAATGTCGGCAACAATCACTCCTGAAGAACGCTCGGGATCAATCGATATAAAAGAATGTGACGGAATGGAATCATAACTGTGTACGATCAGCTCCCCTTTATTTTCAGGCAGGTTCTCCTGCTCAATTTCATCGTGGAGTTTCTGCAATAAAAGCAGAGAAGTTTTTATTTCGTTCAAAAACGTGTGTTTGCCTCCCCCTTGTTTGGTGATCAACTCCACCACCGGAGAATTCGGGTCAATGAGCAGTAAGCGGATTTTGATTCCACTTAACACCTTATCCTTGATCAATTCACGGCTTGCGGTCGAGATCGACAATAAGGAAGAACCACCTATGAAAACTTCTTCTTTAACATTTTTAAACAAGTCTTCAAATGAGGTGGCCTGAGCAAGCTCGGAACGGTTTTTATAGATGCCGTGAATGCCTAAGCGAACCGCATCGGGATTGACGATTTCTTCCAGTGCTTCCTTATATTCGTTAAAAGTCAGTTCCCTTAAGAAAATTTCGTAGCCCAGCGAGATCACCCCGATCAGGGAAATCAGCAAAGCAAATTCGCGAACCGGGTGAAACCAGATTCCATGCGAATCGAACACATGCTCGGCACCGATATAAGCCCCGGCTCCGATTACAAAGATGGCCACAGCCAGAAACAGAATGCGGTCACGCACCCATTGGCGAATATTAACTCCGCTTTTTTTTACGGTCTTAGTCATATTTTGGATGTTGAAAACAGATTTTACAAAAAGGTGAGTATCGAGAGAACCCGCTCATGGTTGATATTACAGGATAAACAAGTGTTTCACAATTCTGTTTTCTTTACACTTTTACAACAATCTCATTAGGATTTGATGAGGAACAAAATCACAAACCATAGGAAATGCTTAACCTCCCTTGACAGGGGTAACCTTTGCATAACCCCGAGATCCTTCGACAAGCTCAGGATGACACCCCAAAAACCCCTGCAGTCGTCATGCTGAGGCTCTCGAAGCATCTCGCCTCTCCGCTTTATCGACTTACGCAAAGGTCTCTTGATAGGAGGGAATGGCGCATTGAGCGGAGACAATTTTTTCCCGCCAGAGAAAGCTATTGCCAGTCGGCCCCACGCCTAGTGGCCGGTTAGCTCAGGCCGGACTTTCTTCGCAGGTACCAGTCCATTACCAAAAAACCCAGCACCAGACTATAGGCCCACCAGTTATCCCAAAGGGAAAATGACCGGCTGTGACTTTTGACCTGCACATCAGGGTTATCAAACTGGTAGGAGGTAAAGTCATCACTGCCAGTGAGAGGATGGTACCTGCCGCCGGTGACTTCGGATATCTTTTTCAGCAGGGTTTCATTGACCAAAGGTTTTTCAAATTCCGCTGTATCCTTTAACACGGAGAACATGATCTCTTCCGTCAAGGATTCGCCCTCCAAATCAACCTGGACCTTGGCAGTATAAAATCCTTCCCTGCCAGGAAGAAACGGGAAGATGCCTTCGCCCTGATCATCGGTTTTCAATTCCGTTTCCACGCCGGGTTTTGTCTTGAGTCGTGTCAGGGTCAGTTGCGCTTTTGCGTTGATCGCTGGCTGGTAATTCTTTTGCAGTAACTTGAATTTTATCAGGGCCTGTTCGCCTTCCCGGTACCGCTCTTTATCAGATTCCAGTTGCAGTCGCCGTGTTTCCGGTTCGGCGATCAGCCAGTCGATGACGTTATTCCAGAATCTCTGGAAATATCTGCCACTGCCGCCACTGCCCACATTCCTAAAATTCCAGTTCCACGCCGAATCAGTAGCCAGCAGAGCGGTTCGCCCACTGCCGAAACTTCCGGTAACTAAAACGGGAATTGCGGATTCTTTTTCCCTGGCATACTGAAGCAGGACATGCGCATTCTTGTCCGGCACCAATCCCATATTGATGCCCTGAAGTTGAGGAAGCGACTGCCACGCATCCTGATTGAGGTCTTTCTCCAGACGCAGGATAGGATGCAAAGAAAATTCTTTATTCAGGACAGGGTGAAACAACTTGCCCATCAGGGACCGGGGATTATCCCTAAAACTTACCGGCAGGATTTCTTCAATCGGAGTCCGCGAATAGCCCCCGCCCTGAAATGAAAGCTCGCCGCCAATCATCAAAAACGCGCCGCCGTTCTTGACGTATTTTTGGATATTGTCCAAGTACTTCTTGTCAATAAACGGATCGTATTTAAAATTCTGAAAGATGACCAGATCAAAAGAGCTCAAATAATCATCAAATAAAAGGTTGGAGGGAAAAGGGATTAAACTGAGCTCCGAAACCGGAGCCTCCACATTATCGCCCATGTCTCTGAGAATAAAAAACGACAGCAGATCCACCTTCGGGTTGTGAGCAAGAACCTCGCGGAGATATCGGGAGTCCCACGATGGGCGACCATTGAGATGCAGAACACGGGTTCTGTCGCGCACCACATTTATTTCAAACTCCTTTTCATTGTTAGTATGAATAAACTCGCCTGCAAACTTGGGCAGACTGAGGGCATAAATCCTTTTGCCTACATTTTGGGGTGTGAATTCCAATTCCACTTCAAACCGTTTTGTATCTTCCCGCACCTCAATGATCTTTGAAACCAGAATATGGTCCCCCTCTTTCAAAACCAGCGGGACGTTGCGGTTTCCCATCGATGAGGCAAACACAGTGAGGGAAATCTTAAGGGGTTGTTGCACAAATCCAAAATCCGATGCTGTAACCGCTTCGACGGCCAGGTCTTTAAATCCTGCGTTGCTCCCGGCCTGCAGGGTATGGACCGGACTTCCCAATCCCTTGAGCTTCACCACCAGGTTTCTGGAAATTCCATCTGGCTCCTGGGTTAAATCCGCACCGTCCGAAAACAGGAATACCCCTTTCAGCGATTGGTCCGGGTAACGCTCGACCAACGAGCCAAAGGCCGGCGTCAGGTCGGTATAGGGCCTATGAGCCCGGTATCTATCCTTCACCGCGCCCGCCGCCACCTTTTCGATGTCATCAGAGAGAAAATAATAGTCGACGTTGAAATCTTTCCCCAGGTTTTCGAAATAGGAAGCATTGGCCTGCAAAGCTTTTTTTATCAGGTCGATTCTCGGAGATTCATCCGCTTTTGTTTTTATAGAGAGGCTTTTACTATTATCGAGCAACACCGCTATGGAATTTTTGAGGGACTGGCTTTTACGAAACTCCAGTTCGGGTTTCAGCAATACCAGCAACAAAAGCGTGAACGCACCCAACCTGAGTGCGAAGAGAAAAAGTTTTCTTGAGCGGGAGCCCACCCGGTTCAAGCTGGCCCAGAAAAACCAGAGCGCCAGGGGAATCACGATGCCAAGCACAGTTAAGACCAGGACATCAGGCGACCAATGCAGTTGCCAATGGTTGTATTCTTCGGGATCAAGCCCCAGCAATTTCGCCAGTCCGTTCATTTCGGATTGTACCTGCGCAAACGTTCAAGAATAATGGGCAAATGCACCATGTCCTTTTTATAATCCAGAGTCAGTGCGTACATGATGATATTCACGCCCAGGCGGATGGCAAGTTGCCTCTGCCTGTATCCTCCCGCGATCACATCATAATTCCAGTGCCCCAGTTTATTTCTTGACCATGCACCGCCCTGGTCGTTCGAGCTATACATCAAAACGGTTCTTCCCTTAATGGATATTCCTTCCAGATAGGGCTTGACGATAGACCGGCCCGACACAGTATTGAGCAGATAAAAAGAACGAAAAACGGAGTGGTCGCGCGAAATTTTTCCGAGCGGATTCTGCGGAAACAACGCGGACACCATTTTGCGCGCCGAGACAGAAAACGCGGAATCAGCTCGGGCAGAATTGTCATCAATAAAAAGAAACCCGCCATAGCTCAAATAATTGCGCAAAATTTTCAGATCCTTTTCTGGAAAAGGGTCGAATCCCTCATCGCCCGCCATAGTGATGAACGGGTGACGGAATAACTCGGGGTCTGAAATATTCAGCGCAACCGGTTCGCGGTTGACTTCAATCGACGTTCGGCGTGAAAGTTGGGCAAGAAGACTTCTGAGGGCTTGAGGCCTGGGGTTATCGTTACCTCCCTGGTATAGAATCCGGGGAAGGGTCAGGTTGGAAGTACCGGCC
>Ga0233437_1007747_pt1 | contig 10245 bp, 9 predicted proteins | sample SI_122_August201_FD_182714 | JGI IMG/M metagenome (GOLD analysis project Ga0233437, IMG submission 182714) | Seawater microbial communities from Saanich Inlet, British Columbia, Canada - SI_122_August2016_200_MG | ecosystem: Environmental > Aquatic > Marine > Inlet | place: Canada: British... | reverse complement strand
TTTAAACCCTTTGACCTTGTTGATTTCCCAATACATTCCCAATTTGTCTTCATAATACGTGTTATCATGTCCGGTACTGTCTTTTTTCTTAGATTGCTTCCAGCTGCCATCGGCTTGTTTTATCCATGGAAATCTTTCAAGACTTTGTGTTGGATCTGCATATTGAAGATAAAAATATACATATTTATCATCATACAGGGATTTTATTTTGACAGTGGTTTCCCGGATGCCATCGTACCCGTTGTTTGGTTCATAAGGCAATTGATCCAATTTAACTTCCAAGGCTGTTGCTTTGTCCCAGGCTTTTTCTGCCATGGCATCAAGCGTGATAGCCGTATCGGCTTTTACGCTGACAAGGTCCATTTTTCCAGCTAATACAGGATTTGCAATCATGAGCAGTCCTGTTAATGCCGCAGTTGTTACCCAAAATAATTTCACTATCGCGTTCATAAATTACCTCCAATTAAAATTAATAAATAAACATCAGCGTCTAACCTTTGATGATTAAATCTGTAACTGAGATTATTCTGAGTATAAATTATCACACAGCGTGGTACTAAAATAGTGAAATTATATTCACCTTTGGCAACAATTATGTGAAGAAAAGTTCACATAAAAGCATTGGTGGCAGGAGAAATGCAGGCTTACTAAACTATTTATCGGATAAATAATTGTCCAGTATATTAAGGCATTCCAGGACTTTTTTGCCTTCTTTGGTAAGCATGTATGCGTGTTTCATATCTTGTCGTAAAATTTTTGCTTCTCTTAAAGTTTTAAGATGAAAAATAAGTTTGGTATGGTCTTCAATGTCTAATTTGCGTGCGGTCTCCATCAAACGTATCTTTTTACTTGTTTGAAAAAGACGAATAATTTCTCTTCTAATGGAATTGGACAAGGAACTTAGCGTTCCTTCAAGTTTTAACTTTTTAATGTTACCTTCAAAGCGAAGTTCTTCAATAACCTGTTTAATCATAAGAAGAAGTGCTTCGATTTTAAAGGGCTTGGAAATATATTCACTGGCTCCTTTTTTGATTGCGACAACTGCATTTTCAATGGAGGCAAAGGCTGTAATCATAATGATTTTTGAGTTAGGGCTGATTTTTTTAAATTCCCCCAGGGCATTGATGCCATCGATACCCGGCATCATGAAATCCAGTAAAACAACATCAAATTGCTGGTTACCAAGCTTTTGCATTGCTTGTTTTGCAGATCCGGCCATATCGTTGGGATATCCTTCATTATCAAGGATTTCTTTCAAGTTTTCCCTGTATTCTTTGTCATCATCTACGATAAGAATTTTGCTCAAAATAATTTCCTTTTATTAATTTGACTTTGTCTAAGGCTGTTAAATAATTAAAAATAAAGAAAAACTCAAGGGATGGGTAAATGAATGGTCGTATCGACCCCGCCCCATTTATGGTTCTTAAGCGTTATTGTTCCCCCATGCTGTTCAATAATACCATGGCATATTGAAAGCCCTAACCCGGTTCCCTTTTTTGTTTCTTTTGTTGTGAAAAAGGGATCAAAAACCTTTGCTAAATTTTTTTGAGCGATACCTGTGCCATGGTCTGAAATCAGGATTTGGACTTTGTCTTTTACCTGGCTTGTTTTAATTAATAATTCTCCGGAGTTCTCCATGGCCTCTATGGAATTATTGATTACATTGAGGAAAACCTGTTCCAATTTGGTAGTATTGAGCTTGACTTCCGGAAGATTTTCTTGAAGACGTACGACCTTCAACCGGCTCAATTTGTGTTTTAACTGAGCGATGGCGCTGCTTAAAACCTGATTAACATCCATTGGGTATAACATTGTTTCCTGTGTTTGGGAGAATTGGAGTAATTCTTTTGCAATGATTGAAGCCCTTTCAATATTTCTATCAACGGCATCTAGTTTTTTTTGAATTTTTTCATCATCTAAAGTGGCATTAAACTGGCTTCTTAACATTTGCATATTAAGAGAGGCATTGGTCAGTGGAGAGTTTATTTCATGGGCGACTCCGGCAGAGAGCAGGCCAAGAGAAGACATCTTTTCCGATTGAGCCTGGTTTTTAATCTGTTGTTCCAGTTTTTTCCTTGTATGGATATCAAAAATGTTCAAAGCTTTGAATAGGAAAGCTGTAATCAAAACCGCACATGCACCGCGGAAAAATTCAACAGGAAGTGAAAATGGCCAAATTTGAACATGGGATTGAACAAGCCCGGCAAAAATACCGTAAAAACAAAAACCAATCCCTGCATATAAAAAATATTTGGAAACAGGAATACTAATTTTTTTTACCTCTTGAGAATAAAGTATCAAACCATAGCTAGTTACAAGACTTCCAAAAAACCCATAGGTTTTTCTCAAAATATTATTTGCATGTGTAAAAAAATTAAGATCTTGGTTATTGAATTCAAATTTAAAAAAGTATAACAACATCAGAATAAATAGCGCTATTGCACATGGCTTTAACCATCTGACCACTTTGTTTTTGTTAATTGAAAATATCAGTGATAATCCAAACAGCAATAAAAATAAAAAGGAGATTCCAACGATAATAAGGCCTAAGACTTTAATGTTGTAGATTTCATTATGAGAATATTGCAGCCGGGGGGTACTCAAAAGAAAAAGTTCAATCCACTCGTGTGAACCATGGGTAAATCCGAAAAGAGACAAAAACCATAAACTAGCTGATATTTTCAAGTTGCTGGCTTTCATATCTTTTAGTGCAATGGAAGCTCCTAAAAAAAGAAAAGCCAGCCCATATAAAAAATAAAGAGTATATTCTGAGATTAGATTGTTAATTATAAACATTTTGAATCAATTCAAAAAAATTGCACCATTTTTGTTTAGGCCTTAAAATACTATTATCCTAAGTATACTCTTTTCTGTCAAAAAATCATAATACTTATCCATGAGCCCAATCAATCCGGAAACTGAGGTGTCTTTTTTTCCATGAATGCTGTAATGCCGTGGATGCATTCACCTGATGCAATTAGTTTTGCGGCAGTCTCGGCCTCTTTGTCAAGGGCTTCTTTAAGGGGAAGATCACGGCTTTGCCGCAGAACGGCCAGTGCATGGCTTACTGCCTTTGGTCCGTTGCTGCTGATCTGTTCTGCCAGTTTCATTGCATCATCAAGGCAACGGCCTCTATCGCTCACACGATTGATCAATCCTATCCTGGCTGCCTCATCCGCGTTTACGACCCGGGCAGTAAGAATCAGGTCGGTAGCATGAGCAGATCCTACAAGCCTTGCCAGGCAAGCCCCTCCTCCCCAGTCCGGCATCAGGCCCAGCCGCACTTCTGAAAAACACAGTTCAGCCCCAATATCCATCACCCTTAAATCGCATCGTGTTGCCAGTTCCATACCCCCGCCGTATGCAAGCCCGTTGACGGCTGCGATAATGGGAACCGGCAGACCGACGAACCCGTCAATGGCACTGCGCATACGGTTGATAAGTTTCCCGGCCAAAGCAGTATCTTTTTTATTTACCGCATCCAGGAACTCTGTTGTCATGGGATTTTCCAAATTGACGTCAAATCCTGAGCAAAACGCCCGGTCATCAGCCCCGGTCAGAACAACAGCTCTGGGATGATCCCGATCCAATTCCCGGGTAACCTGTTCAAGGGCTTCAAACATGGACGAATCAAAGGCATTATTCTTCTCAGGGCGGTTCATGGTGACGACTGCAATTTTATTTTTTCTTTCCAGCCTGATCCTGTTATCGGTCATGATTATTTCCTGTTTTTTTCACTTAAGGGCATCGATCAGGAGCAGTCCCTGGTCGCTTTGTGTATCCATAATATAAATTAAGCATTCGTTATCACCCATATGAAAAACGGGTTTAATGATTTGCTTCATTGATAAGCGAATAATAGATTTGTGATTTACAGTCAAGCAAGAAAAAACTCAGCGCGTGTCAATTTTTTAGAATGGATCACCCATCAAGAAATAAGCCTTAACAAAGAATATATTATGGCAGCCGGCGATTAAAGCGCGACACTCAAGAATTTCAGAAAAAATACTTTTATTTTTTCTGAACAACAAAACTCTCAGAAATAACAGACGCAATAACCTTAACCATACAGATAAATAAAAGAATAGCAGGTATAAATTGAGCACTTACAATAAGAGCACAGTACCCGAAGAACATAAACACACATGTACCGCTGTTATGCTCCATTAAACCAGTAGCGGCGAATGCTGATACCGGAGCTAATACTCCAGCTAAGGTAGCTATTGTTTTCATAACACCCTCCTTACGGGAAAAGGTAAATCAAATAAATTAATCTCCCGTTAAACTGTTTGCATCAAATAAATGGTAGCACAACTAATAGTGAAAAACAAATTAATATACATGAAGTATTCAAATATAGAGAAGAGTATATTATCAGATCAAGATTCCTGACAGTTTATTTTTAAAATGCTACAGGAAACTTCAACATATAATAGCGGACATTTTTCAGAACCAAAGTCAAGCAATTAAATTTAAATTCACTCAGGTTGCTAATTTTTCGATTAATTGTTTGACATTTAGATATGGGCATGAGATTGTATGTGTTACATTGTAACAATACAGTTAAGCTCTAACAAAGAGGTGCCCATGGTCGAGAATTTGCCCCTGCCGGATCTAACAAAAGCGGAATTCGATATCTTGCGAATCATATGGAAAAGCGAAAAATTGAGTGTTCGAGAAGTCCACGACCAGATAATCGCCACCCATAACTGGGCCTATTCCACTACCAAGACCATGATGGACAGGATGACCAGCAAGCAATTGCTGACAAGGGGAAAATACCATGGCGTCTTTCTATACCGCCCCCTTATATCCCGTCCCAAGGGATTTGCTCGGTTTATCCAGTTTTTTGCAGACCGGGTCCTGGAACTGGACTACGGAGAAGTAGTGGCCCTTTTTTCCAGGAGCAAGGCCCTGGATACTGAAGAAATAAAGGAACTTGAAAGACTATTAGTGGATGATATGGAGGATCGCCATGATACGTCCTGATGAGATTGCACAGACTATTATTGGTATTTTATCGATACAGTCAGTTTATGCCCTGGTGTTGTTTCCCCTGATCTGGGGACTGGTCAAATGCTGCCGGAGAAGATATCCCCTTTGGCAGCACGGTTTATGGTTTCTGATTCTTTTACGCCTGGTACTGCCACCGGATATGGCCAGTCCCTTGAGCGCCGTCCATCTAATACGATCGATAACGCCAAACTTTATCTCCCAGCAGTTCTTTGCTTTTCCGAATGCACATCCTATTCTTTCAGACAACCAAAATCAGTATGCTGCCACTCTTTCCAATGCCGTCATACTCAGCGTTCAGAAATCATCTATGCTGGTCCAAAAAATCGATAGCAGACCTGTAACGTCATCGCACACGACTTCACAGGAATGGTTTTATCCAATTGTCTTCAGCAGCTGGCTGGTTGTTGCCGGCTTCCTCATGGTGCAGTTCATCAGGAAACGTCGGCGGTTTTGGAAGATTGCAGGAAAGGGCAGGACGATTAAGGACCCTGTCGTGCTGGATATCGTCCAAACCTGGCAAAGACAGCTGCATATTCGAAGAAGAATAAAGGTAAAGGCGGTTGCCTTAGGTTTTCCAAGCTTCACCATGGGGTTCTTTCATCCTGTGGTGGTCCTGCCGGAACATCTGATATCCAAGATAGGGAGTGCCGCATTAGAACCGGTCCTGGCCCATGAACTGGTACATGTAAAACGCTGGGATGATCTTGCAATCTGTCTTCAGGAACTGGTGAGAATCGTCTATTTTTTTCATCCACTTGTCTGGTTTGTCATGCCTCGTCTCACCTGGACCCGGGAGGCTGCGTGCGATGTAACAGTTCTATCCCAGGGAACCCTTTCGCCCGGGACTTATGGGAAACAGATGCTTGCATTTCTTCGAAGCCAGGCCCTTCCGGAAAAACCTCTCCGGTGTTTGGCGGAATTTACCGCTGCTGCCAGAGAGATTGCTTTTCGCCTAAAACAAATTCAAGAAAAGGAGGACAATATGAAAATTCACACCTTAAAAATATATCTTACGCTTCTGTTTTTAGGAATATTCCTTCTGCCAATGGCCCCCGTGGTTTCATCGAATCAGGTTAACACAGCAAAAACCCAATCAAAGCCGGCAGCACAGATCCAGGCTCAAGACAGCAGCCAGATAGCGGACAATGCCTTCGTTCAGTATGTATTGCGCTGCGTCCCCTGTCAAAATCCTAAAGAAGTCACACATATTATTTGGGGAGACCTTATTACTGAGGATTTCCAAAAAAAAGATTTTTCTCATCTTGTTTCACTAACAGACTGCGACATTGTGGAAGATATCGGCAATGGCCGGAAAGCTTATGTTTTTTATCTGCTTGCCGGTTCAAGAAAGGGACTATACCGTCCTAACTACCATTTTGTAAAAGAACAAGGGAAATTGATACTTATGTATAAGAGTCGTAACACATCAATCTATGCAATGGATCGTCCAAAAGCTAATGGACGTTATGAGATTGAGGAAGGATGGAGAGCGGATCTTTTTGATGATCATGTCAACCTGTCATGGGCATCCAGGATTTGGTTTTGGACTGGAACCCAATATTTTCCAGCCTATACAGACTATATTATTAAGGATACAAGCGATCCGTCATTATTGGGAACCAGAAGAGTGTGGGAAAAAGATACTCAATCCTTGTATGAAGCAGCTTCCCGGATGTGAATACACTCACCAATAAGCAGGACAATACACTTAAACCCTTGCGATATAGAGACCTGTCCCACAAATATGTGGGACAGGTAAAGTCAATATTTAAAAATCTTCCGAAACCCTTGAAGTGGAAGTCTTTCCTGATGCATGATCTTATTTTATTAACCGACATTCCTTTAAAAGTTCAAAAAGCTTCAATAAAACTTGACTTAAACAAGGCAAAGATATGAAAAGCATATCTGGACCAAAGCTCTTGCAAACAATTCCTAAAAAATGGATAATCATCCTTGACTTTGTTCATCGTCATAAATGTCCATATCCGGGTAATGTTCCTTTGCACATTCCTGGCAAATACTATGGCTGAATTCCGCTTCTGAATGCTCATGGACGTATGACTCAATTTGATTCCAATATCCACTGTCATCTCGTATTTTTTTGCAGTGGGAACAGATCGGCAGAAGGCCACTTAATAGTTTTACTTTTTCAAGTGCTTTCTTAAGCTCTCGTATAGTTCCTTCCAGATCTTCTTCGGTCTTTTTCCGCTGCTTGACCTCATAGAGCAATTCGTCCCTGGATGTCATAGTGTCTTGGAGATTTCTCACCATTCTGTTCAGTGATTTTGCCAGAGAACCAATCTCGTCATTTAAGATCACACTGGCTCTTGAATCAAGATTTCCATCACCAATCGCTTGGGCCGTAGTTGAAAGTGCAACTATTGGTCTGGCTATCCATTTGCCCAATAACAAGGAGACAATAGCTGTTAAAAGGGTGAAGATAATTCCGACAATAATAATTACGATAGTTACTTCACGAGCAGTTCCAATGGCTTCTTCTTCACTGTAAGAGATGACAGTATGCCAAGCTTCCCCTTTATTTCCTTTGATGTGATCCATAGATCCTTGTTTGCCTCCAAAACCAAATTGTTCAGATCCCATTGTTATTCGAATAGGAGAAAAAGCCACGAATTGGTTTCCATCAGTTTCGGAGATGATCGCCGTCCCATTCTCTTTTTGCCATAATAATTCAACGAGAGACTTGTTTACTTTGGTTGATAGGGGTGTGACGTTACGTCCTGACACTATGAGCCCACCTGTACGTACGATTTTCAACATACCGGAATTGCCAAAGTTAAACTCCTGGACAACATCGGTCAAAGATCCAATGATATTCACGTTGCATTTCAATATTCCAATTATCTCATTTTCATGTTTAATTGGAATAACCACTCCAAGCACATAGCCCTTAACGCTTGTATCAAAGCCTCGATCATCCAGAAAAATTCTACCTTGACCATCATTATGACCCGCAATCCACCAATATTTATGGGCATGAGCAAGAGTGGTCAGTTTGCCCGTAGTGGCAATCATGACCCCATAACGATTGGTTAGAAATATTTCACCGTAATCCTCAGGCATAATTATTTGCTGATACCTAAGATATTCTGCAACAGCATTGGTCATGTGGTCCCGTATGAAAAGATCGTTTACATCCGATGTTTTCATCCATTGCTGATTTCGTCTATCAATTTCATGTTTCCGAGCACTATCAGATAATGCTGCAAATTTTGAATTGCTTATCAAAAGTGCACTCTTGATAAGCGGTGCAGAGGAAATAGTGACGGCAATTTTTGCTTTTTCTTTAAGATGGGACTCCACATGCAAAGCATTCGCTTCAGATAGACTTTTAATATTTTTCATCTCTTTGTCTAAAGCAATTCTCTGATTGTAAATGTCATAAAATAGTGAAAGCAGGGTTACTATGACAAATCCAAACAAAGTCATTATGACGGCGGCTTTATATTGAATCTTCAAAAATATCTCCAATTTTTATAAATAAATCCTAATCCATAGGGTATTCTTTCACTCTTTTTCAGTTCAAATTTTATCAAAGGCTAAACCTTAAAAACAGTTGACTGAAATAGTGATTATAAAAAAAATTTCTTTGATTGTTGAAACCAGCACAGCATTGTCAATATTTTAGTCATTAGTTACCTTTCCCTCATCTAAAACTTTTCGAATATTTTTCGCAAAGTCGGCTTGGGATATCGGTTTTATTAAAATGGCTCTGATATGGTGGCTGTTTTCATGTTTAAGCTTCAGTTTTTGGTTATAACCTGTGCATAAAATAATCGGAAGTTCTGGTTTGATATCCATCATCGATTGTGCCAGTTTATCGCCTTTCATTTTCGGCATTGTCATATCCGTAATTACAAGGTCGAACTCGTTTGGACTTGACTTAAACAATTCCAATGCCTCTATACTGCTTGTTCGTGAGGTTACTTGATATCCAAGCTTTTCCAATACACGTTGACTAAGTTTAACAATTGATTGCTCATCATCAACTAATAGTATTCGTTCTGTTCCTTTGGGCAGATCTTCAGACTCACTGACTTCATGGTTTTCTGTTTTTTTTGTGGTGGGCAAAAAAAGGGTAAATACAGTTCCCTTCCCCAGCTCACTTGATACTAAAATTTCCCCACCATAAGACGCAACAATACCATGCACCACTGCGAGGCCCATACCTGTCCCTTCCCCTTCCTTCTTTGTTGTGAAATATGGTTCAAAAATTGATTCAATTATATTTTCCGGGATACCGTCACCTGTATCTGATACTGTGATTTTAAGATACTCTCCGGGTTCCAAATTAGGATATTTTGTAAGGGATTCCATACCCACAAGGATGTCTTCCATGCTAACCTCAAGGATTCCGCCCCCTTTAATTTCCATAGCTTGGGATTCATTGGTGAAAAGGTTCATGAATATCTGATGTACCTGGGTTTGATTGCCCATTATTAAAGCTTTGCTCTTAATCGTTGATTTTATTTCAATGCTTGTTGGGATTGAAGAACGTATGAATTTAGTAACTTCCTTAAGTAAACTGTCCACTCGTAAAGGATTAATTTCTTTTTCATTTTTCCGGGCAAAGGTAAGTATCTGTGATACCAATTGTTTTGCGCGTAATCCAGCAGTATATATCTCCGAAAGATCATCTTCCAAATCAGAATCCTTGATAGCTCTATCTCGGGCTAATTGTGCGAATCCGATTATCGAGGTTAGGATATTATTAAAATCATGGGCGATACCACCTGCAAGAGTACCTATAGATTCCATTTTCTGAGCCTGAAACAGTCTTTTTTGAAGGTCTTTTTTTTCGACACTTGCCTGATTTGTCTTTAGCGAATATCGAATAGATCGTTCTAAGGTTTCAGCATTGAATTGACCTTTAACAAGATAGTCTGCAGCACCCAATTGCATGGCCTTAAAATCCAGTTTTCTATTTCCCTGTCCCGTGAGCATAATGAATGGTTTTCTAATTCCATTTTTATGCGCTTGTTGAATCAGCTGCAAACCATCTTTTACACCAAGGTAATAGTCGACAAGATAAACATGGTGCTGTTTTTTTTTGATATTCTCTAATCCGGCTTCAAAATCTTTATCCCCCTATGTGTCAGGGTAGTTGTCGCCTCAATTGAACAAAAAAGTTTACAATTTGATAGGGCGATAGAGAGGTTACATGATAACAGAATATTCACCGGAGTTTAAAGAATCACTGCTGCAAAAAAT
>Ga0233437_1007746_pt1 | contig 10245 bp, 5 predicted proteins | sample SI_122_August201_FD_182714 | JGI IMG/M metagenome (GOLD analysis project Ga0233437, IMG submission 182714) | Seawater microbial communities from Saanich Inlet, British Columbia, Canada - SI_122_August2016_200_MG | ecosystem: Environmental > Aquatic > Marine > Inlet | place: Canada: British... | reverse complement strand
AAAGCCGTTCCAGGCATATAGCAAGAGAAAGGATAGAAGCAAAGAAGATTGGATACATAACAACGCCGCCTTTTTTAAAGAGGGAAATAATGGTCCATTGGGACTGCTCGGCCGCTGTTTTAGGAACTTCTGCATTGGTAAGAGATACAAAAAGGACACAGGAGATGGCGATAAGCAAGCATATTATCAGACCTTTTTTCATTTTTTTGCTCCTTTGCAAGTAAGGCTTATGAGGCCACCAGATAAAAAAATTCCCAATCGCTTTCGATTGGGTTTGTAAATTATATAAATAGAAAAGGTTTGATGTCAAGGGAAAATATGCGGATGTCATTCATGAGACATGGAATGATCGTGGTTCTCACTAAATAGGTATCTTAGAGATAAAGAAAAGAATATAAAGGCATACAAAAAGCTTGACTGGGAGGTTTATATGATATAATATAACTGATTAAAATTTAAGCATGATAGGGGTTTTCAATGTTTGATATTCATTCAAAATATTATCGGTCTTTTTTTATCGCCTTCTTACTTTTAGCGTTTATCCTTGTGGGGTGTTTTTCGACTAAAAAGACAGAGAGGCCAGAAACAGAAAAGCCAAAAACAGGTACTGTGAAGTCTTTCTTCAACAAACTTGAAGGAAAACAAGAGATTCCGCCAGAGGTTGCAAAACCGGTTACGCTGGCCCCCTCTACAAAAAAAGGAGCTTTTCAAAGTCCTGGTTCTTCTCCTGTGGCATCAAATTTGCTTGTCAAAAAGGATGCAAAAAGCGCTTCACCTGAAACGGTTTTAAACTATTCAGAGGCTCTGGGCAACCTGACCGATAAATTCGTGTCTCTTTTCCCGAGTATCGAAGGGGTTATCGTCTCCTTGAGAAATAAAGGAGATGTTTTTATAGACCTGAAGAACGAGGATGATATCAGGAGCGCAACGAAACTGAAGGTTTTCAGACTGGGGAAAGAATTCAAGCATCCTTTGAGCGGAGAGGTTCTGGGACGTTTTGAAGAGGAGATTGGTTTGATAGAGACAACAGAAGTGATGGAGAGCTATTCTAAAGCCAAGGTTGTTTCAGAGGCTCCCGGCAAGAACATAAGGGTGGGAGATAAGGTCAGAATAACATCGACCCGGATTAAAATAGCCGTTCTTCCCTTTATCAATAAAACCAAAGAAGACCTCGATATTGATATGATTACAACGGAAATGATCAACTCCCTGAGCCATACGAAAAGATTTAATATTTTCGATAATGATAAATTTCAGGTCGGGCTTCTGGAGGCTGATATCAATTATAAGGAATTCTCACCGGAAAGGGATTTAAGAAGGATAAAACGGATTGTCAATACGGATTACCTTCTTGTGAACTCCGTCAGAAACCTGAAAGGTAAACAGGTTATCGATTCCAACATATTTGTCTTAAAGGACAATTCAACGATATATACCGCAAAGGCCATTGTGAAAAAGCTTCCAAGCCGTGCGGCCAGGTATGCGGTTGCCGGGGGCGGCTATCCGCCCGTTCCCCAGAAAGGACGGTCGTCGGTCAATCCGAGATTTGTTCTGCAGGACCGGTCCGGTGGATTTCTCAAGCCTCAGCAGGGGTTATGGAAGAGCCGTGTTTTTGACGAGGAGATAAGAAACATATCTATCGGGGATGTAAACGGCGACGGACTGAAGGAACTGGTCGTGATATTCAAAAATAAGGTGGAGATATACCAGTCAAGCGGAACGAAATTGCAAAAGCTTTATACTTATAGGGATAAAAAAAGCGATGGTTTTATTTCCGTGGATGTGGCCGATATTAACAAAAACGGGGTTGATGAGATTTATATCAGCAACCTGAGGGGCGAATTTCTCAGGTCTTTTGTTATCGAAGGCAAGGGAGGACGCTTTAAAAAGATTGCCGACAATGTCCCTCTCTTTTTCAGGGTTATGAGGTCGCACAGCAAAGAACCCTATCTGGTAGCGCAGCCGATGGGCCAGACCTATCTTTTTTCAAAATTTATGTATCATTACTCATGGGGGGGGGGAAGCTGAAAAGGAACAAAGAACTGGGTCTTCCGATCACCGTTATCAGAAGCGTATACGGTTTTATTCTTGAGGATATAGACAGGGACGGCAAGCTCGATATCCTGCAGATTGGCGACGATGACCGCCTTAGACTCTATTCTCTGGACGGAAAGTTGAAGTGGAGCAGCAGGGAATTTTACGGCGGATATTCCTTTTCTTTTAAAAACCCCGGCAACACATCATGGACTTCCAATCCGAATGACCCTATCGGAACAGAGAACATGTTTACTATTAAGGGGCGTATCCTTACGTATGATACGGACAGAGATGGTCTGGAAGAGGTGATCATACAGAGAAATATTCCGACGACCATAGGCCTTGAGATGATAACCATGGGCGGATACGCCGATTCCCAGATGGTCAATCTTGCATGGGATACGATCGGTCTTAAAGAGGTTTGGAGGGCCGAGAACGTGAACGGCGTAATTAACGATTTCTTTGTCGGGGATATTGATAATGACAAAACGGACGAACTGGCGGTTGTTCTGTCTGTAAAGACCGGTGATGCGCTGGACCTGAAAGAGAACAAGAGCATGGTTATTGTGTATGATCTTTACTAGGAGAACTCTTTTTGAAGCGAAAAAACAGCTTGACAGGAAAAAATTCTTCTGTTATAGTATAAAAAAAATAAAGTAGTATATCTGCGTAAAAAAGAGCAGCTTATAAATCAAAGACTTAGGCTGTTCGGCTAAGATTTGGCTGATAAAAGAGAAAGGAGGTGAAAATCTAAGAGGTTTTAAGAGGTTTAGAGAGAAGAGTTTTGGATTGATAGTTTCGTTTCATGAATTTTTCGATGAGGAGGTAACGTATGAGGAAGTTTCTTGTTTTATTTGCAACTGTGGCTCTGATCGTAGCCCTGGTTCTTCCTTCAGCTGTTGAAGCTAAGACCAAGATCAAGTTCCAAGGCGACATCCGCTACAGAGGCTGGACCATGGACGGTAAAGACAGGGATGACAAAGCTCCCGATTCCCAGCAGGCCATGGATGTCAGAGGAAGAATTAAGATGACTGCTCAGACGAGCAAAGATCTGAAGGGTGTTTTTTGGTTTGAAATCGGTGACGAGCTGATCGGACAGGATTCCACTGCTTCAGGTGAGCCTGGTTTCAGGTTTGACAATGATCAAAAAGAGATCGAAGTAAAACAGATGTACATCGATTTCAAGGTGCCATGGAACAAGGCGCTGAGTTTTCAGATCGGTGCTGTTCCCGGCTATGACCTTCCGAAGGGTATCCTCTTCGGAGCTGACGCTGCCGGTCTTAAAGGAAAGTATGAATTCAAAGGCGGAAAAATCATCGCTTGGTATTACAAAGACAAAGAGAGCGTAGATATCGCTGCTGACAGAGACTACATGGGAGCTATCGCTTTCTACAACGTCACCAAAGATATCAGAGTTGGTGCTCATGTCAGTTACCTGAATGACAGATTCGGCAAGATCGGTGGGCCGAGTGTCACTGAAGCTGTAGACGCAGATGACCAGACAGGTATCTCTAGCGAAATCTGGTGGTATGGTGCAACTGCAGCAGGTAAACTCCCAACGCAGTTCCCTCTGAAGTTCTCGGCTGATGTCATCGTGATGGACGGTGAGAGAAAGATTGATCCTGCGATTAGTTCTACTCTCGCGGTAAAAGACCTTACCGGTCTGGCAGCTGACGTAACACTCGGAACCGATATCGGTCCTGTTTACGTTGAAGGTTTCTTCACTTATGCATCAGGTGATGATAATCCTAGCGATGATGCCGAAGACCTCTGGAGAAACGTAGAAGGCGGAAAAGGTAACTTCAGAAGAATGATGTTAGTTCATGGCTATAGCGGTTTTGACGGCGGCGCTTTCTCAGACTTCAACGGCGACCTGCTGGATGATGGCTACAACGGTATGATTATGTTTGGTGGAAAGGCTGTTTACAAGCCGACCTCCAAGCTCAAACTGACCGGCCAGGTAGCTTACATTCAGGCCGCTGCTGATGCAAGCAAGTATACCTCTGTATACTACTCAACCGGCAGTTTCGACAGATCTGCCTATTCGAACAATAAGGACATCGGAACAGAGCTTGACCTTATTGCCGATTACAAGATCTACAAACAGCTGAACCTGAGAGGTGTTTTTGCATACATGTTTTCAGGAGACTACTTCAAAGAAACAGTTGAGACATCCGGAAACACAGGTGCTGTTGATCCTGGTGATATGTGGTTCTTAGGCTATAACTTTACATACAAGTTTAAATAAGCCTAATCGTTGTCTAAACTGATTCAGATTGTAAGGCCCATGAGAGATCAACTCTCATGGGCCTTTTTTTGTCGATTTCCTCTTGTTTTTTTTAAATCGAGCAGATATATTATGGTTAAGAATAGTATGAGGAGGAGGTTTTGCAGACAACAATGAGAAAAAAATATTTAATCATTATATTGCTGGTCTTTTTATTTGCAGTTTTTCCGTTTCAGGAGCTTTCAGCAAAAAGCCTCGTAAAAATAGCTAATATCGACAATTTTATCATGCACAGATACCTTTCTAAAGATGGTATCTATTCGAAAAATCTGGAACCTGCCCTCGACAACGGGGTAATCAGGGAAACCATTTTCGGCACGTCATGGGGAAACAAAAAGCAGATTGATGCCTTTTCTCTTGCGGATAAAACGATAAAGGGGACGGATGGAAACCACTCCAGTGATTATGCATACCTGGGCAAGAACACAAGAATAAAGAAAGTCGGCTACCCTTATGAACAGACCGGATGGACCGTGGTCAGCTTATCCGATTTAAACGGAAAAAGAGAGGTTGTTATTGAAATTGAAGGCGGGATTGAAGGGGGGATTGTTCATCAGCAGGTCGGAAATATCGGTATTAAGAGGCAGGACGGAGTTATTGAAGATATTCCATTGGAGAAGATAGGGTTGCTGGGCGAAAAGAGAAAAAAACCGGTTCTGGTCGTTTCTGAAGACTACCTGCATCACAGGAAAGATAAAGGGGATATTCAAGGGCTGTTGGATGAGGAACTCGGATGGAAACACGGTTTTCAGATACTGATTGCACGAACTATTCTGGAAGAGTTTCCCGGCGAAGATGACAGGTTTACGGTTCAAGCGGTTTCCAGCGAGGGCATAGAATATAGTGATACGGTATTGATACGAATCTCGCTTGACAAGAGAGAGTTTTCTGACGGAGAAATCCCTACAATTCTTATCGGCTGGAAAACAGTTGAAGAAATTGACGAAGGGGGAGACAGCGATGGTACTTTTGATTAGACCTTAAATATCGTAAAATCAGCTTACCATAGGCAGGCAGATTCTCAATAAAGAACCTGCCTGCCTTTCTTTTTTCAAAATCTTCACAAATAAAAGCCTGGATTTTTCATTTTTCAAGTATTATAATTATTAATGTTATATTTATTTTATAATATATAAAAAGGGATAACATTATGAATCAGAGAAAAACAAAGATCGTCTGTACGATCGGTCCGGCAACCAGAAGCAAAAAGAAGATAAGAGAGCTTGTAAAAGCGGGAATGAATATGGCAAGAATAAATCTTTCTCATGGGAAAAGGGAAGAGCATGAAAGAGATATAAACACCATTAGGCAGATCTCTAAAGGGCTGGACACCCCTGTGCCAATACTGCTTGACCTTCAGGGGCCTAAGATCAGAGTAGGGGACCTTGAGAACGGTTCTGTTTTTTTAAGGAAAGGAAAAGAGTTTACGATTACAACAAGGAATATCGGTAAGGGTCATGATGAGATTGTGTCAACTGTATATAAAGACCTGCACAAGGATGTAAAAAAAGATGACTCTATACTCCTAGATGACGGTATTATGAAGTTGAAGGTTCTCAGAGTAAAAGGGAAAGATGTTGTCTGCAAGGTTATTGACGGAGGAATTCTAAAGCCACACAAGGGTATAAACCTTCCTGGTGTTAACGTCAGTGCTTCTTCAATGACGAAAAAGGACGTGGAAGATTTAAACTTTGGTATTAAAGAGGGTGTGGATTATATCGGTGTTTCTTTTGTGAGACGGGCCAAGGATATAAAGGATGTAAAAAGAGTTATGTCAAGGATGAATAAATATATTCCTATCATTGCAAAACTGGAAAAACCCGAGGTCCTGAACGAAATAGATGAAGTCTTGGACGAAGTGGACTCTGTTATGGTTGCAAGGGGTGACTTGGGAGTGGAGATGTCCTTGCAAATGGTCCCCGTTGCCCAAAAAAATATTATTAAAAAAGCAAATAAGGTAAGGGTGCCTGTCATTGTGGCGACACAGATGCTTGAGTCAATGACCAATTCTCCAAGGCCGACCAGGGCAGAGGTCTCTGATGTTGCAAATGCCATCCTTGACGGTACAGATGCGGTTATGCTCTCTGGTGAAACAGCCGTGGGTAAGTACCCTGTGCAGACAGTAAAGATGATGGCGTCGATTGCAGAGGAAACAGAAAAAAATATGAGTGTAACTAAAGCGTTTCGAATGAGAAGAGACGACAGGGGAGTCCTGACTCATCCTGATGCTGTGTGTAGTGCTGCCTTTGTTGCTGCGCATGATATAAAGGCAAAGGCAATCGTCGCCTTTACGCAGTCGGGTTATACAGCCCTTCTGATGTCAAAATATAGGCCCGGGATGCCTATTATAGCCTATACGCCCCAAGAGGAAACCAGGAGGAGAATTAATCTCTACTGGGGTATTATGCCAAAAATAATGCGCCCTATAAAGAGCACAGATGAATTAATTATGGAAGTGGAAAAGTCTCTTATAGCTGATAAGCTTGCAAAAAAGGGTGACACCCTTCTCCTTTTACTCGGCTGGCCCTTATACGTGCAGGGAACAACAAACCTAATGAAGATACATGAGATAGGAGCTCTGAACGCCTGAATTGCAAACGAAAAAGCTTCATAAATTACTTTAGTTTTATTGCTTTAAATGCTTGTAATGTCTGTTAAATTATCAATTAGCAAGCTATGTGATTTTTGTAATATTGAGCATCCTCTTTCCAAAAGTCATGCCTTACTTTTATCATGCCATCGGGATTATTCCCGCAACGTTTGTCAACTATCTCTTAAACTCCTGCTGGACGTATGAAGAAAAATCTGAATAAAGTGAACTGCATTCCCCGTTATAAGATAGCTATTTAATTTTTTGGAAAATAACGATTTTATCTTCGTTTGTTACTGTTTTAAAATTGTGATAACGGGGGTCCTCTCTGTTTTCTGTACGAATATCAGGATAATCGATTGTTATTTCGCGATAGTTGTACCAGGGAACGCTTTTAATCAGATATTGTATAAAATCGTAATCAGTTCTGGACATTGCGTATTTACGAAGGATAATCCAGTCTGCATTCCTTGCCAGAATAAGGAAAGGAACTGAGAAGAGAAGAAGTACGGTGGCTACAGTAGCTATTTTTCTATCTTTGAAAAGGGACATGGAAAGAAAATAGGTCAGGATCAGGCTGCCTATACCGAACAGCGCAAATGGAAAGCGTGCTGTGAATGTATTGATGCCGAATAATTTAAAGAAAGCGGCAAGCAGATAGTAAGGAAGCCAGGGGGTGTATCTCCAGACATAATTATCAGTATAAGCTATTGAGCCTTCCTGAGAAAAATAGTTTTTGCCGTCATATCCTTTTGGAATACCATATGTGAGAATCGTTTTGCTTACGAGAGCAGTTTCAGCTTTATCCTGCCAGAGATATTAATCCCCCAGGTTCCAAAACAAAAGAAAGGAACCGATGAATACAATAACGGCAAGAAGGACAAATGCATGATTCCATGTTGAGAAAATTCTTTTCATTTTCTTTCGATGATATTCAAAAAGTTAAGCTATTATAGCAGAAATTGACATTTTTCAGTGCAGGTTTTAACTCGAATAGGTTAAGAACAGCCTCATTAAGCTACAAACTTCGTTGGAAAAGGTCAAGAAAAAATTATTCTGCAGTGTTCGCAGTATTATATCCCCTTAGATTCTTTATAAAATTTCTTGAGGATTTATTTCCTAAATGATAAACTTTAACGAACTTTCACGAGGAATATGTTCTGGATATGTCTATAACTTTCAACAGGTTGTATTTTTAAGACTTTCTATGATGCAAAATATAAGCAGGAACCGTCGAGATATATTCGTTATTTTGGCCCTCCTATTTTTTACCTTTGCTGTATATTCGCAGGGATTCAATCATGATTTCGTCAATTTTGACGATCCGAAATATGTTATTGAGAACCCTGATGTTCGCAGCGGTTTATCTCTTAAAGGAACTGTATGGGCCTTTACAACCACCCATGCGAGCAACTGGCATCCCTTGACATGGCTTTCTCACATGCTCGATATTGAACTGTTCGGTCTTTCTGCGGGCTGGCATCATATGACCAGTCTTCTTTTTCATATCTTCAATACCTTATTGCTCTTTTTTGTACTTCAACGGATGACAAAGGCTTTTTACAGGAGTCTTTTTGTAGCGGCTCTTTTTGCCTTGCATCCCTTGCATGTGGAGTCAGTGGCATGGATAGCGGAGCGGAAGGATGTCCTGTCCACTTTTTTCTGGATGCTTGTGATGTACAGTTATGTATTGTATGTTGAGAGGCCTTTATGGAGCCGGTATTGTTTTATTCTTTTATTTTTCATATTGGGTCTTTTATCGAAGCCGATGCTGGTGACGCTTCCTTTTGTTTTGCTACTGCTGGACTTTTGGCCTTTGAAGCGTTTTAAGCTGGCTGAAAGAACAAGTTCAAAAGACGGTGATTCGGATAAAACCCTGCCTCTTTCCCGTCTTATCGTAGAGAAAATTCCCCTGTTTGTTATTGTAATCCTATTCTCCACAGTGACCTTTTTTGCTCAACAAAAAGGTGGCGCTGTTGTGTCTTTGGCAAAAAGTCCTTTTAATCTGAGATTAGAGAATTCCTTTGTTTCCTACATAAGATATATTATTAAAATGTTCTGGCCTTTTAATCTTTCTGTTTTTTATCCTCCTTCAGCCAGGACTCTTTCTATTTGGCTAGCAGGAGGTGCTGTTTTTCTTTTATTAGTTATAACAATCTTTGTTCTTCGAAAGATAAAAAGCCATCCTTATCTTTCCGTGGGCTGGTTCTGGTATGTCGGGACCCTTGTACCGGTTATCGGTCTTGTTCAGGTGGGTGCACAGTCCATGGCTGACCGCTATACCTATATTCCTATTATCGGTCTTTTTATTCTACTTGCCTGGGGTATAGCAGATGCTTTAAAGAAATGGAAATATTCAAAAGCAGTTCTTTCCTTTTCCGGAGGAATTATACTGATTACTTTGACAATATGTTCGTGGGTGCAAACGGGCTATTGGAAAAACAGTATCACGCTTTTTGAGCATGCCATTAATGTGACTTCTCATAATTATATGGCGCATTACAATTTAGGGATTGCTCTAAGTGACCAGGAAAGATATGGTGAGGCTCTATCTCATTTGCAAGAAACTATAAAAATAAGGCCTTATCATTACCAGGCACATAAAAACCTGGGAATTATTCTGGGTCAAAGGGGTAATCTTAAAGAATCGGTTTATCATTTAGAGAAAGCCATCAGAATAAAGCCTGATTATGCTGATGCCCATGTGAACCTTGGTGTGGCTCTTAACCGTCTGGGACGTTCTGAAGAGGCGGTTGAGCATTATTATAAAGCGTTAACGATGGAGCCTGATGATGCTAATACGCATTTTAACCTGGGTGTTGCTCTGGCCCGGATAGGAAGCCTGGACAATGCTGTTTTTCATTTTAAGGAAGCGCTGGCGATTAATCCTGATGATATTGATGCGAGAGACAATTTAGATACATTGTTAAAGATTATGGAGGAAGGATCACGATACAGCCGATGAACGGATCATTAAACAGAAAGCATTATTTATATTTACTCTGTCTTGTATTGGCTGTTATTGCTGTATATTCGCAGGGATTCAATCATGATTTCGTCAATTTTGACGATCCGAAATATGTTATTGAGAACCCTGATGTTCGCAGCGGTTTATCTCTTAAAGGAACTGTATGGGCCTTTACAACCACCCATGCGAGCAACTGGCATCCCTTGACATGGCTTTCTCACATGCTCGATATTGAACTGTTCGGTCTTTCTGCGGGCTGGCATCATATGACCAGTCTTCTTTTTCATATCTTCAATACCTTATTGCTCTTTTTTGTACTTCAACGGATGACAAAGGCTTTTTACAGGAGTCTTTTTGTAGCGG
>Ga0233437_1007744_pt1 | contig 10248 bp, 7 predicted proteins | sample SI_122_August201_FD_182714 | JGI IMG/M metagenome (GOLD analysis project Ga0233437, IMG submission 182714) | Seawater microbial communities from Saanich Inlet, British Columbia, Canada - SI_122_August2016_200_MG | ecosystem: Environmental > Aquatic > Marine > Inlet | place: Canada: British... | reverse complement strand
CAAAAGCAATAACGTAGATCACTGCGCCCGTCTCTGACACTCCGCAACAGTAGCCGGTCTGGCTACAACATTTGGAAGTGGCGCGATGACGAACCCCATCGCTGATTTTGAAAAAGCAGATGCCATACTGATTACGGGATCTAATACCACAACATCACATCCTGTCATCTCAACCTATATTAAACGGGCGGTAAAAAACAAAGGAACCAAACTTATTGTTGTTGATCCCAGAGGAATCAAGATCTCTGATCATGCGACAAAATGGTTACGTCAAAACTTAGGAACCGACGTTGCGTGGATTAACGGTCTTATTCATGTTATCATCAAGGAAGACCTTTATGATAAAGAGTTTGTCGCCAATCGAACCGAAGGGTTCGAGCAAATGAAAGAAGTAACCACCAAATATAATCCAGAATATGTGGCAGAAATCACGGGTATCGCCAAGGAAGATATCATTGAAGCCGCCAGAATATACGCTAAGGCAAAAGCAGCCAGTATCGCTTATTGTATGGGGATTACCCAACATATCTCCGGAACAGATAATGTCAAATCTTTGGCGAATCTGGCGATGTTATGTGGAAATATGGGGATCGAAGGTGGAGGTGTTAATCCACTACGAGGACAGAATAATGTTCAGGGTGCCTGTGATATGGGTGGACTTCCTAATGTTTTCACTGGCTATCAGCAAGTAGCCGATGAAAACGCAGTGAAAAAAATGGAAAATGCCTGGGGTGTCACAGGAATCTCTAACAAGCCAGGGTTAATGGCAACTGAGATGGTTCCAATGGCGCTGGATAAGGAGATTCGAGCGCTTTATATCATTGGGGAAAATCCATTGGTATCTGATCCTGACCTGAATCATGCTGAGAAATGTTTTAAGGCGCTTGACTTTATGGTGGTTCAAGATATTTTCCTTTCAGAAACAGCTGAATTGGCTGATGTTGTTTTACCAGCAACATGTTTTGCGGAAAAAAACGGAACCTTTTCCAATACAGAGCGAAAAATTCAATTAGTCAGAAAAGCTGTTGAGCCACCTGGAGAAGCAATGGATGATTGGAAGATCATATGTGATCTGGCTGAAAAGATGGGATACAGTATGTCTTATGCGCAAAGTTCAGATGTCATGGATGAGATTGCACAGGTGACGCCTTCTTACGGAGGTGTTAGTTTTGATCGGCTCGAAAAGACAGATACATATTGGCCTTGTCCGGATGCTGATCATCCTGGAACACCAATATTACATGTTGGAAGATTTGTTCGAGGTAAAGGTGCTTTCCAGGCGATTGATTATATCGCGCCAGACGAGTCTGCAGATAAAGACTACCCAATGTCATTGACAACCGGGCGTGTTCTGTATCAATACCATTCCAGAACCATGACCGCCAAGTCTGATGGATTAAATGAATGTGCACCAGATTCTTTCGTGGAAATATCTACCGATGACGCTCGTGAATTGGAAATTGAAGACGGATCAACTGTAACCGTTTTTTCCCGTCGGGGAAAAATTAAGGCCCGTGCCCATGTCACCCATAGAATCGGAAACGGAAACGTCTTTATACCGTTTCATTTTGCAGAAGCCGCAGCCAACAGGTTGACAAATGCGGCCTTGGATCCGACCTGTAAAATTCCGGAATTTAAAGTCTGTGCTGTAAAATTGGTTAAAGCCGGATAGAATAAAAACAATCCCTCAATTGGTAGTACTATCAGTTGAGGGATTATAAGTGAGGATTTAGGCGCAAATTCTTTGTGAAGTTATGCTATTATTAGTTTTTCAGAGAAAGTAAAATTTTGATTATCATCTAAAGTGTTCCCTTTTATTCAAGGCCGAAAAAGGAAATCATTTCATCTACCCTCAAGTCCCTGAAGCATACCGATAGAATATTTATGTAGAACGCTACTAATCAATGTTTGGTATGGTAAACCCTCATTGGCAGCTATTAATTTTAAAGCTTCAAGATCAGCTTGAGACAATCTTATCGTTATTGGTTTCTTCCGATTAGTTTTCTTGGCGATCAAAACCATCTCTTTTTTTTCATTTTCAAAATCGGATACGGTTTTCCAATTATTATCGTTCTCAGTTGATTCGATAAGTTCCTTTTCCTCATCATCAAAAGGTACAACCTTGGGAAAACGTTTTTTCATAATCACCTCAAATATTTTTTTGTATACTTTCTACTAGGATAGGCCGTTTTTAAGAAAACATGATCTTCCGCCAGAACAAATGGGACTAGAATTGCGTAATCACCAAGCTTTACAATAAACAGTCGCTGATTCGATCTTGATGGATTATCTATAATGTCTAAAAGATGACCATCTTCAATCGCTTTTGAAATCATTTCAAAGCTGATACCACGTTCCTTGATTAGTTTAGTATTTTTTTCCTTATCCCATTTAAATATTTTTATCATAAGAAAAATGTACACTTTATTAATGTACAATGTCAATTAAAAGTAATCGTCTTTGCTTTTTTGAAGATTGAGCTTGTGAACCTTCGTGCGGTTTTTGAGAAGGTTTTAGTTTTGGATTAGACTTTTCTTCTGATTACGAAAGTGTTTTTAAAACATTTTTAGGAGGCAAAAATATTAAATTAAACGACTTCTTTTTTATGGGGTACAAAACTAAAAAAGGCGTTTTTATGGTCGTTGTTGAAATTGGAATTTAAACGTATCCAATGAAAACAAAGACTAATTGTGTAGCTGGAGGATTTTCTCCTCCAGTCACCACAACACTCTATATAAGAGTTTGCATTTGACACTTCATCAACTTTTCATTTCTTCAATATTTTCCCCAAAATGGTCTTTCCATCGCCCCACCACCCAGGAAACCCAATAATAACTTCATCTAAGTAATATCCACCATTTTACCCTTAATTCATCCCATATCAATTGCAGCACTCGCATTAATTCGTTATAATCATAGCAAAATTGTTGTTTTAATAAACTTCGTTGTAAATTTCTAGTGTCATTTAACTGACTGGAATTTACTTTGGGATACTTAGAAAGTGGTCTTTATAGGGCCAGGATTTGGGCTGATTATTCACAGGATTTTAGCATTTGATTTTATTCCTAGTCATCAAACTTTCACTGCCAATCCAACAGTCAATGGAGTGGTTTCCAAAATTACTATAACAGCATAAGTAATGACTTCGGTTCGATTCTTAATTGGGGGTGATTTTAAATTTATAATTGATAAAATTGGTTCATAAATGACCGATAAATATCATAGAACAATTCTAGTATACAATGGAATAATGACTTAATAAACAAGTATGATATAAATTTATTGGATGGTCCCATTATCGCTTGATAGGGATAATGAATCCTATTAAATTAGATACAATTCTTAATTATTTTAAGTATACTGTTTTACCGCCAACCACGGTGGCCTCCACACAAATATCTTTTATGTGTTTAGAGTCAATAGTTAATGGATTGTCCGACAGGACAGCAAAGTCAGCCAGTTTACCGTCCTCAATGGAACCCTTTTGATGTTCTTCAAAACTGCAATAAGCTGCATCTATCGTATAGGCTTTTAATGCAGCCAGGGCTGTGATGCGTTCGTCAGCTCCGAGTAGTTTTCCATCGTTAGTTATTCGGTTTACCGCACAATACATTGAAAAAAAAGGATCAGCCGATGTAACCGGATGATCCGAGTGCAGTGAAAACTTCAACCCCGCTCTGTAGGAAGAACCCAATGGATCAATACGGGCAGTGCGATCCGGCCCCAGGAATTGTGAAACATGACGATCCCCCCAGTAGTATATGTGGTTTGGGAAAAAACTGGGCACAATACCAAGCCGTTTCATTTTCCTGATTTGGGTTTGGGTGGCAAGTTGACAATGGATAATCATATGTCGATGATCCATTCCCGGTTGTTTATCACAGGCATTTTTTAAAGCCTCGATTGCCGAATTTATTGCCCCATCGCCGTTAGCATGAATAGCGATCTGCATTCCCTTCCCATGGTATTCCTCCACCAACTCGTTTAGGAGTTCCTGAGGTATTATATAAAAACCTTTTTCCGAACATTTATTGAAATAGGGCTTTTCCAGAGCAGCGGTTAGGATCTGAATGGAGCCGTCCTGAAACAGTTTGACCCCTCCGAGTTTTAAAAACATGGAACCGATATCATAACTCCACCCGGTTTTTAAAATTTGTCGATAGACCCTTTCGATTATGGTCAAGTATACCCGTATATCGAGCCTTTTTTCCGCTTCAAGTTCCCGGTATGCACCAATCACTTCAAGACCGGTCCCGTAATACCCGATAGCAGCATCATGAATGCTTGTGATCCCACAGGCATGATAATATTTTACAGCCTTCTCCAGACGATTTTTTATCTGTGACACATCCAGATGGGGAATGTGCCCGGCAACCGCTAGTTGGGCATCTCCGTACAAAACACCGGTTAGATCCCCTTTTTGATCTTTATCAACCACTCCGCAGAGCGGATAATTGGATTTAAGACCAATGTTGGCAATTTTTAAGGCAAGTGAATTTGTATATGCTACATGTCCAGAAATATGGGAGATGAATACAGGGTGCGAAGGAGAGACTTCATCAAGTTCGCGACGTGTTAAATGGCGTTTTTCAACTACAAGTGTATCGTCATATCCCCATCCTTTAACCCATTCACCAGGTGCGGTGTTTTTCACTCTTTTGCGTAGACGCGTCAAAACATCTTCAATGCTTTCATTGGGGGGAGAGGAGCAATTTACCTCTCCCAGAGAGAGCGCATAATCAGAAAAATGGCAATGAGATTCTATGATACCAGGGATGACTGTTTTACCCCTAAGGTCAATCATGTGAGTGTCTCCTGATAAGGCGCTCAGGACATCCTCTTCAGAACCAACTGCCAAAAACCGTCCCCTGCTGAAAACAAAGGCTGAGGCGTGGGGCCTCCTGGGATTCATAGTGATCACATCAGCATTCCGAAACACAATGTTGTCTTCATTCCGCATTCCAACTAACCACATCAGGCAAACCACCACCTTTCACATGCCCGACGACCATCACAGGGCCATCTTTCTTCTAATTTACTGTGGGCTATTTTTTTCGATATAGCAAAAATATCATTGGCAAACAAGGGTAAAACTACACCGCCATCGTCTCGCAAAATTCGCTGCATCTCGGAATACATTTTATGACGTCTGTCGGAGTCCAGTTCTGCCCGGGAGTTAACAAGAAGCTCGTTAAACCGTTTGTTATTCCAGAAAGTATCATTCCAGGATGAATCTCCCGCATAAGCTTGGGAAAAACAAATGTCTTCAGTGGATGACCCGCCCCAGTAACAAGCACTCCAGGATTTTTTCATCCAGACATTGGACCAGTAACCATCATTAGGTTCCCGTACTACATTAATAGATATTCCCGCTTTTTTTGCATGAGATTGGAATAATATGGAAGCATCGACTGCTCCAGAATATGCTGCTTCTGCGGCGTGAAGATCCAACGATAATTTACTGAACCCTGCTTTTTTGAGATAAAATTTTGCTTTTTCAGGATCGTAGATACGTTGCTCAAGTTTACTGTCATAAAAACGGTAATTGGGTGATATAGGTTGATCGTTGCCCACAAATCCATGCCCACGAAGTATTGTTTTCAACATCGCTTTACGATCCACAGCATGTTTCACAGCACGCCTAACGTTGATATCGTTGAATGGGGGCCTGTTTGTACTCATGGGAAAGGTATAATGAAGTCCACCGCTGGTTTCTTTAACAACAATACTTTTCTGTCTTTTAAGCATATCTGCTGTTTTAAAATCAACTCTGTCAATAACATCTACCTTTCCGGTCATAATCGATGTCATTCGCGCGGTGGCATCACTGACAGGCAATATTTCAATCGTATCAAAATGAGCTCGGTCCGATTTCCAATAATTTGGGTTTCGTTCCAGAGACGCACGGACTCCCGGTTCGAATTCTTTTAACAAATACCCTCCAGCACCTACCTTAGATTGCCAATCTACACCGTTGCCTTTTGCAGGCAGAATAGCCAATCTCACATCTGCAAGCAGATAAGGTAAATCCGCATTTCCACCATGCAAATGAATTACAACCGTATGATTGTCTTCTGCCACAATTTCTTTGATATTATTTAACATGGGGTTAATCGAAGATTTTGATTTTTCTCCACGGTGAATATTGATGGAGGCAAGCACATCTTTAGCTGCGACAGACTTACCATTATGAAAATCGACCCCTTTTCTCAGCTTAAATCGCCAGCTTTTCGCATCAGGTGAGGCTTCCCAGGTTTCAGCTAACTCTGGTATGATTTGTCCACCTGGACCGGTTTCGGTTAAATAGTTATGCATCGCATAATCGATTGTGGTGATCATACCGGTGACTATGTTTTTTTCCGGGTCCAAAGAGTCGGTTGTAGCCCCATGGGCCGTTACAATCCGAAAATGTCCGCCACGCTTGGGTGTTGCGGCTAGCGCACTTTGTAGTCCAAGAGTTGAAGCGAATGCCGCTGATATGCCGAGTGCAGATAGACCTGCAATAAATTCACGTCTGTTAATACGTTGTTGTGACAGCAATTTTTGAAGAGATGTGATGTTAGTGTTCAGTTCGGTCATAGTAATTCTCCTTAAGGTTAGATAATAAAGAGCCTTTGATAGAAGGAAGTAAACTGCTTGAATGGTGCCACTTTCCCAAACTAAGAACAATTTTTACTTAAGGTGTTTAACCATAGCTGGTTGTAGGGAATGAAGATATCTTTGAGGAAACGATTAAAAAATATTTTATGACCATATATGGTCATAAAGACAAAATATGGTCATTCATTGATCGGCTTTAAGATTGGACGACGTATTCCCAATTTCTTCATTCGGGCATTCAGGGTAGTCCGCTTAAGCCCTAATAATTCAGCCGCGCCATTTTTGCCCTGTATCCGCCAACTGGTCGTTTCCAGTACATCAATAATGTGTTGCCGCTCAACATTGGTAAGGAGCATATTTTGCGCAGTCTCGAGGTTTGAAGTTTCCGGGATCGGAATAGTCAATACATTTCCTTTGATCATAATCATGGCGCGTTCGATACAATTTCTCAGTTCACGCACGTTGCCTGGCCAGGCGTAGTTCTGAAGCGCCTTTATGGTTTTTAGAGGAATGGAATCAATATGTTTCCCCATGCTTTTCCCGAGTTCATCCACCAGCGGCCAGATCAGCAGTGGAATATCCTCAATTCTATCTCGCAAAGGGGGAATCAGAATCGGAAAAACATTCAATCGATAAAAGAGATCTTTTCTAAACGTACCTTCAAGAACAGCCTTGGCTAAATCTTTATTGGTGGCGGCAATGATTCTAACATCAGTGCGTATGGTTTTTGTACTTCCGATTCTTTCAAATTCACTCTCTTGTAATACTCTCAACAGTTTAACCTGTGTATTCAAGGAAATATCACCTATTTCATCAAGAAATAAGGTTGACTTATTTGCAATTTCGAATCGACCTTTTTGCAAGGATTCCGCTCCGGTATAGGCCCCTTTCTCCCGCCCAAACAATTCATTTTCGATAAGTGTTGTCGGCAACGCTGCGCAATTGACTTTAATCATAGGTCTATCTTTTCGATTGCTTAAATTATGAATTGCTCTGGCCACCAGTTCCTTTCCGGTACCGGTCTCTCCAAGAAGTAATACTGTGGAATCAGTATGAGCTACCTGTTCTATTTGATTCAATACTTCTCGGATACTTTCGCTTTGACCCACTATCCCATCGTGATTGTACTTGAGATCAATCTCTTCTTTCAAATAAATATTCTCTTCCTGCAACTGATCTTTTAGCTGCTCTATTTCCACCAATGCATCCTTGTATTTCTCTTCTGACTCTTTACGCTTGGTAATATCACGGTTGTTGGCACGAATTCCCAAAAATTCGCCATCCTCTCCGATAACCTTTCGGCACTCATGCTCAATCCAGCATATCTCCTTGTTTCGTGTCTGAATCCGATACTGAAGCCCCTCGGCTTTCATATGATCCAGATTGTCACAAATATGTCGTTTCCAGATATCCCTATCTGCAGTCACAACCATACGGTCCAGAAGCAGGGGATCCGAAAGCAGTTCGTCACGCGTGTAACCGGTTACTCGTTCACAGGAAGGTGACACATAACGCATTGTACCGTCACGATTGGCCCAGTATTCCCAATCATAGGTAAAATCGGCAACAGTTCGGTAACAAAATTCCGCCTCCCTTAACTCCAGTTCCGCCCTTTTTCGTAACAGAACACCGGCAAGAATTTGACCGATAAGTTTACATCGCTGAATTAATGATGAGGACCAATGGCGCTCTGAACGTTCGGCGATAAAACTTATCACCCCAAGAACGGAATCAGAAATCGATAGAGGAATATCCAATTCGGATTTTATCCTATACTCCTTGAAATAATCCTTCAGGGCGGACTGGTCATGTGGGATATCACGGACACTGGAGATATGGTGAGCCTCACCTTTCAGGATTTTATTATAAATCCATGGGACATCGCTGGTCCTATAGAACTCTCCGGGTTTATGTCTCGGAGAAAACTCTGGTGCCGTCCACACCTGCAAGAAAATCCAGGTCTCATCTCCGTCATATTCCCCCAAACCTGCACGGTCCACTTGCAGAAATTCGCTCACCATACCCAGTGTCCCTTTAACGGCGCTATCAATTTCATCAATGGATATATTAACGAATCGGCTGGAAATATCTACAAGAAGCTGTTCGAACCGAAGCCGCTCTTCAAATTTTGATTCTGTTTGGTCATAACTCATGAGTGTTTCTCTCACTTGGCCATACCTTATTACTCACAGGCAGCACAGAAAAGCTATCACATAGCGTATGCTGCAACAAGTCCATTGCTATTTACAACAATAGACTATGGATAATAGGAAATCGCTCTTTTAAAGTCAAAATATTTTAATGGAAAAGTAAGATTATTCATAAAACAGGAGAAATAATCTGAGATACTTTGACGTTTTAAGGATTATTTAAGACATGATCACAGAAATTCACGAGAAGTAAAACACCCTAATATTAGGTGACGTTGGTGACATGTTGAAATACTTTAAGAAAAATATTGTTTTGAAAAATTCTTATAGGAATCATTAACACTGAATCCCTTAATTAATTGCATAACCGGTTAATAAACGTTGCATTACTTTCGTTATTTTTGAATCAACAGACTGAAGTAGTAGAAGAAAATGGCTGTTCATCAATGTCCAGGCATAACATTTAGTATTGGTTTTCAGCAGAATTTTTCCCAGTCTTTTCAGAAAATCAGAGTAATCGTTTTTGTTAATAAAAATGTCTTTTTGTTCAATCTCTCTGGCCATGATTATGATGAAGCGCATCGGGGAAATCTAATCGTGATTGTCTTGGTATAATGTTTGTTCTAGCCATAAATTTAATAAATTGCTGGTTTTAGTTTTAGTAGGAAGTGTATTGAAAACCTGAAGTTTCCTGATTATTTTTATTGTTCAGAGGATACTTCCATTACGCAACCATACGCAATAGCATCCTTACAAAAGAATTTTGTGGCCTTTGCGTTGGTACAGGGCAAATCGATTGAAAATGTGGGGCAAGTGCCGCTTCCGAAATAATTCTTATGACATCGGAAAAAGCAAATCCAGCCCTACCACGAATTTTATATTTACGATCCGGTGCCTTTTGTAATTTATCAGCATAGATCCAGATCACGGTTGTCGCCATCATGCAAAAATCGCCAAAATACATTGCGACCATGGATAAGAGCTTTGACCATTCTTGGCGGCATGATTATGAAAAGACGCACAACCAAAGATCTTCTTACCGGTCTTTGGGTTGATTGAGTCATCCAGGGCTACCATAATACGGCCTCGAACAACTGGGTCCGGGATCAGCCCCCAAATAGTACGCCACAATTTTCTCCATGGCAGTGTTGTACTTCCTATAAAAGCATAGAACCGCTGACTCTCTACCTCCAATCCAAAGAGTGTTTTTAAGGTCCGTAGCAAGTTCGATGTCATGGACGATGTAAATGGCAACATTACTGCGAGCAATGTATAAACAAACCAGTATTTCCGTTTTTGACCTTGCCTTGTCTGTGAAAAATTCTCTTGCAAGGGTTCGAGTAAATCCTTTAGTATAAACATTGGTAACCAGCTCCTTAATGTTATGATTTTATTGAATGAATACTATAAAAACATAGCATTAAGCTGGTTGCTTGTCACTGGTTAAATCATTGAAATAAAAGAATAATATATATTATTTTACACAATAATGGCACGA
>Ga0233437_1007742_pt1 | contig 10251 bp, 9 predicted proteins | sample SI_122_August201_FD_182714 | JGI IMG/M metagenome (GOLD analysis project Ga0233437, IMG submission 182714) | Seawater microbial communities from Saanich Inlet, British Columbia, Canada - SI_122_August2016_200_MG | ecosystem: Environmental > Aquatic > Marine > Inlet | place: Canada: British... | reverse complement strand
TTTAAGCTTTTTTTATATATAATTATACATATATAAAGAAAGGTTATTTTATGGATTTAAAACAATTAGTTTATGATAAACAAAAAGAGTTAGAATTAATTATAGAAGAAAGATTAGGAATTTGTATTCTTCCTTCTGTTGAAATTGATTTCTCACTTACTAGTATTAGATATTTAGGATCATGCTATTCTAAACCAAGCTTTAACTATGACTCAACTTCTTTCACACATGTAATATCTTTAAATGCTACTTTACTTGAAGAATTTAAAGAAACTTACATTGATGAAGTTTTTGTTCATGAATATGCTCATGCAATTGTTAATGAATATGCTCAGGCAATTATTAATCAATACTTTACAAGTAAAAGCTCTACAAGAGTAATGCCTCATGGTAAAGAATTTAAAAAAGTTTGTTCTTGGTTTGGAATTATTGGGAAACCAAGAACTTCTTCTTTCCATTCTTCTTCTTTAATTTCTAATCATAAAAAGAAAAAGGCTACATGGAATTATCATTGTTCTTGTATGGTTCATTCTCTTTCTACTATCAAGCACAATAAAATTTTAAAAGGTTCAAGTTCTTACTCTTGTAAAAAATGTAAATCTTCTTTAGTTTTTGAAAATGAGTTAGACAAAAAAAAACCTTTATCTCTTGAGGACTCTTCTTTAATTCAAGATTTAGAATTAATAATTGATTTAAATAGAGTTGGCTCTGATGAAATTTATTACATTGAAGAGGCTATATCTTTTCTTAACAATAAAGATTATATAAAAGCTTCTGAAAGCATTTTGGAAGTTTTAAGCTTCTCTGATAGACTTTCTAGTAATGAACATTCTATCTTTGAAGAAGTTAATTCTTCTTTAATAAAAAAAATAGCTTAAAAGATGATTTTCTTGAACAATGATTAACAATTTAGAAGGAACATTAGACTCTAAGTCAAATTACTAATCTCTAATTGAGATTAGTTTATTTTTTCTTTCTATCAAAAACTTAAATATTTCCATTATCATTAAAAAAATAATTACTGATATTGAAAATATCTTAAAATTCTCATACTGACCAGGAATAAATATTAACAACCCTACTAAACCATAACTTAGTAAATGAGCAAATTCAGATAACGTCCCTGATATAAAATTATGATTTTGAAGAGTTATTTTTTTACTTATCAATTTCATTCCAATTTCATATTTCCATATTTGAAACATTGCCCTAGAAACTCCTAAAGCTAAAAACAACACTCCTAATAACAACATATTATTTATTTCATATTCAAAAAACAATATAAATATTAGTAAATGAGCAAATAAATGTATTATGTAAAAAAACTCTATCTTTAAATACTTTAATACTAATGATAATAAAAATTGAATTGATTGCCCCACTACCATTAAGGATATTAAAAATGTTGATTGAGTTAATGATAAATTGTATTTTAATAATAAAGCAGCAGGCATTATTAAATCATAATTACTTCTTAATATATTATGACAAAACTCTGTAATTAAATAATATATTCTATAATAGTAGCTTGAAGAATCTTCTTTTTTAAAATAATTTTTTATCTCTTCTAAACTTTTTCTTTTTTTACTCCCTACTGTTTTTAATAAAATTCTAGTGTATTTAATATATATATATTTCTTATAAACATATATTACATATATTGATACAATTGTCAATATTATTGCTATTAAAAATATAATTGAAGGTTCTTTTGTAACTGTTATTAGCATAGACATAATTATTGGAGATATAGTTTTAATAATATAACTTGATGAAGACATTAAACTTATTATCTTTACTCTTAATTTATTTCTTAATATTTTGGTTGAAATTACATGATTAATTGTTACTATTACTAAAAAACTTGATAAACCATCAATAGTCCTAAATATGGTTAATACTTTCAAATTTATTGTTTCAAACGTCAATAAGTAGAACTCAATTGACAATGAAATTAAAAACACACTTAATGATATTAATAATATTTTTACTATATTTACATGGTTATTCATAAAATAACTATTTAAAAAAGCTGCTACTATAAAACCCATTATTAATGCTGAAGATATAAAACTTAATTCTTGCTCTGTTACAGCAAAATATTCTATTAAAGTTATATTCATTAAAGGAGCAAAACTATATACTGATATTGTTGTCATAAACCATAGTAGATTCAATATAATATTTCTTTGTAAAAAACCTTCCAATGATAGCATTTTAGACATTAACTCTCTTATCTCCCTTTTTTAATAAGTAAAATTAAGTTATAAAATTTAAATTTTTAGATTTTGTTTAGGACTATTATTTAGATTTTGTTTAGGACTATTATTTAGATTTTGTTTAGGACTATTATTTAGATTTTTATAATGGTTTCTTTAATAACTTATATTCTTTATTATAATTGAAGAACAAAAAAAGAAAGTTTTTAGTTTTTTTCTGGCTAATATTATGAATTGTATTTTTTAATAAGAACCCCTACCTTAAACCTTAAGCATAGAGGATTATTTAGAAGCAGAGCATAAAACCTTCAAAACACTTGATTATGTTAACTGCAAAGACTCTCTTGATTTTTTGACCTTTTTATAAATATCAAAAAATTGAAACAATATCTTCAAATATATCTTCTAAAACTTCTACAGATATAGAATTACCAGCTAATCTATACAAAGTAGCATTTGACATATCCTTATTTATTTCCACGTCTTCTTTACTAAACCCCATTAATTGCCAAAATTCAACTGGAGTTAAATATCTTAAATCATCATTTTTATCTATGATTTTTATTCTACTATTAGCCCCAGAAGCTGTTAATGTAGCAGACTTCCCTTCAATAGAATAAAGTACATTTTCAGATTGAAAGGTTGTATAATCTTGTAACTTTAAAGAACTAATTCCAGAAGGTTTTAATTTAAACTCTTCTCCTTTTATATTAGCTTTTAACTTATTTAATAAAAACCTATCTTCTACTTTATTTTCTAATATTTCTGAAATACAAAAATCATTAGCTTTTTGATTTAAATTATTAAATTTAAAACCAGAGTCTAATTCTTTTAATATTGAAACTGCAAACACTCTTTCTCTTCTTTGAATACTTCCTTTATCAATAGCATTTATAGTTGTATCATAAGTGTTATAGCCAAATGTCTCTAGAATTTCTTTTATCTCTTCCCAAGTCCCAATAAACTTTTTACTAAAAAGAGCTTTCACATTTTCCATAAGTAACACTTTTGGTAAATTTCTCTCTTCTTTTGCTTCCTTCAATACTCTAAGAACTTGCCATACTAATGAAGATGTTGTTTCAGATTTTTCTTCTAACCCTCCTTGCTTCCCTTGTAATGATATTGATTGACATGGAAAACTATAAGTAAATATATCTATATTTTGAGGTAAGTCTTTTCCTTTTAGTTCTGTTATTGAACCAAAGTTTTTAGCTACTATATTTGCTATATATAATTCTTTTAATTTATCTTCTTTTACTCTTGACAAATTTGCTGGAGTTTTTGAATTAGAAGAAAAAACATAATTTGGTCTTCTTTCCATTTCCTTTAATATTTCTTTTTTATTTGTAGCATAAATAACACCACTAACTGGCTTATTCTCAACTTGCTTCTCTATTTCCTTTTTTACTTCTTTAAACTCTTCCAGATGATGAATTTTTGAATAGGCTATAATAGCATCTATATACCATTCACTAATTCCTACATTTTCATATTTTATTTTTGGATTTCTAGATGATATTTTTTGAAAAGCCTTTGTTTGTGCTCCAATTCCAGCAAAAGTTTCAAATATTCTTATTTTTTTCATATTTTTCATATTTTTCCTTTTTTTCCTTTTTTACATATCATCTTTTATAAATTTTAATGCTAAATCAGCACCTTCATATTGACCAGTATAAAATATTTCTATTACAAATATTGTTATTAACAACATATAATAAAATCCATATTTTTTTATTTGCTCTTTATTCATATTTTTGATTTGATTAAAATCATTCAATTGTAATAATTTTATTTTATAATAAGCTTCATATTTTCTAATTATTTCTTCTTCTGACTCTTCTATCTCTAATGGATTTCTATAATGATGCTTTCTATAATACTCTAATGTTACATGTTCTAATTGCTTTTCAGGATTCTTAAATGCCATCCATTCAAAAAATAATTCTAATCCACCAATAGCTATTATGATTAATAACAACCAAACCTGAAAATAATATACTAAACCTGCTGCAAATAGTAATCCACCAAATACTACTATCATACCTAACATATTATTCATTGAAAAGGCAAATGATTTTACCACTCTACCTCCATCCAATGGATTAATTGGAAATAAATTAAATAAATTTATCAATGCCATAAAGGAAACTAATCCTATTGCTAACGGAGATTCAAATATTACTCCATATATTAAAAAAGGTATAGTTAATAATAAACCATAAAATGGCCCATATAATGCCACATATGTTTCATCTCTTCTATTTTTAAATCCCTCTTCTGGAACGGCTGCTCCTCCAAAAAATGGTATCAGGTATATACCTTTTACCTTCATCCCACATTTCTTCATTCCTGTTGTATGCCCATATTCATGAAACACTATTGCTAGTAACAATATTAGAGCAAACTCCCAAGTAAATAAATATGAATATGCTGCCATTGAACCACCTGCCAAAGCCACTTTTATAAACTTAGCTGATTTTATTAATTTTAAAACTGCTGGACCAATTTTTATCAATAATGCTATTAAACCAAAATTTTTCAATATCACCTTCTTTTAAATATTTTATTTCTATTTTAACATCTTTTTTTAAATTTCCATTTAAAGTATTTTTTTTAGCTCAGCTCTCTTTTTGAGCCATAACTTTTTTCACTTATTAACTCTTTTATAATTGTCATCATAGTAATAAAAATCATAACTCCTATGTTTTCTATTACTCCACTAACTTTATCAGATGTCAATATTACAACATAACACACTACCTATACTTTTATTAATAGTAGTATATTAAAAAAACTTAAATATCTTTTTATCATTATTTCCTTTTTAACAAAATTATATTAAACTATTTTGTATAAACTTCAAATAAAGTTCTTAAACCAAAGCCTGTTGCACCTTCAACATTCGTACCAAATGCCTTATCTACAAATGCTGGACCAGCAATATCAAGGTGGATATATTTTTTTAGATTTTTCTTTTTAATACCAGCCATTAAATATAAAGCTGCTTTTTGACAACCTTGGTTTGGTGTACCAATATTAGTTATATCAGCAATATTATCTTTTATACCATCCATCATAAATTTATGAAGCTTTGCCTCACAAAAGATTTCATCTTCAATAACTCCCTTTTCTAAAAATTTTTCAAAAAGTTCTTCATTTTGAGATACCATACCAGCTGCTTCATTTCCAAATTGAACAATAGCAGAGCCTGTTAATGTTGCAATAGAAAAAATTTCATCAAAATCAGGATTTTCTTCTTGAGCTAAAATAAGACTATCCATAAGTACTATTCTACCTTCTGCATCAGTGTTTTCTATATGAGAAGTAACTCCATTTTTGTGAACAATAACATCATCTGGTCTATATGATTCACTACTTACAGCATTTTCAGCTAATGGCAAATATAAAATTACTTTGTTTTTACTACCTTGTTTACTTAATAAATTAGCCAAACCATATAATGTCATAGCTCCAGATTTATCAGCTTTCATTGTTGTCATAGCACCAGAAGGCTTTAATGAAAGACCTCCTGTATCATATGTAAGACCTTTTCCTACTCCTAAAATTACCTTATTATTTTCTCTATCAAAATCTTTTGGTTCATATGTAAATTTAATTAGATTTGCCTTATACTTAGAACCTCTATTAACAGTTAAATGACCTTTCATATTTAATTTCTGAAGCTTCTCTTCATCATATATCTCTACTTTTATATTTGTACTTAAACCAAACTTTTTCATTGAAATATCAATCATACTTTCAGGATTTATGTCTTCTGGAGTTGTATTTACTAAATCTCTAACCATTTGCTGAGAATTAGCTTTGCACTTTGCTTCATTAATAACTTCTAATAACTCATTTCTTTGAGACATAATATCTATTTCTGATTCAAAATCTTGCGTAACTAAAAAATCTAAATCAGTCAGAGGAGTCTTTTTACTTTTATATTTATTAAATTTATAATCTGCCAAATACAACCCTTCAAAAAACTGTTTACTTTTTATAGTTACTTTTCTATCAAGATAAACAATACTGCACATTGGTAATTCTTTTCTTATATATTTAACTAAATTAAAAGCTAATTGCCTCCAATCTTCTGGAGAAGATACTCCTTTAGTACCTACAACTAATCTATTATCAAGCATTAAAAATTGATGCTTTTTAAAATTATATTTAGACATTTTTATTTTAGATTCTGCACTTTCTTTTGATTGCTCAGCTACTGTTTTCATAAACTCTTTTTTATTATTAAACAAACTAATTCTCAATATTTCATTTCTATTATACTTTTTACTTAATTTTGAAAAATAAGACTTCAACTCAATTTCTTTTTTATTATTAAATCTCTCTATAAACAAGATATTTTCAATTTCTTTTTTCTCTAATCTTATATTTATCATTTCATTTCCCTTTTTTAACTCTAATTGAATTTCATTTTTTTTATTTTTATCCCCAAGATGATACAACAACATATATTAATTTAAACTTAATATAATAACTGATTCAAACTTAACTTAATTACTAACTTGTGGTTCTTTTTATAAATGGAACATTAAAGCAACTACATCTTTAAAACAATTATGTATTTTTAAGCTCTTTATAAGATGTATATTGGTATAATTATACATATAAAAAGAAAGGCTTAATATGGCAAACAAAATTACAAGAACTTACTCAAATGAACAAACACTTGGAGATATTCTATACAATCCTGAAACAAAATCTGTTTGGATGTCTATTGAACTTGGCTTAGTTGGAAAATTAAATATTGGTTTAGAATTACAAGAAGATAAAACTTATACTTTAACTAAAAAATTTGGTAGTAAAATTTCTAATATTGGAAGAACTTTTCAAGTAACAGACAAAGAAAATAATGTTATTGAAGGAATTACACAAGGTAATATTGCTCTTGGAAATAGATATGATTCTACTCTTAAAAAGAATGTTTTAGTTAATGACAATGCTATTTTCTTTAAAACTTTTAAACTTAAAAAAGCACAAGTTATCTCTGATAAACTTGTTAAAGTTGGATTTGTTAAAGGTTGTTTTGGAATTAACACTACTCCACAACAACAAGAAGCAGCATAAGCTGTTTCTAACTTTGGTTTTCATTAAAACATTAAAACAAACAAAATTTAAACCTTATTTACTATAGTTTATAAACTTCTTGTTTATAAGTGTTATCTAAACTTTCCTATTATCTTATTTTTTAAATTCATGTGAAACCTCCACTCCTAAATCAAAGATCATAGAAGCAAAATGTGAACTACATTTTGCTCAATTCCAAAGTTATTTCTCTATTTCCTGTTGGATTTAATTTTATTTTTTTAATATTTAACTTTTTTAACTCTAATTGAATTTCTTTTTTATTTTCTTTTAATAACTCATCTAAAATAAGAACATTATTACTGCTTACAACAACCATACTCTCTCTTGAGCATGTCAATGTAACCATAATTTTAGCCAAGTAAAATAATTTTTTTGAATATTCTTGTTTCTTTTGTATTATTTTTCCAACCTTCTAATCTTTTATATGCTTCTTTAATTATAATAACAAAATAAGAAAAAAAGTAAGAAATATTAATAATTAGAATAAATTAAATAATATCATTATTTTGCTTTTCCTTAGTTTAATTTTATTTATGATAAAATAAAAAAAACGTACAAAGGAACACTATTAATGAAATATACTTTTTTTCTAACTTTTATATTTATTAATATAGCCATAGCAATACTATTAAATGTAGAAGCAACTCTATTTATAACTATGATATTTTTATTAGCTACTTTCTTTAATAAAAGTAGTGTTAAAAACTTAACTACTCAACTGTTATTTGGTAATATTTTTACTTTAGCAATTGGTCTTTCTAATTATTATTATTTACTTCTTCTTATTCCTATTTATTTTCTTGATTTATTAAAAATGTCTATAGATTTAAATAAAGAAGAAAAAGATTTCATTTGGATGATGAATGATGGGCCTAGTTCTCTTGACAGACTTAAAATAATATCTGATAACAATGGAATGACCCAAACTTTATCTTGGAAAGGTGGAAAAAATGGTTATTATTTAGACAATAATAATAATAAATATGATAGATCTTTAGTTAAACATTAACATTTTTTTAATACAGCTGAATTACTCTGACTTTTTAGGAAAAACTTTCTTCCTTTTTCATTAAAATTATGAATTTATCCTGGGAGAAGTTTCAATTTACTAAACCTTTCCTTTTCAGGAAAGCTTTTCTTAAACTGCTAATTCTTTTGAGAAATCTTTAATTTTTTTAACAAAGTCTTTATTTTGCTTTGCAAATTCAGGGTTTTCAAAAATATAATAATGTAATTTATTTTTTATCTCTGAACTCATATTTTTATTTACTATACCTATTAAATCTACATTTAACATTTGCATAACTTCACTATTAGCTTGTTTATTTGTATAGTTTATTAAATTTACTATGTTTTTAAAAGTTATATCTTCACTGTTATTTATAAAATAAGATTTAACTAACATATAAAAAGCATATGAACTATTTAAATCTGTTAATGTTGTAACTTCCTCTACTCCATTTAAAATATCTACTAATGAAGGAATCTTACTTACTATTTTCAAATACTGTTTAAATTGAATAGCAAGACTGTAACCAAATAAACCATTTAACACACATTCAATAAATTCTTCTTCTTCAAACTCTTCTTTGAAATCATTTAATCTAACCCAATTTCTTGGAGTTGGAAAATTATCTTCACTTGTTTGACCATTAAATTTATGTAAATATTCTGGATTTGATTTTAAAAACCCTAATATCTTCCAATCTATTTTTAGACTTTCAGCATACTTTAACCAATCTTCTATATTAGCATTAGCATTGATTTTTAAAAATCTATTTACTAACGGACTTGGCATATCAAAGCTAATCCCTTGGTCATCAATACTATTTCCAGCTCCTATTACTAAAACATTTTTTGGTAATACATGAACTCCCATTCTTCTTTCTAATACTAATTGATATGCAGCTCCAAATACTTGCTCAGTAGCATGATTAAATTCATCTAAAAACATTACATATTTTTTACTACAATTTTCTGGAGGGAAAAACTCTGGTCTAGTCCAAATAGCTTTTCTTTCTTCTTTAATTGGAATACCAATTCCATTTAAATCAATATTATCTATGTTTCCTAATCTAATATCTATTAACTCTGCTCCCATTTCTGATGCTAATTGAGCTATTATTTCACTTTTTCCAATACCAGAAGCACCCTCTATATAAATTGACTGATTTAAACCAGTAATTTCTACTATCTTTTTTATATACTCTTTAGTTTTTCCTAAACTTTGAGTTATTTTAAAATTTTTATCAATCTTCATAAATATACCTTTCTATTTTATGTTTTTATTATAGACTCTTTTTACTTAAAGAATGATTAATATACCTTGATAACCAACCACCATTCATATTCCTAATTGGCTTCACTATATATATTTTGTTCATAACTATCCTTTTTATAATTTAAACACTTCTTCTAATTCCTCTACTTCCGTAAAATATAGTTTTTCTTTTATAAAAGGATTGATTTTTATATTTATCTTTGAAGCTAATTCTTTTAAATCTTCAAACACTTTCATACTTTTTTCATACTTTATCAACCCTTCTAAAAATTCTATTTGATGTTGATTTTCTTCTGAGGATGATCCAAAAGGCTCTTTTAATATTTCCTCTACCACTTGAAGTTCACTTAAAAGCTCTATTTCATTTTCTAACAAAAACTTAAAAATAGAGTCGTCTTTATAATACTTATGTCCTTTTTTTGACCACAATTCTCTTCTTAATTTCCACTCTGTTTTTACATCTAAATCTTGACTTAAAACCTTTTCAATATTTGTTATTTTTTCTAACTCAATTCCATACTTACTTCTAATCATAAACTGATTAGTTGATATTTCATCTAATTCTTCTTTGCTTAATACCTTTTTATTTAATAATTTTTTATTAAATGATATCGGCATACTTTCCAAATTCATTTTATTTTT